>Ga0209345_10002222_pt1 | contig 21675 bp, 21 predicted proteins | sample Cruoilmetagenom7_FD_187294 | JGI IMG/M metagenome (GOLD analysis project Ga0209345, IMG submission 187294) | Oil polluted marine microbial communities from Coal Oil Point, Santa Barbara, California, USA - Sample 7 (SPAdes) (version 2) | ecosystem: Environmental > Aquatic > Marine > Oil seeps ... | reverse complement strand
GACATGGACATATATTTCCAACAGACCTGAATGGCTTGCCGATCCGACACACTGGCAGGAAAAGACGCGTGAAATCGAGGATCGATTGTCCGATGCGTTGCATGAAAGGTTGACGAAACGCTTTGTTGACCGCAGGACATCTGTGCTCATGAGGCGCCTGAGAGAGAACGCGATGCTCGAAGCTGAAATCAGTGTAAACGGTGATGTCTTTGTTGAAGGTCACCATATTGGACAATTAGCCGGATTCCGTTTCATGGCGGATGCGTCGGCGGACGGGCCGGATGCCAAGGCCGTGCTGGCTGCTGCGCAGAAAGCGCTGGGGCTGGAGTTCGAAGCGCGGGCGGCACGCCTGCATGCTTCAGGCAATTCCGACTTTGCCATCGGCGCGGACGGAACCGTGCGCTGGCTGGGCGATCCTGTCGCCAAGCTGGCGAGCGGCGATCATATTCTCAAGCCGCGCACCATCCTGCTGGCCGACGATCAACTGACCGGGACCGCGCGCGAATTCGTTGCCGCCCGGATAGACCGGTTCGTCAATCATCATATCGCCACCGTGCTCAAGCCGCTCGACGACCTGACACGGGCGGAGGATCTTGACGGTCTGGCGCGTGGCCTGGCTTTCAGGCTGGCCGAGAATCTCGGTGTCCTGTTCCGCCGCGATGTGGCCGAGATGATCAAGGATCTCGACCAGTCGGCGCGCGCATCCTTGCGCAAATACGGCATCCGTTTCGGCGCCTATCACATTTTCATGCCAGCCCTGCTGAAGCCGGCACCAGCCGAACTGGTGACGCTGTTGTGGGCGCTGGCCAATGACGGGTTCTCCAAGCCCGGCTACGGCGACGTGACGCCGCTTTTGGCCGCCGGTCGTACGTCGGTTGCCACCGATCCCGATATCGACCGCGAGTTCTATCGCCTCGCCGGTTTCCGGTTTCTTGGCAAGCGCGCGGTGCGCATCGACATTCTCGAGCGGCTGGCCGATCTGATCCGGCCGGCGCTGCAGTGGAAGCCGGGTTCGCAAGGTGCACGCCCGGAAGCCGCCTATGATGGCCGCCGGTTCATTACCACGACCGGAATGCTTTCCATTCTCGGCGCCACGCAGGACGACATCGAGGAAATCCTCAAGGGGCTGGGCTACCGCGCCGACGCGGTTCCGGCTGAAGAAGCCCAAAGCCACCTCGCCGCACTCGATTCGGCGCAGGCGGAAGCTGCGGGAGCAAATGGCGCCGGACCGGTGGTCGAGGTCGTTGTCTCACGCACGGCTGCCGATCGCCCGCACAAGCAGGCAACGCCCGATGGCGAACAGCCTGCCGCTGCCGAACCCGCAGCAGAGGCAACTGCGGACACTCCGGCCGAAACCGCTGGAGCGGCTGAAACGCCGGCATCGGGCGAAGAGGCTGCTGTTCAGCCGGCCGAAGTTGCCAGCGAGTCCGTCGCGGACAAGGCAGACGCAACTGCTGCGGAAGCAACCCCTGCAGGCGACGCGCCAAAGGCGGAAGCCGAAGAAGAAGCCGAAGCGCCACGTCCGGTCTTGCTGTGGCGGCCGGGTGGCCGTCAGGACGGACAGCGCGGACCGCGCAATGCGCCCGGTGAAGGCCGTGGCCGGCGCGATGGTGGAAACCGCAATGCCCGTTCCGGCGACAAGCCGGAAGGCGAAGCCGCTGCGGACGGCGAAGGCCGGCCCAACAGGGGACACCGCGGAAAGCCCGGTCACCAGGGCAAGGGCGGTCTCGGCAGGGGCGGCCCGGGCAAGGGTGGACAGGGCAAGGGCGGTGACGCCAATCGCGGCGGGCGCAACGACAGGCCGCAACGCAAGGAGAAGCCGATCGATCCGGATTCACCTTTCGCAGCCCTGGCAGCCTTGCGTGACCAGCTGAAAAAATAGGTGCGGATCCGGTGGAGCAGGCGGCGCGGCAGCGGATAGACAAATGGCTGTTTTTCGCGCGCATCATCAAATCCAGAACCCTGGCCGGGAAGTTTGCGGCCGGGGGCAATGTGCGGATCAACAGCGAGAAGATCGACCAGGCGAGTGTTCTGGTAAAGCCCGGCGACGTGCTGACGATCACGCTGGAGCGGCGTATCCTGGTGCTGCGGGTGCTTGGCTGCGGGCAGCGCCGCGGTCCGGCACCCGAAGCGCAACTGCTTTACGAGGATATTTCGCCCATGCCGGCCGCCGCGGGCGAGGCGGAACCGGTTGCCGCGCAGCGCGAGCCGGGTTCAGGCCGCCCGACCAAGCGGGACAGGCGAAAAATAGATCAGTTTCGCAATCCGGATGATGACGCATGAAAATCCCTTGACCCTTGATGTCGCGGAGAAGCTCATTCGCAAATCGGGCCCGTGGGAGCGAGGTTTGTTCACCGGCGCTTTGCTGCGGCGCTTTGCCAACATCTGATGTCTTGCAATACGGCGTCAAAGCCGGTACCTCACCGCCGTTGATAGCTACAGTGCGAGCTTCGTTCCGACGATCGCGATATTCACTGTAACGCTCTGGAAATGATGCATTTGCGGGCAGCCGGACCGAAGCCGACCGAGCCTGTATGCAAGGAGCCTCAGGAGAGACGTATGACCTATGTGGTGACTGACAACTGCATTCGCTGCAAATACATGGATTGCGTTGAAGTTTGCCCGGTGGATTGTTTCTACGAGGGTGAGAACATGCTGGTCATTCATCCCGATGAATGCATCGACTGCGGTGTTTGCGAGCCTGAGTGCCCGGCCGAAGCGATCAAGCCGGACACCGAGCCGGGGCTTGAGAAGTGGCTTGAGGTCAACACTGAATTTGCCGACAAATGGCCCAATATCACCATCAAGCGGGATGCACCTGCCGACGCAAAGGATTTTGACGGCAAGGAAGGCAAGTTCGAGCAATACTTCTCGCCCGAGCCCGGCGAAGGCGATTGATAGCCCAAACCAGTCAGTGATATTGCTGCAATGCGGTGATTTGGCCTGTGCGCCGCCGCATGGTTAACCAAACCGTAACATGTTTTGCCGCGGGCTGTTCAGCCGTTCGCGCAAATCATTGATTTACACCATTTTTTGTGATACATATCTTATTACTGACATCTTCAAGGCGCCGCCAGGGCGAAACAAGAAGCAAAAAACGGAAGCAAACGTCCCTTACAGCGGTGGCCCTTTCCTTGCAGTGCAAAGCTGTCGGATTGCCATATTCCGCGCGGTGATCGGCTGCGATTTTTGACTTGTCTTGCTCTTGATAGCGTTGTCAGTGCGATGGGCCTGCCGGCCGTCGCAGGACCGGTCCGGGCAAGCCATGCCCGGCTCCCAGTGTCCGTTTCCGTAACAGGGAGTTTTGAAAACGCATGACAACCCAGCAGAAAAAGCCTTCACAGAGACAGGGTTTCAAGACCGGTGAATCGATCGTCTATCCAGCCCACGGCGTTGGACAGATCGTTGCAATCGAAGAACAGGAAGTTGCAGGCCACAAGCTCGAATTGTTTGTGATCGATTTCGAAAAGGACAAGATGCGCCTCAAGGTGCCGGTCGCCAAGGCATCGACAATCGGCATGCGCAAACTGTCGGAAACAGATTTTGTCGAGCGCGCGCTGAAAGTTGTTCAGGGCCGTGCCCGGGTCAAACGGACCATGTGGTCGCGCCGTGCGCAGGAATATGATGCGAAGATCAACTCCGGCGATCTGATTTCGATCGCGGAAGTGGTTCGCGATCTTTACCGCGCTGAAAACCAGCCCGAGCAGTCCTATTCGGAGCGCCAGCTTTATGAAGCGGCTCTTGACCGGATGGCTCGCGAACTCGGTGCCGTCAACAAGATGTCCGACACCGAAGCCGTGCGCCTGATCGAGGTCAACCTCAACAAGGGGCCGAAGCGCGGCAAGGCCAATGACGAGGACGGCGCACAGGAAGAGGCTGCCTGAGCCACTCCTCCTTCCGTCTTGGAAATCAAGCCCGGGCTGCCCCAAGCGCCCGGGCTTTTTGATTCCGGCATGCGCTGCCCGCCGGTTTTTTCCGCGCACTGCTGCCCTGTTGAGGCGATGTAACCAGCCTGGACAATGAACATATCCGAAGTAAGCAGCCTGGGCTTCTGCGGGAATGCTGACCGGAAAGAGTCCCGGCAGTGATGCAACAAGACCGCGCAGAGCATTGGCAAAAAACAACTGTAATCTGTTTGCCGATATTTCGGTTGTGGCTCTCCGGGGTCAGAAATGATGGAACCATTTGTCTTCAAATGTGTTTCCCCAAGGGCGTTGTACTTTCGCGTCCGGGTGTTCCTGATCACACTTATTTCATCAGGCTTGATGATCCATTCAGCTCTCGCCCACGTAGAGTCAGATGATCAGTCGAAAAGACCGGAGGGTGTCATGACAGCGATTTCCGCAAACAGACAGATGGTGCGTGCTGCGATGGCTGCTCCGTACCTTGAACGGCAACAGGAACACGATCTGGCCGTGCGCTGGAAAGACAACAAGGATCAGGACGCGCTGCACCAGATCACCATGGCGCATATGCGTCTTGTGATCTCGATGGCGGCCAAGTTCCGCAATTTCGGCCTGCCGATGAACGACCTGATCCAGGAAGGCCATGTCGGACTGCTTGAATCCGCCGCCCGGTTTGACCCGGAACGGGAGGTCCGGTTTTCGACCTACGCTACCTGGTGGATCCGGGCTTCGATCCAGGACTACGTGCTGCGGAACTGGTCCATCGTGCGCGGCGGAACGAGTTCGACCCAGAAAGCACTGTTTTTCAACTTGCGGCGGCTCCGCGCGCGGCTTGCCCAGGATGAGCCATCGCTTCCCGAAAGCGCCATCCATTCCCAGATCGCGACCACGCTCGGCGTGCGTGCCAAGGATGTCGAGGTGATGAACGCGCGATTGTCGGGATCGGATTCATCGCTGAATGCGCCGATGTCGAATGGCGAAGACGGTGCCTCGTCCGACCGGATGGATTTTCTCAAGAGCGATGAGCCGCTGCCCGACGAGCAGGTTTCGACCATCATCGACGAGGAACGCCGCAACATCTGGCTCGATGATGCGCTCAACACGCTCAATCCGCGCGAGCTTCGGATTATCCGCCAGCGGCGGCTGAGCGAGGATGGAGCGACGCTCGAAGCGCTTGGATCGGAGCTCGGCATTTCCAAGGAGCGGGTACGCCAGATCGAAAACCGTGCGCTGGAAAAGCTCAAAGCGGTGCTGACGACCGAGACGCCTGAAATCGCAGGCCTCTGAAGGTTTCGGGAGTTCTTTAGGCGAGAGAGCTTTTGCCGCCGGATTACCGGTCGGTGACGATCTTGACCTTTTGTCCCGGTGACAGGACAGATGTCGACGAGACCGCATTGAGCAGCTTGAACAGCTCGAGTTTGCGCTCCACACCCGTCATCTTCGCGGCGAGCGACGCCACCGTATCGCCAGGGGCGACGGTGACAATCCTGATCCGCAGGGGCTGCAGGTCCCTGATTTCGCGGGCGGACATCTTGCGGAAGCCGGCCCTGACGACCGCAGCCGCTGGTTCGAGCTTGTCGCTGCCGCTCGGCGCCGCGGTCAGGAACCGGTAAATCCGGTCTTTCAACCTGATCACGGTGATATCGAAGTCCCAGCGGTCGGCACTGGCGCGTGCGGTTGCGGCCGGCAAGCCGTCGACGCGGGTCTGCCTGATGGTGGACGGATCAAGACCGGTGACCCAGCCGCTGGCAATATAATCCGTCATTGATTGCCTGCTGTTGTCGGTCACCCCGTCAAAGCGGATCGCCAGATCTCCGGGGCCCGTCGCCATGACCGCATCGGCGTTGTTGTCTATGCGGAAACCTGCCGGCACCCGGAATTTCACGCCCAGAACCGGATGGAGGAATTCAGTGCCGCGGACATATCCCTCGTTGGGACTGTCGCCAAACAGCAACCCGTCGATGCCATCGAGATAATAGTCGCGGCCACGGTCTCCAACGCCTTCCTGACCGAATGCTCTCGCATGGTTCTTTGCCAGCTGGATCCGCTGCGGTGGATTGGGGTGGCTGGCAAGAAAGTCGAGGCTTGAATCCGCGTCGGGGTCGACCGAGTTGAAATGCTGGTTGGCATTCATGGATTCGAGGAACCGGGCTGCCGCATAGGGGTCATATCCTGCCTCGCCGAGCATTCTGACGCCGATGACATCGGCCTGCAGTTCCTGGTTGCGGGAGAAGGCGGCCAGGGACAGCTTGCCGCGGGCAACGGCGCGACGGCCGGCAATGGAATTGGCGAACAATTCCTCGGCCACCTGTCCGGCAAGTTCGACTTCCTGTTCGCGCCGCTGGCGCTCCAGTCCGTGGTTGGCGGTGACGTGGGCCATTTCATGCGACAACACGGCGGCCACTTCCGACGCGTCGTTGGCGAGTGCGAGCAGGCCGCGGGTGACGTAGAGATAGCCACCGGGCAGGGCAAAGGCGTTGACGGCGGGCGAGTTGAGCACGGTGATCCGGTAGGCCTGGCTTGGATTTTCCGAAACGAGCGTTAATGCGCCGACGATGCGGGCAACCAGCCGTTCGGTCTTGGCATCGCGGAACTCGCCGCCATAGCTGGCGATGATTCGCGGGTGCTCGTTGGCGCCAATGCGGGTGCGTGGGTCGGAAGCACCGGCCTTTTCCGCCGTCTGCGGGGTGTCGGACGGCCTGACGCTGGGCTGATAGACATCAACCCCGAGCGTCTGGCAGCCAAACAGCAACAGGCTGCCCGTCATCACCAGAGCGAGGCGAAGCTTGTTGCCGATCAGCGGGTTCGTTTTTGTGTGGGGCGCAGCGATCTTGGCCATGGTCCGGATTGTTGTTTGGTCATCTTGATGCCGGGACGGAAGCTGAAAATCTCACAAGCCGGAACTCAGGCTCAGGTCTATCCCAATTTGCGCCGCTTCTCCAGTGGCAAACACTCGCGTCGAAATTGTGGCGTCGCCTCACTCTTCGGCGCTGCCCCCAAGGTATGCCTCCAGATCCGGCAGATCGTGGCGTTCGAAAAAGCCTGCTGCGGGTGCATCGGCGGCAATCCGGCCTCGAGCAATGAACAGGATCTGATCGGCTGCATTGCGGGCCTCGTCGGGGTCGTGCGTGACCATCAGCACGGTTGCGCCGACTTCTGCGCGCAGTTCGAGCATCAGGCCAAGCATGTCGGCGGCGAGGCCGGGGCCGAGGCCATCAAACGGCTCGTCGAGCAACAGCAGAGGACGGCGGCGTGCAAAGGCGCGGGCGAGCGCCACGCGCTGCCGTTCGCCACCGGACAGGGTGGCGGGCATGCGCTTTCCAAAGCCTGCAAGGCCAACCCGTTCGAGCGCCATCTCGACCCGTGCCCAGCCGGCCTTGTCCAGCCGCAGCGAAGGATCGATGCCGAGGCCGATATTGGTGCGGATATCGAGATGGGCAAACAGGTTGTTGTCCTGAAACACCATCGAGATGCCGCGCCCGGATGGCTCAAGCCCGGTGACATCCCTGCCATCAAGCAGGATCCGGCCGGCGTCCGGATTCAGGAAACCCGCGGCGAGATTGAGCAGTGTTGATTTGCCGGCGCCGGAAGGCCCGAGAATGGCGGTCACGGTCCCGGCCTCCCGCCGGAAGGAAAATTCGGTGCTGAGATTGCCGATGCCATAGACAACGCCGTCAAACACAATTGCTGGTTCGTGTGTCATCGTTGTCCGCTTCCGTTCCGGTTGCCGAGCCTGTCGGCCAATAGCATGAGCCCCATGGTCAACCCTCCGAGCAGCAGCGCCAGTCCGGCGGCGTCGCTGGTCCGGTAGCTTCCCAGTTTCTGGTACAAAAGCCAGGGCAGGGTCATGATCCGATCGCTGCCAAACAGCGCAATGGCACCCAGATCCCCCAGCGACAGTGCCACGGCGAAGACGAAGCCGGTCGCCAGCGCCGGCAGCATGGCCGGAATGTCGATCTGCCAAAGCCGGTTGATGCCGGCAAGGCCGAGCGACACGGCCAGCCTTCCGTTGCGGTCCATGGTGCTTGAATGCGCAGGCTCGATCACCCGCATGACGAATGGCAGCGCCATCAGCGCGTTGACCAGAATGATCACCGCCAGGGGCGCGAGCAATTGCCCCGTGCCGCCGCCAAGCATGAGGAACCATCCGGCGCCGAGAACGACGGGTGGGACAAGAAGCGTCAGCGATCCGGCCGCACCCGACAATCCCGCCAGCAAGCCCATCATGGGTGAGCGGGGCGGGGTGTCGGCCGAATAGCGGGCCCGCACCAACAGGCTGGCAAGCAGGACCGACAGGGACGCGGCGGCGACACCGATGAGCAGGCTGGTTGCCGTGGCGCGCCAGAACAGGCTGTCGCCAAGCAGGCGGGAGATATCGGCGTTCAATCCGGAAACGATCACGGCGATCATCGGTGCGCCAACGAAAAAACCACCCAGGCCGATCAGCATCGCATCCGGGACGGCATGCAGGCCGCCTCTTGCATCCGGTCGGTTCGTGGCGCCGCCCTTGGTGTCTCCGGTATCGGTGGGAACCGAGATCAGCCTGAGCGTCAGCATCACCACCAGGGTCAGGCCGACCTGCACGAGCGAGAGCAGCACTGCCCGGCCCGGATTGAAATCAAAGCGCAGCGCCTGATAAATCGCGACTTCCAGCGTGGTTGCCGCCGGTCCGCCGCCGAGCACCAGCACGAGGGTGAAGGATGTGGCGCAGAGCATGAACACCAGTCCGGCAGCACCCGCCGCGGCGCGGCGCATGGCCGGCCATTCGACAAGGCGGAACAGGGAAAGGCCGCCGATGCCAAGATTGGCGGCGGTCTTCCAGTATTCCGGCGGCAGGCGTTCGATCGTGGGCAGGATCAGCCGGACGGCAAGCGGCAGGTTGAAGAACACGTGGGCGATGAGAATGCCGCTGAGGCCGTAGATCGAAAACGGGGTTTCGACACCAAGAATGGACAGGCCCTTGTTGGCGATGCCATTGCGGCCCCAGATCTCGATCAGCCCGAGGGCGGCCACCAGGGGCGGCAATCCAAGCGGTACGGCAAACAGGTTGATCAGCCAGCGCCGCCCCGGAAAGACGGGGCGGCGGGCAAGGGAGCGGGCCAGAGGCACCGCGAAAGCCACGCTGAGAAGGGTCGAGAGACCCGCCTGCAGCAGGGTGAAGCGGGTGATGCGGAGCAGGTAATCGCCCTGGCCCGATGACAATCCGGCCCCACCGCCGTGGGACACGAGAACCGCCACCGGCCCCGCCAACGCCAGGCCGACGCACAGCAGAGCGGCAATGCCTGCCATTCGTGATGTGCGGTGCTCGGCCCGGGTCAGCATGGCAAGGGGATCAGCGGCTCATGGCGCCAAGCCATTCCTCGATCCAGGCAGCACGGTTCTCCGCCACTTCCTCAGGCGAGTAGAGGAACGTCTTTTCCGGCGAGACCAGTGTGGCGAAAGCTTCCGGGAGCTCCATGGTGATTTCAGCGGCCGGCATCATCCAGTTGTTGGTGGGAATCTCGTTCTGGAAGCCCGGGGTCATCATGAAGCCCAGGAACTGACGTGCCAGATCCTTGTCAGGTGCGTTGGCGAGCAGGCCTGCGACCTCGATCTGCAGGTAATGGCCTTCGGAGAATTCGGCTGCCTGGTAGCGGTTCGTCTCCTCGGCGACCATGTGGTAGGCGGGCGAGGTGGTGTAGGACAGGACCATCGGCGCTTCACCCGAAGTGAACAGGCCATAGGCTTCCGACCAGCCCGGCGTGACGGTCAGGACGCGCTTGGAGAGCTTTTCCCAGGCCGCGGCGGCGTCATCGCCATAGACCGATTTCATCCACAGCAGCAGGCCCAGGCCCGGTGTCGACGTGCGCGGATCCTGAATCACGATCTTCTGGTCCGGGTTGCCTTCGACCAGGTCCTTGAGGCTTGCTGGCGGAATGGCGATGGTCTCGGTGTCATAGATCACGGCGAAATGGCCGTAATCATAGGGAATGAACACCTCGTCGCTGAAGCCGCTGGGAACGGAAACCGCGTCTGTTGTCAGGCCATGGTCTTCAAACAGGCCGGTGGCCTTGGCTTCGGCAACCAGGTTCGTGTCCAGTCCGAGCACGATGCCTGCCTCGGCCTTGTCACCTTCGAGCTTGAGGCGGTTCAAGAGTGCGACACCATCGGCAACGCCGACCCATTTGAGATCGCAACCGCACTCGGCTTCAAAGGCTTTCTCGATCTTCGGGCCGGGACCCCATTCGGCAATGAAGCTTTCATAGGTGTAGACCGTCAATGTCTTGTCGGCACTGATGGCGGGCGTGGCGAAGAAGGGAAAAAGAGCTGCCAGTGCAGCAGGGACAAATCTGTAATTGCGCATTGGATCGCGCCTCCTTTGGTTCAGAAAAAACAGGAATAGGCGCGATGTGCACGTCTAATCCCTCCGCCGGTACAAACCGGATCAGGTTCTTCGGGTTGACCATCTGGTCTCTCAGCATGGCAGACGCCAGGCACCCCGTTAGAGCGAGACAAGACATAGAATTTCTTCCAGACGCTGGCAAGTGCGCGCAAAGCTGCTATTGGCTTGCGCCATGAGTTCACATTCCACTTTTGCAATCCTGCTGGGCGGGGCGCTCGAGATTGACGACCGGGTTCTGGCACTGACCGGCGGCGCGCGGGCGATTGCTGCCGATGGCGGCATGGCGCACGCGCAAGCGCTCGGGATGACGCCCGAATTGTGGGTCGGCGATTTCGATTCAACTTCCCCTGATCTGACCACACGGCATGCGGCCATCCCGCGGCTGCCGTTCCCTGCGGAAAAGAACTTCACCGACGGCGAACTGGCCATCGAACAGGCGATCGAGCGTGGCGCCACCCGGCTGATCCTGGTCGGCTCCTTTGGCGGTGCGCGCACCGACCATGCGCTGTCGCATCTGCTGCAGGCCGTTACGCTTGCCGAACGGGGACTGGATGTGGTGCTGACCTCCGGCGTGGAGGAGGCGGTTCCGCTGCTGCCCGGATCGCGCGATCTCGATCTCCCCGCCGGGTCGCTGTTTTCGGTTGTTGCATTCACGGCGCTGAACGGGCTCAGCCTGTCGGGGGCGAAGTATCCGCTCGACAATGCCGATATTGCATTTGGCGCGTCACGCACCATCTCGAATGTGGCCGAGGGGCGTCTGACCGCCAGCCTTGTGTCCGGACGCGCCCTCATCGTCGCCCGCCCTCATGATTTTTCCGGAGCCTGAGCATGGCGCCTCCCATTCTGAAACTTGACGACATCACGCTTTCCTTTGGAGGGACGCCGCTGCTTGACGGGGCGGAGTTGCAGGTGGAGCCGGGCGACCGGATCTGCCTTGTCGGCCGCAACGGTTCGGGCAAGTCGACACTGCTGAAGATCGCCGCCGGACAGGTCGAGCCGCAATCGGGCGAGGTTTTCAGGCATCCGTCCTCGACCATCCGCTACCTGCCGCAGGCACCTGACTTCGAAGGCTTTTCGACGGTTCAGGCCTATGCGGAAGCGGGGCTTGGCCCGAGCGACGATCCGCACAGGGTCAGTTATCTTCTCGAGCATCTCGGCCTTGACGGGGAAGCCGATCCGCAGACGCTTTCGGGCGGCGAGGCCCGCCGGGCGGCGCTTGCGCGGGTGCTGGCGCCGGAGCCCGATATCCTGCTTCTGGACGAGCCGACCAACCATCTCGACCTGCCAACCATCGAGTGGCTGGAAGAGGAACTCACGCGCAGCCGCGGCGCGCTGCTGGTGATCTCGCATGACCGGCGGTTTCTCGAACGGGTCAGCCGGGCCACCGTCTGGCTCGACCGTGGCCGGTCGCTCAGGCTTGATCGCGGGTTTGCGCATTTCGAGGCCTGGCGGGATTCCGTGCTGGAAGCCGAAGAGCTGGAGCAGCACAAGCTCGGGCGGCAGATCGAGCGCGAGGAGCACTGGCTGCGCTATGGCGTGACGGCACGGCGCAAGCGCAACATGCGGCGGCTGTCGGATCTCAAGACCATGCGGGCCGAGTATCGCGGTCACAAGGGTCCGCAGGGGCGGATCAATGCACAGGTTGCCGAGAGCCGCGATTCGGGCAAGCTGGTGATAGAAGCGGAAGGCATCTCGAAGAGCTATGGCGATGCGCCGGCAGTGGTGCGCGATTTCTCGATGCGGATCAATCGCGGTGACTGCATCGGTATTGTCGGCCCCAACGGCGCGGGCAAGACGACGCTTCTGAAGATGCTGATCGGCGAACTCGAAACCGACACCGGTTTTGTCCGGCACGGATCGAAGCTCGACATCGCGGTTCTGGACCAGCGCCGCGAAGTGCTCAATCCGGACGAAACACTGGCGCATTATCTCACCGACGGGCGTGGCGACAGCCTGATCGTCAATGGCGAGGCCAAGCATGTCACCGGCTACATGAAGGATTTCCTGTTCCAGCCGGAGCAGGCACGGACCCCGATCCGCAACCTGTCGGGCGGCGAGAAGGCGCGGCTGGTGCTGGCGCGGATCCTGTCGCGGCCTTCCAACCTGCTGATCCTCGATGAGCCGACCAACGATCTCGACATGGAGACGCTGGACCTGCTGCAGGAAGTTGTCGCCTCCTATCCGGGAACCGTGATCCTGGTCAGCCATGACCGTGATTTTCTCGACCGGACGGTCACATCGACCCTGGCGCCGGCGAATCCGTCGCAACCGGACGGGCGATGGATCGCCTATGCCGGCGGATATTCCGACATGCTGACGCAACGCGGCACGGAGGCGCGGGAGAAAAAGGCCCGGGCGGCACAGGAGGCCGGCAACACGGCTTCAGCGCCCAAATCCCAGGTGGCCAGCCGGGATTCGTCGCGCAAGCTTTCCTACAAGCAGAAATTTGCGCTGGAGTCGCTTCCCGGCAAGATCGAGGAAGCGCAGGCCAAGCTCGCGAAAATCGAGGCGGAAATGGCTGATCCGGCGCTGTTTGCCAAGGATCCGGACGGTTTTGCGGCGCGCGCCAAGACCCATGATGCGCTCAGGAGCGAGATCGAGGCGATGGAAGGCGAATGGATGGAACTCGAGATCCTGCGAGAGGAAATCGAGGGCAGCTGACAAGAAAGTTGCGCTCAGCGGAGGCCGCTTGAGCGCAACATGCATTCACCAGCGCAGGGGCTGATGTTTCAATCGGCCTTTGTGACCGAAGCGATGACGAACGTATGCAGTTCGTCCGCACCGTGATCGCGGATCGAGATGTATTCCCCGGTCTTGAAGACGTGGTTGGAGAGCCGGAAACCGGTTTCGTCATCACTTTCGTCGGCGGGGTCATAGTCGAATACCCAGCCGCCTTTCGGATGATGGACGAGATAGCCCAACTCGGAGCGTTCACCATCCCAGAAGCGCACAACGGTTGCCGATGACGGATCCTTTTCCCAGGCTTCCTTGTCGAGATGACCGTCCTTATCCAGCGGTGCATGGATGTCATAGCCGCGATGGACATTGCCATCGGGGAATTCCTTGTTGCGGGCCATGACCAGATGAATGTGGTAAAGCGTCATGTCATTCTCCAATTGATGCGATGCGCAGGTCACGATCATCCTGTCCCGCCGTTGCGGGCGTTGCCTTGATCTGGCGCAAACTGCTGACTTTGCACACACTGCCGATCTCGCGAACGGGTTGCGTCACGCGCCCGAGTGTGGTGTTGAAGACGGTATGGAACCAAGCCGCCGGAAATGTGGTGCATGGAGGAAATATGCAGTTTGAAGGCACATCCGCCTATGTCGCGGAAAAGGATCTCACCGTTGCGGTCAACGCGGCGATCCGGCTCGAGCGGCCGCTCTTGGTCAAGGGCGAGCCGGGCACCGGCAAGACGGAACTTGCCGTGCAGATCGCCAAGGCCCTGGGGCTGGAGCTGATCGAATGGTCGGTGAAATCCACCACCAAGGCACAGCAGGGGCTTTATGAATACGATGCCGTCAGCCGTCTGCGCGACAGCCAGCTTGGCGACGAGCGCGTCAATGATGTGGCCAACTACATCCGCCGCGGCAAGCTGTGGGAAGCCTTTGCGTCCGAGAAGAAAACGGTGCTGCTGATCGACGAGATCGACAAGGCGGACATCGAATTCCCGAACGACCTGCTGCAGGAACTCGACCGGATGGAGTTCTATGTCTACGAGACCGGCGAGACAATCCGGGCCAAGCAGCGGCCGATTGTCATCATCACGTCGAACAACGAGAAGGAACTGCCCGATGCGTTCCTTCGCCGCTGTTTCTTCCATTACATCCGCTTTCCCGACATGGAGACGCTGCAACGCATTGTCGATGTGCATTACCCGGGCATCAAGCAGACCCTGGTCAGGGAGGCTCTGGCCCAGTTCTACGAGATCCGCGAGACGGCGGGGCTGAAAAAGAAGCCTTCGACATCCGAGGCTCTCGACTGGATCCGGCTTCTGGTGGCTGATGACGTGGAGCCGGAAACGCTTCGCGGAGACGCCAAGAATGCGCTGCCGAAACTGCACGGGGCGCTTTTGAAAAACGAGCAGGATGTGCACCTGTTCGAGCGGCTGGCGTTTTTGGCCCGGCAGCGCGGAAATTAGTTAGATCTGGTAATTAATTGGCTAGGTTTGGCTGATAGCGTTGGTCCTCCGGACACTCGCGAAAGGCCGACCCACTTGCCGTATGCCAACCTGTCATATGAATGGCTCGGGCCAGCAATCTTCGTGTCTGCTGCCGGTGCGTTCCTGCTGTTGTACCTGCATGACCGCAGGCAGTTGCCGATACTCAGGCTGGCCGGCGCATGGCTCTTGTCGGTGATCGGTTTCGTCGTGGTCATGCTGGTTGATGTCGACCTGCAGCCGGCTTATCAACTGGTTATCATGGGGTCGCTTTTCAGCGGCCATTTCCTGTTGGTCTGGGGCGTGGCTTCTCTGATGGGCAAAGATGCGCCGTGGCTTCCCATCGGGATCGCGACATTGCTCGTCCTCGGCGCCGTTTTCTATGCCAATTACCACGGGTCGCTGTTCTGGCTGCGGGTCATAGCCGTCAACGCGTTCACGGCTATCGTGTACCTGAGCTGCTGTCGGCTTGTCTGGCGGGCCAGAAGCCACCGGACCGATGTGGTGCTGGCCGCGGTGTTCCTGATCCAGGTGGTGATGTCGGTGAGCCGGATTGCCCGGATCGGATTGTCCAACCTGGATTTGTCGACGCACGCCTCCTTCAAGAGTTCCCAGTTTGCCCTGTCGATGCAGACCGAGAACGCGATCTTTGCCATCATGCTGGGCCTTGCCCTGTTTGCCCGCTACTCCGTGGCGCTGGTGATGCAATTGCAGCGCCATGCGGAAACCGACCCGTTGACCGGCCTGTTCAACCGCAGGGCTTTCGAAGCCAAGGCGCAGGCCTTGCGGACGGCCTCCGAGCCGTTGCCTGCGGGGCTGATCATCTGCGATATCGATCACTTCAAGCGGGTCAATGACGGCCATGGGCACGCGGTCGGCGATCGGACACTGAAGGCGTTTGCCAGGTTGCTGGAACGGGAAACACCCGATGCGGCGATATGCGCCCGGCTCGGTGGCGAGGAGTTCTGCATTCTGATCACCGGGCTCGATGAAGAGGCAACACGGCTCCAGGCAATCCATCTCCGTGCTGCCGTGGAACGGTTGCGTATTGTCCTCAACACCGGGCACCTGAGACTGACAGCGAGTTTCGGATACAGCGCGCTCGATGCCGGGGACGAGCTGTGGACCGCGGTGTCCGCCGTCGATGCGGCGGTGTATCAGGCGAAGAATGACGGCCGCAATCTGGTGCGGGGAATTGCATCTCCGGTGGCGAAAACCGGGCAGGCGAAATTGGCCTGAGCGAAGCTGTCGCTGGCTTCGTTACATGTACTCAAGTCCGCCGTGGCGGACCGTGAACGGGCGTCATTGACACGAGATTGACCTTGCAGGCGCACGTCACTAAATTGGTTTTTGTGGTGATTTGGCCGGCCGGCTTGCAGCCACGTTAAACAACTCGCTAAATGGCCGACGGGGCGCGTTCCCACCGGACCGGTAGCGTTGTATTCGCGGCCGGTTTTTTTGTTGGAGCTGAAAGCGTCATGCCAATCCGTATCCCCGATGGTCTTCCCGCCCGCGACGCGCTTGTACGTGAAGGCGTGCAAATCATGGATGAATCAATTGCCGTGCGGCAGGATATACGTCCGTTGCACATCGGGCTTTTGAACCTCATGCCCAACAAGATCGCCACGGAAACGCAGATTGCGCGGTTGATCGGGGCTTCGCCGCTTCAGGTGGAGCTGACGCTGGTGCGGATCGGCTCGCACGTTGCGAAGAACACCTCGGAAGAACACCTGATCAATTTCTATCACACCTGGGACGAGGTGAAGCACCGCAAGTTCGACGGCTTCATCATCACCGGTGCGCCGATCGAGACACTGCCATTCGAGGACGTGACCTACTGGCAGGAGATGGAGCAGATCCTCGACTGGACGACGACGCATGTCCATTCCAGTTTCTTTGTCTGCTGGGGGGCGATGGCCGCGGCATGGCACTTCCACAGAGTGCCAAAACGCGCGCTTGCGGAGAAGGCGTTCGGTGTCTACCGGCACCGCAATCTCAATCCTGCATCGCCTTACCTGATGGGGTTCTCGGATGATTTCCAGGTGTCGGTGTCGCGCTGGACGGAAGTCCGGCGGGAAGATCTGACGCCGGATTTCGATGTGCTGATGGAAAGCGAACAGACCGGTTTGTGCCTGTTGCACGAGGCATTTGCCAACCGGCTCTATATCTTCAACCACATCGAATATGATTCCGGCACGCTTGCGGAGGAGTATTTCCGTGATGTGAAGGCGGGTACATCGATCAAGCTGCCGGCGAACTATTTTCCGGATGACAACCCGGACAAGAAGCCGTCGAACCGATGGCGCAGCCATGCCTTCCTGTTGTTCGGCAACTGGATCAACCAGGTTTACCAAACCACGCCGTTCGACATGGAAGATATTGGCGAGGACCGATCATTGGCAGGTGCCGGGGAGTGAATGGATGACTGGAAAAGTTGAAATCCGGCCGATTGCGGCTGCCGATGAAACCGAATGGCGCCGGCTGTGGACGTCCTATCTGGAATTCTACGAATCCACGGTTCCGGAGGAAGTCTACCGGACTACGCTGTCGCGGATTGTTGGCGCGCACACAATTGGCGAAGCATCGTTTTACGAGCCGCGCGGCCTGCTGGCACTGGTGGATGGCAAGCCCGCCGGCCTGGTGCACTATTTCTATCACCGGCATGGCTGGAAAATCGAGCCGGTTTGCTATCTTCAAGATCTTTACGCGGCGCCGGAGGTTCGTGGCACCGGCCTCGGCCGGGCCCTGATCGAGGCGGTCTATGCGCAAGCCGATGCCGATGGTTGCCCCAGCGTCTACTGGATGACGCAGGAATTCAACGCGACCGCGCGCAAACTCTATGACCGCATTGCCACCCTGACGCCGTTCGTCAAGTACAGCCGTTGATACACCGCTTGATGCCGCATACTTGAATATTTTGGTTAAATTGGCTATTTTAGCTAAAATGGCCGAATTGGCTGTTCATTGAATGGAGACGGCTATGAAAGTCATGCAGGCAAGTGAAGCCAAGAACCGGTTCGGCGAACTTCTGGAAAGCTCCGCAACCGAGCCTGTTGTCATCCGCAAAAATGGCAGGGATGTCGCTGTCGTTGTGTCGAAGGCGGAGTACGATCGCAGGGTTGCGCAAGTTTCCAAGCAGGAACTTGTGCGTCGTTATCACGAGGAAAGCATCGAGGAGTTTGGCGGTCTTTATGAAGAGCTGGCGAAGTAACCGCTGACCAATGAGCGAGCTTCTTTATCTCAATATGAATGATGTGCTGGATCTTCATGCACGTCAGATCGAAAGATTCGGCGGTGCTGCCGGAATTCGTGATGCCGGATTGCTGGATGCGGCAATTAACCGACCGCAATCTGGCTATTATGCCGATGTATTTGAGGAAGCGGCGGCGCTTTGGGAAAGCCTGACGATGAACCACTGTTTCGTCGATGGAAACAAACGTGTCGGGTTCGCCAGTGTTTATGTTTTCTTGCGTCTCAATGGTGTGCGTGTTGTGGCTTCGGAGGCAGAAACTCTCGACTTTATCCTGACAAGCATCGAAACCGGCAGCTTCATGAAGGACAATCTTGATGCTTGGCTGCGGGCCAATACGGCCGCCTCGTAATGACGACGGTGAGCGCGCCTTGATGCCTGAGCATCACCTGATGTTGTTTTGTCAGCCTGAAGTCAAATGGCAGCTAAACCGGTTGGCAACCGAAGTGCATTGTGGCTATTGTCGCGCGCATGTTTCTGCCATTTTTTCTTGAGCTCAAAGCCGCCAGAATTCCGGTCTCGCTGCGTGAATACCTCACCCTGATCGAAGGATTGGAGGCGGGGCTGTCGCGGTACGATGTCGAGGGTTTCTATTACCTGGCGCGCTCGGCGCTGGTGAAGGACGAGCGTCACATCGACCGCTTCGACCAGGTGTTTTCGCACTATTTCCGCGGTGTCGAGGCAATCGGCGGCGAGGGCGGCGTGGATGCGCGCAACCTGCCCGAGGAGTGGCTCCGGCGGATGGCCGAAAAGCATCTGGACGAAAACGAGAAGAAGCTGATCGAAAGCCTTGGCGGGTTCGAAAAGCTGATGGAAACGCTCAAGGAGCGGCTTGAAGAGCAGCAGAAGCGGCACCAGGGCGGATCGAAATGGATCGGCACCGCAGGCACCTCGCCGTTTGGCGCCTATGGCTACAATCCCGAAGGCGTGCGGATCGGCCAGGACGAGAGCCGTCACCGGCGTGCGGTCAAGGTCTGGGACAAGCGCGAATTCAGAAACCTCGACGACACGGTGGAGCTTGGCACCCGCAACATCAAGGTGGCGCTGAGACGGCTCAGGCGCTGGGTGCGCGAGGGCGCGGCCGATGAATTCGACCTTCCGGCCACCATCCAGTCAACGGCGGAACATGGCTGGCTTGACGTCAAGACGCGGCCGGAACGGCGCAACGCGGTCAAGCTTCTGATGTTCTTCGATGTCGGCGGTTCGATGGATGATCACATCAAGGTGGTCGAAGAGCTGTTCTCGGCGGCCCGCGCCGAATTCCGGCACATGGAATATTTCTATTTCCACAATTGCCTCTATGAGGGCGTCTGGCGCGACAACCGCCGGCGGCGCCAGGAATTGCTGCCGACCGAGGAAGTGCTGCGCACCTATGGCTCGGACTACCGGGTGATCTTCGTCGGCGATGCGGCGATGAGCCCTTACGAAATCGTCTCGACGGGCGGGTCGGTGGAGCACTGGAACGAGGAGCCCGGCCAGGTCTGGCTCACGCGCGTGCTCAATCATTTCCACAAGGTGGCCTGGCTCAACCCGACACCGGAAGCTTACTGGGCGCATACCCACTCCACGGCGCTGATCCGGCACCTGTTCGGGGACAGGATGTTTCCGATGACGCTTGCCGGGCTCGAAGCAGCGACGCGTCAGCTGACACGCTGAGGCGGTCTTGCGCCGCAAGCCAAACCGGGCCATGCCATTCTCCGGAATCATTGCCACCTGATCAACGGGAGAGACAGCATGACGATTGAAGCTTTCGGCCAGACTGCGGAAGGTGAGACCGTCCACCGGGTCACGATCAAGGGCGGCGGATTGACTGCGAAGATCATGACCTGGGGGGCGACGCTGCAGGATCTCAGGCTGGACGGTCATGCTGCGCCACTGACGCTGGGGTTTCCCGATTTCGAGAGCTATCCAGCCCATTCACCCTATTTCGGCCAGACTGCGGGCCGGCATGCCAACCGGATCGCCGGCGGACGCTTCGTTCTTGATGGGGTCGCCTACCAGCTCGAATGCAACGAGCGCGGCATCAATCACCTGCATGGCGGCAGCGCCGGGATCGCCAAGCGGGTGTGGACACTGGAAAGCCACGGTGCGGACCATGCGGTGTTCTCGATCATCGATCCGGACGGCCAGTCGGGCTATCCCGGCACGGTGAAAATCGAAGCGCGCTACGAGCTTCGTGCCGGTGGCTGCATGGCCATCACCTACACCAGCGTCACCGACCGGCCGACGCTGGTCAACATAGCCCATCACAGCTATTTCACCCTCGATGACGCCGATGACATTCTCGATCATGAACTGATGATTGCCGCGGACCATTACCTGCCGGTCGATGCGAACCAGATCCCCACCGGCGAAATCCGGGATGTGGATGGCACGGATTTCGATTTCCGCGACTTGCGGCCTGTCCGCCGCAACGGGCCGGACGGGCAGGTGGCCTATGATCACAATTTCTGCCTTTCCACTGAGCGGCAGCCGGTCCGGACAATTGCGCTGGCGCGATCGATGCGTTCGGGGATTGCGATGGAACTTCGTTCAACCGAGCCGGGCCTGCAGTTTTACACCGGTTTCAAGATCCAGCCTTCGGTTGCCGGACTGACCGGGAAACCCTATCCGGCCTGCGCCGGGTTCTGCCTTGAAACCCAGAGCTGGCCTGACAGCCCCAATCATGAGGGTTTTGCAGGCGCTGTCTTGCGGCCCGGCGAGACACTGGTCCAGCACACCGAGCATGTGTTCATCCAAAGCTGAAGACAAAACCGGCACGCAGTTCCGGTCTTGACAGGAGCCGGGAAATAGAAGCCCATAGCGCAAGTCTTATATAAGACACGGTGACGCGCATTGGCTGACGGCCCTGGGGGAGGACCAAGACCATGACGGTTATTCTGGTGGCGCTCAAACCGCTGGCGGGCTTGAATACCCTGCTTCTGCGCCTGGGCCGCAATTTTGCCTGGATGGCGATGGGGCTGATGGTCCTGATCATCATCCTGCAGGTGTTTTTCCGCTACATTCTCGGCAATGCGCTGGCCTGGCCGGATGAGGGGGCACGCTTCCTGATGCTGTGGATGACGGCACTGATTGCACCGACGGCCTACCGCTGGGGCGGCTTCGTCTCGATCGAGATGGTCAAGGATCTGCTGCCCGCGCGGATCGGGGCGCTTCTCGGCCTGATGCTGCTGGCGGTGTCGCTGATCGTGCTTGTCTACGGGTTTCAGCTGGGGCTCAATCACGTCAAGTCGGGGTGGTTGTTCAATTCGAGTTCACTCAAATTGCCGCTCGAGTTCATGGGGCTGGGCCTGGTGCGGATCAAGCTGGCGTGGATGTACATGTCGCTGCCGGTCGGCCTGTTCATGATGATCCTGGTCAATATCGAAATGAGCCTGAAGGCGATCGCCCTGCTGGTTGACCCGGACGTGGAGCTGCCTGAGGATCATGACCGTGTGATCGTGGCGGTGGAGTAGGCGATGCTGTTTTTCTTCCTGCCGCTGTTTCTGGTCTTCCTGATGATCGGCCTGCCGGTGTTCTTCGGCATGCTGGCTGCGCCCGGCCTGCTGCTCTGGTTGAATGGCCAGGAGCGCGATATCGCGCTGCTTTACCGCAATGTCTATACCGGCATGGACTCGTTCCCGTTGATGGCGATTCCGTTCTTCATGCTGGCGGGCGAATTGATGAACCGTGGTGGCATCACCATGCGGATCGTCGAATTCAGCCAGGCGATGATTGGCCACCTCAAGGGTGGTCTGGCGCATGTGAACATCCTGTCTTCGATGCTGTTTGCCGGGCTTTCAGGTTCGGCTGTAGCGGATGTCTCGGCGCTTGGATCGATGCTGATTCCGGCGATGGAGAAGAACGGCTACACCCGCAAGTTCGCTGCCGCGGTGACGGCGGCTTCATCGGTGATCGGCCCGATCATCCCGCCTTCGGGGATCATGATCATCTACGCCTACGTGATGGGTGAATCGGTGGCGGCGCTGTTCCTGGCGGG
>Ga0209345_10002220_pt1 | contig 21685 bp, 19 predicted proteins | sample Cruoilmetagenom7_FD_187294 | JGI IMG/M metagenome (GOLD analysis project Ga0209345, IMG submission 187294) | Oil polluted marine microbial communities from Coal Oil Point, Santa Barbara, California, USA - Sample 7 (SPAdes) (version 2) | ecosystem: Environmental > Aquatic > Marine > Oil seeps ... | reverse complement strand
CGGAAAACAAGTCGAAATTCAAGATGATGAACCCGAGCGACAATATCGTCGACTGGGTACTGGAAATGATCCCGCAGATGGGTGCGGGCTGGTGTCCTCCCGGCATGCTCGGCATCGGTATTGGCGGCACTGCCGAACGCGCCGTTTTGCTCGCCAAACAGAGTCTGATGGACCCCATTGATATGGGGCAGCTGAAAGAACGCGGCCCACGCAATGATATCGAGGAACTGCGCATCGAAATATTCGACAAGGTCAACGCGCTCGGCATTGGCGCGCAGGGGCTGGGCGGACTCTCCACCATACTCGACGTCAAGATCAACGACTGGCCCTGCCACGCCGCCGGCAAGCCGGTGGCAATGATTCCCAATTGCGCCGCCACCCGCCACGCGCATTTCACGCTCGACGGCAGTGGTCCTGCCTATCTCGAACCGCCCAAGCTCGACGAATGGCCGGACGTGAACTGGGCACCATCGTCGGAAGCCAAACGTGTCCATCTGGACCGGCTGGACGCCGCAGAAGTAGCGACATGGAAACATGGGGACCGCCTGCTACTGAACGGCAAGATGCTGACCGGTCGCGATGCGGCGCACAAGCGGATCAAGGACATGCTCGACAGGGGCGAAGAACTGCCGGTCGAATTTCGCGGTCGGGTGATCTATTATGTCGGCCCGGTCGATCCGGTTGGCGAAGAGATCGTCGGTCCCGCTGGCCCGACCACGGCGACCCGAATGGATCAGTTTACCGACATGATGCTCGAACAGGGCCTGCTGGCTATGGTTGGAAAGGCCGAACGTGGCCTCGACACAGTGGCCTCGATCGAGAAGCACAAGAGCGCCTATCTGATGGCGGTTGGCGGTAGCGCCTATCTGGTATCGCGTGCGATCAAGGGCTCCAAGGTCGTTGGATTTGAAGATCTTGGCATGGAAGCGATCTACGAATTTGAAGTGCAGGACATGCCGGTGACCGTGGCCGTGGATGCGGAAGGACAAAGCGTCCATCATCTCGCACCTCTGGTGTGGCAGGAGAAGATCAAGAAGGAAGGACTGCTGGAAAACGCTTAAGCGTTCAACCAGCAGGGTCGTGTTCCGGTGGCGAAGCGTTTATTTGCAGATTGCCTGTCCGGAACAATATTCTGCCAATGAGCCTTGGCGCCTGTCAGGAACCGGTCGGATTGACTTGCATGAATTTCGGTTTGCTGCGCGGCTGGGACGCATCTTTGTTGATCGGATAATTGCCGGGCGGCAAAGCCGTGAGCGGCATACCCGCGACGCAAAGATCATAGGGCGACACGCGATGACGTGTACACAAGCCGCCCGCACCATCACTGACCAGCGGCGTTTCAAACTCGACGGCCAGCACGGCCTCATTTGACCGGATCACGGTGCAGACAACCAATTGACCTGCGCCAAGATCAAGCACGAGTTCGGTGCCCAGCGGCACGCCCAGCATGCCTTCAAACCGCGCACCGGATATGGAAAGGTCGCGCATCACAACCTCATATCTGTGATCCTCGTGGATCGCTCCAATCCGGCGAAAGACCGTGCGCCGGTCGGGCCGGTATAATTCCGGTCCATCAGGCTCGATCCGAAACTCCCCGCTCCCGAGCTTCTCTTCAATCTCTTCCAATTTGAGCGCCTTGGAATAGATCCACCCCTGAATATAGCGCGCACCTTTGGAACAAACGACTTCGAACTGGTCAAAAGCTTCAACCCCCTCGACCGTCGTTTCCATTCCCAATGCTTCCGACAGACCGACAATCGCCGCAATGATCTTCGCGCTGTTCTTGTCCTTCTGGGTGCAGGAATCGACAAAACTCTTGTCCACCTTGATCTTGTCAAACGGGGCCGAACGCAGATAGCTCAGCGACGAATAGCCGGTACCAAAATCATCCAGCGCCAGTCGTACTCCCAGTTCCTTCAGTATTTTGAAGGTATTGTCGACGGCTTCACTGTCGCCCATGAAGACGCTTTCCGTCAATTCGAGTTCCAGCCGCTCGGGCTCCAGGCCGCTCGCCGCCAGTGCGTTCATGACGATTTCGGGAAAGCCGCTATTGGCAAATTGCACCGCTGAAACATTGACCGCAACCCGAACCGATTTCGGCCATTGCAACGCATCCATGCAGGCCCGGCGTAGCGCCCACTCTCCCAGCTGGTTGATCAGGTTCAATTCTTCTGCAATCGGAATGAACACGGCCGGGCTAACCCCTCCCCGTTCCGGATGGACCCAGCGCATCAGCGCCTCGAACCCGACAATCTTGTGATCATCGGTGCGGACAACCGGCTGATAGTGCAATTCTACCTGATCGTTGACGAGCGCATCACGGAGATCCTCGACCAGAACGCGGCGCTCATCCTCTTCATTTTTCAAATTGGCAGAAAAAAAGCGGAACTGGCCACGACCCGAATTTTTGGCCGCATAGAGAGCCAGATCGGAGCTACGAACCAATTCATCTTTCTCGACACCATCATAGGGGGCGATGGCAATGCCGATCGATGTTCCAATGATCGCGCTTTTGTCATCGATCGGATAGGGTTGAGAAACGGTCTTCACAATTTTCTCGGCCAGTTCACCCAGTTTGCCCCGGTCATCGAGATCGGGAATGATCACCTGAAACTCGTCGCCACCCAACCGGCCAATTTCGCCACTATCGCCAATGATGCCGCGCATCCTTTTGGCCACCTGCTTGAGCAATTCGTCACCGGCGGCATGCCCCATCGTGTCATTGACCTGCTTGAAACGATCGAGATCAAGCATCATGATTGCGCAACTGCGGTTGGCGGCCTTGAACGCTGCCAGCATCCCGTTGAGCCGGCTATCCATGCGATGACGGTTCGCAAGGCCGGTCAGCGAATCAAATTCCGCCATCCGCGATTCCTGCAGCTTGTGCTGATATTCGACGGTGACATCTTTTGCATTGCCCCGATAACCCTGAAAATTGCCGGAATCGTCGAATTTGGGATGCCCGGAAATCAGCCACCATGTCGGACGATCCTCGCTGCCCAGCGTTTCCGGAACCCGGCGGACAACCAGATCGTTAATCTTGCTACGTTTGCTGAGATGATATTTGAACGGGCGGTCCGATTTTTCATCCGGATTGTCGGGATCATTTTCAAAGAGGCTGATCAGCGGTACCGAGAGAAGTTCCTCCATCGGCTTGTTCAAATTTTCCGCGGCTTTTTCAGATAGATAAACCAAGCGGCCATCGGAATCCGTTGCCCATAGCCAGCTGATCCCTGCTTGTTCGAAATCATCCAGAATCTCAAGGCGCCGATTATAATCGTCGGATGGTATGGCAGACATGGCTTCCCGTTCCGCGCTTTTGGCGGATTCGCTGGAAAATGCGTGTAAGAAACCTTTTGCCACTTTAGACCCTAAAATTATCGGATTTTACATTCGGACAAATTGGTTAAATTCATCGTAACAAGCGATCAATAATTTCAATGGCTCCAATAATAATATCTGGATGCCAAAATAATATCTGGATGCCAACTGCCGTTTCCTTCCGCTTAACGGACAAAATATCTTTCTGTCCAAATGACAAGGACGCCGAATGCGTTTATGTCGAAACCATGTATATTTTTGTCATCTTCCTTTGCGGCGTCGCCAACTTCGCGATGCACAGGGCCATGCTCGAGAGCAACCATCCACTGATTGCCGAAGCGCGCGGTAATTTCCGCAAGATCCTTGGGCCCTATGGCAGCTATCTGCTGGAGTTTTTCATGCTTGCCGCAGCCATGATTTTCGCCAATATGGGCATGCTGACTTCCGTAATTTTCTATTTCATCTACACGCTCGCCAATTGCGCGGCAGCCTGGATTCTTTTTTTCAACAAGCATTGAGTTTCAATGGGTTAGAACCAAAACCGCCAAATGCAGTTCATCCGATTACAGATGTAGTTTGTCGAAAGCCGGTATCGACTGCAACCAATCGCGCATAGCAGCACTCCACCGGACGCAAACGGCTCGGAGGGGAAAATCTTGAATAGCAGAACACGGATTTGGAGCAGCATCGCCACAGGTGCACTGATGGCATCCGCGATCATCCCCGGAGCCGCATTCGGGCAGACCGCCCCCCTGTCCTCCCTGCAGCCGCGTACGGAAAATGGACGGCAGATATATGCAGCCGAACAATTTTCCCGTTTCAATCCGCGCACCGCGCTGGACATGGTCCGCCAGGTACCCGGCTTCACCATCGACACGGGAGACGATAGCCAGCGCGGCCTCGGCCAGGCAGACGAGAATGTTCTGATAAACGGCGCCCGGATCCCGGGAAAGAATAGTGACGCCTTTACTTTCCTAGGCCGGATATCCGCTGCCAATGTCATCCGGATCGAGATTGTCGACGGGGCAACGCTCAGTATCTCCGGCCTTTCCGGGCAGGTACTCAATCTCGTCACCAAAGCGGATGAAACCACCGGCCTTGGCGGCAATTTCAAGTGGGATCCGCGATGGCGCCGGTCGGGCAGCAACTGGTTTGCCGGGGAGATTTCGATCAATGGAAAACTCGGCAAAGGTGATTTTACCCTGTCGCTGGAAAATGACGCCTCGCGCAATGGCGTTGAAGGTCTCGAAGAAGTAACCGACCGTTACGGCAACTTGCTGTTCGAACGCGATGAAATCGCCCGCTATCGGCAGGATCAGCCAAAGCTGAGCGCCTCATATAGCCGCATCAGTGACGGCGGCGCCGTGTTCAACACCAATGGAGCCTACCAGATCTATCGTGGCCGGGAGACCGTCGTGACAGATCGCACGCAATTCGGTCAGCCGGATATTTTCGAAGATTATTCCAGCCGCGAGAATGAATGGAACGCGGAATTCAGCGCCGATTATGAGTTTCCGTTCGCGGGCGGTCGCCTGAAGCTGATCGGCCTGCAGCGTTTCGAACATAGCCCGGTCAGCGATTTTTTCGGACAGACATTTTTCGATGGCGTCACTCCGCCAAATGGGACGCGGTTTGATCAGGTGACCGATGAAGGCGAATCTATATTGCGCGCTGAATATGGCTGGAAGACCAGCGGTGGAACCGACTGGGGCATCAGTGTCGAAGGCGCCTATAATTTTCTCGACAATGAAGCCGAATTGGCGGTGCTCGACACCCAGGGCATATATCAGCCGGTTGCGCTGACCAACGCCAACAGCAAGGTCACCGAATATCGTAGCGAGATTATCGGCTCCTATGGGCGTCCCTTGTCGGACAGGCTCAATCTGCAGGCAACATTGGGAGGTGAATATAGCAAGATCAGCCAGAGCGGTGTCGCCGGTCAAAGCCGGTCGTTTATACGCCCGAAAGGGTCGGTGTCGCTGGCGTGGAGGCCCCAGCCCAATCTGGATGTCAGTCTGAAAGTCGAACGACTGGTCGGCCAGCTCGACTTTTTTGATTTTGTGCAATCGGTCGACGTCTCCCAGAATAGTGGTAACGCCGGAAATCCGGGTCTGGTGCCGCCCCAAAGTTGGCGGGCGGAACTGGAAACTACAAGAAAACTGGGTCCCTGGGGATCAATGACGGTCAGTATCTATGGCGAGCAATTCAGCGATATAGTTGATTCCATCCCGATCACCGCGACCACCGAAGCGCGGGGCAATCTGGACAGCGCGACCAGCTATGGCGTCGAACTGGTTTCAAGCATCCTGCTTGATCCGATTGGCTGGACCGGTGCCAAGCTGGATATTGAGGGTGAAGTCCGTAAAAGTGCGCTACGCGATCCTTTGACCGGCATATATCGTCGGATAAGTGACGATAAAATCTTCACCTATGAAGTGAACTTCCGCCACGATATCCCCAATAGCAACTGGGCATGGGGAGCAGGAGCAGAGGATTTTCGCTATTCGAAATTCCTTCGCCTTGATCAGGTGAACAATTTCCGCACCGGTGCCCCCTATACTTGGATATTTGTCGAACATAAGAATGTTTTCGGACTGACAGTAAAAGCCGATCTCGGCAACCTTCTGGGACGCAGCGAAAATTTTACCCGTACAGCTTATGGGAATCTCTTGGGCCAGCCGGGCGATCTCGACCGCCCGTTCATGAGGGGGCGTCGTAACGGCCCGATTGCATTCACCGAGGATCGCAGCCGGGAATTCGGACTGATTTACCGGCTAACCGTCAGTGGCAGTTTTTAAAGTCGGACTCCGCTGCGCATAGACAATTGGACAGGACGTCCTTACATCCGGCCCATGCCACCAGACTATAGCACCCAGGGTCAGATCGATCCGCCGATGATCCCTACGCTGAAGCGCTTCCTGCCCTATCTCTGGCCCAAAGGGGAGCCCGGCTTGCGTCTGCGCATCGTCATGGCCGGTCTTCTGGTGCTTTGCGCCAAGGCCGCTATTCTGACAATGCCGTTCCTATATAAGGCGGTCATCGACGGTATGTCGGATGATAGTCTAAATACCGAACTGACCGTGTTGCTCGCCCTTGTTGCGGCTTATGGTCTGGCCCGCTTCGGGCAGGTCATGTTCGACAATCTGCGCAACATCGTGTTCGAAAAGGTTGGCCAGCAGGCGGCAAGGCGCCTTGCGACCAATGTTTTCACCCATTTGCACAGCCTGTCTTTGCGTTTTCACCTCGGGCGCCGCACCGGCGAAGTCACCAAGATCATCGAACGCGGCACCAAGAGCATCGATGTCATGCTCTATTTCCTGTTGTTCAACATCGCGCCGACGGTCGTCGAACTGACGGCGGTGCTGGTCATTTTTCAGATCAAGTTCGGTTTCGGACTGGTCGCCGCGACCATAGCGATGGTCGCCATCTACATCACTTTTACCCGCAAGGTTACCGACTGGCGCAATGCGCTGCGGGCGAAGATGAATGATATGGACACGCGGGTGATCGGCCGTTCGGTGGATGCTTTGCTGAACTATGAAACGGTCAAATATTTTACCGCCGAACAGCGCGAGGCCGAACGTTATGATCAGGCGATGCGGGACTGGGCCGCCGCAGCGGTCAAATCGGAAAACTCGCTCGGCCTGCTCAATATCGGCCAGTCAATCATCACCAACCTGACGATGATCGGCGCGATGGCATTCAGCGTTTACGGCTGGAAACAGGGTGATCTGACGGTCGGTGATCTGGTATTGGTCAACGCATTGTTGATGCAGTTGTTCCGGCCACTCGATCTGCTCGGTATGGTCTATCGCACCATCCGTCAGGGGCTGGTCGACATGGATGCGATGTTCAAGTTGATCGATACTGAACAAGAAATTGTCGACAAACCCGGAGCCAAACCCCTGCAGGTATCCGATGGAAGCGTGTGTTTTGAAAATGTGGTGTTCGGCTATGATGAAGACCGCGAAATATTGCACGGACTTGATTTTGAAGTGCCACCCGATGGCACGCTGGCGATTGTTGGACCATCCGGTGCGGGTAAATCGACGATCGCACGATTGTTGTTCCGCTTCTATGATCCGCAAGCCGGACGGATATTGATCGACGGACAGGACATATCCGAAGTTACCCAGCACAGCCTGCGCGCCGCAATCGGCATTGTCCCGCAGGATAGCGTGCTGTTCAACGACAGCATCGGCTATAATATCGGCTATGGCCGCGAAGGCGCGACGCAGGCCGAGATCGAGGAAGCAGCGCGCGGAGCAGCACTGGACAGTTTTATCGCCAAACTACCCGACGGCTATGACACGCAGGTCGGCGAGCGCGGGCTCAAATTGTCCGGCGGCGAGAAACAGCGCGTTGCCATCGCCCGTACCTTGCTGAAAAATCCGCCGATCCTGATATTGGACGAAGCAACCTCCGCGCTCGACAGTCGCACCGAAGATGAAATCCAGGCGACGCTCGCCAAGATATCGGAGCGGCGCACCACATTGATCATCGCGCACCGACTCTCGACCATCACCCATGCGGACGAGATTATCGTGCTGAACGAAGGAAGAGTCGCCGAACGCGGCAATCACCGGCAATTGCTGGTCAAGCGTGGTCTTTACGCAGATATGTGGAAGCGGCAGGCTGAGGATCAGCGGGAACCGGCTTAACCACTCCATCCCGCCGCAGGAAAATGGATCACACAATTTCGGTCATTCTCCGCTTTTGCGGTTCCGTATTGATCCCGGTCTGGCTAGGGAATGGCATATGACCGAAGCGCTCCTACCCCTACTCAAATCGACCTTTGGATACAGCAGCTTTCGCGGTGTGCAGGATCAGGTTCTGGACCGCGTAATGGCGCGGCAGAATACACTTGCCGTCATGCCGACCGGTTCTGGAAAATCACTCTGCTATCAGCTGCCCGCTTTGGCAAATAAAGGTACAGCCATCGTTATATCGCCGCTCATCGCGCTGATGCATGACCAGTTGCGTAGCGCCGAGGCGGTCGGGATACGCGCGGCGACCCTCACCTCTGCCGATAGTAACCGTGCCGAGACAATTGCTCGCCTGAAGGCTGGCGAACTTGATTTGCTCTACGCCGCACCTGAGCGCGCATCCCAGTCCCATTTTCGCGAATTGCTGGAACAGACCGATATCTCGCTTTTTGCCATAGACGAGGCCCATTGCGTCTCCGAATGGGGTCATGATTTCCGCCCCGACTATCGCCTGCTCCGTCCCCTGCTCGACCATTTCGGGACGGTTCCGCGCCTCGCTCTTACCGCTACCGCAGACTCCCACACTCGCGACGATATATTGGTGCAACTGGGAATCGAACAGGACGGTCTGGTGCTGGCTGGTTTTGACCGCCCCAATATCCGTTACAGCATGAGCCCGCGCGCCGGGCTGGCCCGCCAGATCGGGGATCTCGTAGACCGCATCCCCGGCCCGGGCATTGTCTATACCCAGACCCGGGCCGCGACAGAGAAAATGGCCGAGCGCATCGCCAGCACCGGACGCAGCGCGCGAGCCTATCACGCTGGCTTGCCGCCCGAAGTGCGCCAGCAGAACCAGCATGATTTTGTCGCCTCCGAAGATATGGTGATGGTCGCAACCATCGCTTTCGGGATGGGGATCGACAAGCCGGATGTCCGCTTTGTCGCCCATGCCGGTCTGCCCAAGTCGATTGAGGCTTATTATCAGGAAACCGGACGTGCCGGCCGCGACGGCGATCCCGCCGAAGCGCATATGTTCTGGGGCGCGGAAGATTTTGCCAGAGCGCGGCAGCGGCTCGGGGAAATTGACGAGACCCGGCTCGAGAGCGAGCGGGCGAGGCTCGCCGCCCTCGGCGGTCTGGTCGAAACCGCGGGATGCCGGCGCGCGATACTGCTCAAACATTTTGGCGAGAATCCCCCCCCGCAATGCGGCAATTGTGACAATTGTCTCAATGCTCCCGCAACCCGCAATGTTACCGAACTGGCGCGCAAATTCCTGTCCGCCGTCTATCGCACCGGACAGAGTTTCGGCGTCACCCATTTGGAAGCAGTGCTGACCGGACGACAGGACGAGAAGATTCTCTCGCGCGGCCATGACCAGCTTTCGGTCTTCGATATAGTCGATCAAGAGGAAGCCGCCCTGATCAAGCCGGTATCGCGGTCGCTTCTGCTCCGCGATGCGCTGCGCAACACCGAGCATGGCGGCCTGATGTTCGGCCCTGAAGCGCGCAAGATCCTCAAGGGCGAGGAAGAAGTCGCAATCGTCGAGCCACCCAAGCGCAGCTCCCGAAAACGGCGCGGCAGCAGCGCCTCGCCCAACCCGGTCGGTGATCCTCTATTTGACGCTTTGCGCAGGAAGCGGATGGAACTGGCCAAGGAGCTCGGCGTCCCGCCTTATGTGATCTTCCACGACAGCGTGCTGCGTGATATGACCGGACTGAAACCAGATAGCCTGTCGGCGCTTGGCGAGCTGCCCGGCGTCGGCGCGGCAAAACTGGAGAAACATGGCGACGCCTTTCTGGCGGTCATTCGCGATGTGACCGAAGCGGAGCAGATGAATATATGAAGTTCCTATGTGCGCTGTTGCCGATTGCCCTGATTGGCTGCGATGCCGCCACCACGACCGATACATCCATCCCGACAGAGGAGACTCACAGCATGTTCCGAAAAATTAATGACCAGATCAGCGTCTCGCCGCAAATTACATTGGACGACATTGTTGCTGCCAAGGCCGACGGCGTTTCCCTGATCATCAACAACCGCCCCGATGGCGAGGATCCGTCGGCGCCCCAAAGCGCCGATATTGAAGCCGCCGCCCGCGAAGCCGGCATGAAATATATCGCGATACCGATAACCCACAGCGGCTTTTCGGGCCCGCAGGTCGATGCAATGATTGCGGCTCTCGCCGATGGTGACAAGGCCCTGGCCTATTGCCGCTCAGGCACGCGCTCCACCTTGCTATGGTCGCTGGCACAGGCAAAACAGGGCGTTGGCTCCGATGAGATCGCCCGGCTGGCGGGCAACGCGGGCTATGACATTACACCCGTTCGCGCGATGATCGACGCGCTTTCGACTGCGGGCTGATCAGGGCATCTAGACAGCCACTAACATTTGTGTAAGTAATCATGGGCATGGAGAACCTGCCATCCCTGACAACTTGGGCGATTCCTTTTTTTGTCATCACCGTTGCACTGGAATGGTGGTGGAGCCGGAAAACGAACAAGGTACGCTACGAGGCGAAAGATGCCTTCACATCGCTGGCGTTGGGATTGGGCAGCCAGTTTATCGGCATTTTGACCGGCGGTCTGATTCTGGCGCTCAGCCTCTGGGTTTATGAACATCGAATAATCGATATCGAAATTAGCGCGGCAAACCTGCTGTGGCTTGTACCATTGGCATTCGTTCTAGATGATTTTACCTATTACTGGTTCCACCGCACAGCGCACCGCGTCCGCTGGTTCTGGGCGGCCCATGTCATTCATCACAGCAGCCAGCATTACAACCTTTCCACGGCGCTGCGTCAGACCTGGACCGGTTTTTTCGCACTCAGTTTCATATTTTCGATGCCGCTGTTTTTCCTCGGCATTCCACCGGCGCTGATCTTTTTCCTCTCGGGGTTGAATCTGGTCTATCAATATTGGATCCATACCGAAGCGATCGACAAGATGCCGCGCTGGTTCGAGGCGGTGATGAATACGCCCTCGCATCACCGCGTCCATCATGCCACCAATCCCCGTTATCTTGACCGCAACTATGCCGGCGTTTTCATCATCTGGGACAAGATGTTCGGGACCTATGAACCGGAAACAGATGCCGAGAAAATTCAATATGGCATCATCAAGAATCTCGGCAGTTTCAACCTACTGTGGGCCGCCTTCCATGAATGGGTCGGCATTGCCAGGGATCTGTGGAGCGCCCCGTGGCGTTACAAAATCAACTATTTGATAAAACCGCCCGGGTGGAGCCATGACGGCTCCCGAGAAAGCAGCGAGACCATAAAGGCACGCTGGGCAAAGCAGGAGAGTGTAGCGTGGCAGAATTCGATATCATCATCATCGGCGGCGGCTCCGCCGGGAGCGCAGCCGCAGGACGGCTGAGTGAAGACGGGAAGCGCTCGGTCTGCCTGATTGAAGCGGGCGGACGGAATAATAATTTCCTCGTCAAAACACCGGGAATGATGCCGTTCCTGCTGAAAAACGCCAACTGGAAGTTTGATACGGTCCCGCAAAAGGGCCTCAACGGGCGCACCGGCTACCAACCGCGTGGCCGCGGCCTGGGAGGATCGAGTGCAATCAACGCGATGATCTATATTCGCGGCAACCGATGGGATTATGACAATTGGGCGGCCATGGGCTGCTCGGGCTGGTCCTATGACGAAGTGCTCCCCTATTTCAAGAAATCCGAAGGCAACGAACGGGGCGGTAATGATTATCACGGCGGCGACGGCCCGCTTTCCGTGTCCGACCAGAAATGGCCAAATCCTGGCAGCCTCGCCTTCATAGAAGCAGCACGCAATCTGCAACTGCCGATTCTCGATGATTTCAACGGCGAAAGGCAGGAGGGCATGGGCATTTACCAGGTGACCCAGAAAGGCGGAGAACGCTGGTCCGCGGCGCGGGCCTATGTCGAGCCGGCCCGCTCCCGCCCCAATCTGACGATCAGGACAAAATCACTGGTCGAAAAACTGATCGTCAAAGACGGGCGCGTCACCGGCGTGCAGATCAACCGTGGCTCCGGTCCCGAGATCATTAACGCACGCGGTGCCGTCATTTTGTCTGCGGGCGCGTTTGGATCACCCCATATATTGCAATTGTCAGGCATTGGTCCGGCAGCGCATCTCAAGGACAAAGGCATCAATGTCATACTCGACAAACCGGAAGTCGGCGCAAATCTGAAAGATCATATCGACTTTGTCTCCGGCTATCAGACCGAGTCAAAGGAACTCATCGGCGATTCTCTTGAAGGCACCGTCCGCATGGCCAAGGCAATCCTGCAACACAGGATCAAGCGCACCGGAATCATGACTACCCCTTATGCCGAAGCGGGCGGTTTCTGGAGCAGCGGTCCGGACGTTCCGGCCCCCGATATCCAGTATCATTTCGTGCCGGCTGTGCTCGAGGATCATGGCCGCGAGAAGGTCAAGGGACATGGTTTCAGCTGTCACGCCTGTGTGCTGCGACCGCATAGCAAGGGTACCGTCAGACTGACTGATGACGATCCGCAAGCACCGCCTGCCATTGACCCGAATTTTCTTGATGATGATCGCGATATTGCGACCTTGCGCAAGGGCGTCCGGCACATGAAGCGGATATTGGAAAGCCCGCCGCTGACGCAATATTCCCCCACGGACAGACATCCGATCAACATAAACGATGATGCGGAGCTGGATGCGTTGATCCGGAATCGTGCCGATACCGTTTATCACCCTGTCGGAACCTGCCGCATGGGCCCGGACGACGCGGCGGTCGTTGATCCGCGTCTGAAGTTCAAGGGACTGGACGGCCTGTATATCGCCGATGCCTCGATCATGCCGGAAATCATCAGCGGCAATACCAACGCCCCGAGCATCATGATCGGCGAGCGCGCGGCGGAATTCATCGAGGCTGAACTGGGCTAGCCCGTTCGGCAGCGTTTCTTTTAATGCAGAATATTACGCCCGCATGTTCGGGCGATCGTGCATTTCCGTGTGGTTTGCGCACGAAAAAAAGGCCGGGATGTTTTCACATCACCGGCCATAAAGTTGATTGTTCGCAGGAGGAACAAGGTATGGTGCCGACCCAAGTTTGGGAGGAGGAAGGCCGGCACCAAACTGGTTAGCCTTTGGCAAATTCCGGATAGGCTTCGACACCCACTTCGGCGATATCCATGCCGAGCATTTCCTGCTCTTCAGTCGGACGAACACCGATGGTGTGTTTAAGCGCAAACCAGACGATTGAGCTCGCGACCATCACGAACACGCCAGTGGCGACAACACCGGTAAGCTGTGCAACGAACGGCACTTCGGTGTTGGAGAAAGGAACGATCAGCGTACCCCAGATACCGGCCATAAGGTGGACCGGGATCGCGCCGACAACATCATCAATCTTCAGCTTGTCGAGCAGAGGAACGGCGAAGACAACAATCGCGCCACCAATACCACCGATCATAAGGGCCTGCGGTACCGAAGGAGCCAAAGGCTCAGCGGTAATCGAGACCAGACCGGCGAGTGCGCCGTTGAGTGCCATCGTGACATCGATCTTCTTGTACATGATCTGGGTCAGGATGATCGCAACAACGACGCCTGCTGCTGCAGCCATATTGGTGTTGACGAAGATCTTCGAAACATCGCTGACATCGCTGATCGTGCCCATTGCGAGCTGCGACGCACCGTTGAAACCGAACCAGCCGAGCCACAGGATGAACGTACCGAGGGTCGCCAATGGAATGCTGGAACCCGGCATGACGGTAACCTTGCCATTCACATAGCGTCCGAGACGGGGTCCGACGATCAAGGCACCAGCCAAAGCCGCCCAGCCACCAGTCGAGTGAACCAGCGTAGAACCGGCGAAATCACTGAAGCCCATTGCGTCGAGCCAGCCTGCGCCCCATTCCCAGCTGACAACTACGGGATAAATGAACCCGGTCAGCACGAACACGAAAATGAAGAACGGAATAACCTTGACCCGTTCCGCAACCGTGCCGGATACGATCGAAGCCGTGGTTGCACAGAACACCATCTGGAAGAACCAGTCGGAGGCAACCGAATAACCGGTGTCGACATCCGCTTCACCGACACCTTGCATGGCATAAGGGAAGTCAGCGATACCGATAAAGCCGCCTTCAAATCCTGGATATGCGATCGAGTAACCGATGACCCAGAACATGATACCGGCAATCGAATAGAGGCCGATATTCTTCAGGCACTGCATCGACACATTTTTCGACCGGACCAGACCGGCTTCCAACATGGCAAATCCGGCCGCCATCCACATGACCAGAAATCCACCGATCAGGAACAGCAGCGTATTAAGGATATAGGCAGTATTTGCACTGGGGTCGGCTACTTCAGCCACCTCCTGCGCAAGTGCAGGAGCCGCGGTCGCCATGACCGCCAATCCTGCAGAAATCGTCAAAAATTTTCTCATTATCTGTTTCCCCGATTAAATTGCTGTGTCGCCGGTTTCACCGGTGCGAATGCGGACGGCACCTTCAAGACCGAGCGTGAAGATCTTGCCGTCACCAATCGACTCCGTGCCTGCCGCAGTCTGAATGGCTTCGACCGCCTGCACCGCGACTGCGCTGCTGCAGGCCACTTCGATTTTCAGTTTCGGGACCATGTTGGTGGTATATTCCGCACCGCGATAGACTTCGGTCTGGCCCTTTTGTCGCCCGAAGCCCTTGACCTCGGTTACGGTCATGCCGGACACGCCGACACCGGTCAGTGCCTCACGAACATCGTCAAGCTTGAACGGTTTGATTATGGCTATGATAAATTTCATTACGCCCCCTTTGGTTGTTGCACGGGGGACTCTTCGCAAGGCTTATGCCAGAATCGTAAGCCTAGGGATTTAAAGGATTTTCAGGAATCTCGACGTTTAAGAAAGAGTAAATTTTGTGCATTGCAGCACGAGTGCACAATTTTTAGGCATTGGTATACTTGACAAAGCAGGCGATATGACACACGATTCGACAGGACAGGCCGGCGCTTTAGAATTTCGAGAGAGCTACGACAGTATCGTTAGTGATTATAGAAAGTCGCTTGAGCGTATTGAGGATGCTCTCGTTCTCAAAGGGTTGTCCATTTGCGAAGCATATATCGAAGGTCGAGCGAGGATCGCCGTAGAGTTTGCCCCCCATCCCTCCGCCGATGCCTATCGCTCCAGCTTGATTACCGTATGGAACAACCAAATTGATGTTTTCGAAGCCTCCCCCGGTAGACTTCCCCCCACTATCCAAAATATCGAGCCGCTCAATTTTCATCACAGCGTCTGTGCCGATCAGGACGTGATGTTTATCGGCGATGTCGAGCCTATGAACGCCATGGATTTCCTTTCCGTCAATCTCGAAAGGCTCTACCTCGTCGATAATAAAATCCAAGACTTGGGTGCTGGGGAGAGTAGTTGCTTTTTGTCCGTTAATGGTGGCTTTCGTGTTCTGCCGCGTGTCTCCGAACGGGAACTTAGTGTATCTGTCGACGGCCCCGCCGTTGGCCTCGACAAGGGTGCAATAAGCGTGGTCAAGGGAAGTTCGAAGGTTGTGGATGGCATCACCGACGATGGTAGGTGTGTGGCGGGGAATCCTGCCCCCGAGAGCTCTGTTTTTCCAACGGTTCGGATTGGCCTCGGGCTTCAAGGCTTTGACGTTGTCCATCACGTAGGCCCGAACAATCGCTTCAAACTGCTGGACGTGATGATTGGCCCGTTCTATTTTTAGAAAAGCGCCCTCAAAATCTTTGCGAGATGACATGACAAATACCGATCAAGAAAAAGAAGACGAGGTTCTAAAGCGGATGCTGAAAACACCGCCTAAGCCTCATAAGGCCAGAAAAGTTAGTTCGCGTCCTTCCCGTCCGAAATCAGATCGGAAGGATCAAGACCCTGCTTCTTAAGAAAGTCATATAGAGCCAAGCAAAAGGCTTGGGCTCCTTTTGTCGGCATGATCAACCTCCCAATTACAGCTAGTTCCATTGGTGAAGGTGGGACAGGTTCGGTAGGTGTTGTGACTCCAAACCTAATTCGGATGGTGCCGTTTATGTTCTCAAAACTCATCGCTTCGTCTGCAAAAAAATCTGGAACGGACAACCCTTCAGAAACTTTTAATCCCATTGCTTCGTCTGCCATGTTTCAGTTCTCCCCTAAGCCAATTGGTGACGGCCAACTATGGAGATCAGATGATGGTGGAGTCCACTGGTTTATTCAGACCAGCGTTTCCGCTTTTCGCCGATCTGGCGGACGGTAAGCGTATATTTAGGCTGCTGCTGCAACAGGCCGCCGATAGGTCAGGCGCTTGCCACGAGCGCCCTTGAGGGCTTCTGTGGAGCGTTCAAAGTCATCTAGCTTGCGAGTGTTATAGCGAAAGTCGAACTCGGCAGCGTAGCGCTTCAAATGCGCTTCGCTGACATGGTGATAAACGCCGATGATGCCACGCTTGAAAATGGAGAAGAATCCTTCAATCGTGTTGGTATGGAAAACCCCGCTGCGGCCATATTCGCCAAGGCTATGCTTAACGACGCCGTGGCCGGTATATTCTTTGCCGACTGCCTTGTAGCCGTTGTTATCGTCGGTCATCAACCAGCTACCACGGTGGGCGTTGGTAACGAGAACTTGGCGCAACAATGGGCCGGTCACTTTGGCAACGTGGAAGCTACGAACCTTGCCGCCGCGTTCAACTAGGGAAACAACAGGCTGCTTGTGGGCAAAAGGGCCTTGGCGCTTGGTAGCACGTTCGCTTTTGTGGCGATTTGAGATTTTGCCGCCGACATAGGTTTCGTCGGCTTCAATGGTCTTGCCGTAGCCGCCCATAGGGCCTTGGTCAGTGTCTTTCATGGCTTCGCGGATGCGGTGCATCATGAACCATGCTGTTTTGTAGGTAACGCCGATCATACGGGCAATCTGATGTGCGCTCATACCCTTTTTGGATGAGCAAAGCAGATGATTGACCAATAACCATTTATTCAAAGGAACCTTGGAGCGTTCAAAAACCGTTCCGACAGTCACCGTATATTGCTGGCGGCAGTCATTGCACTGGATAACGCCCTTGCGGACGGTTCCGCCAGGATGCGCCTTTGTGGGCTTACGCTTCTGCGGTGGGAGCCGTTTTGCATTGAAAGATCCACAGTGAGGGCAGACAGGACCGTCTGACCAGTGAAGGGCCTCAAGATGTTCACGGGCTGCGTCTTCATCGGTGAAGCGAGGGGCGAAGATGTCAGTAGCGTTTTCCATGATTTTATAGTGGCAGATTGCCTCTGCTTTGTCAAGTATACTATTGCCAATTTTTAGGCACACCCTTCGGACAGCTTGACCAATATTTCCGGAATGACCTTTTCAGTCTCGCGCCGGCCAATCTCGATCAGTTCTTCGGCGCGTGTGAAATTCTGGATATCGATATGACCAACCGGCGGCGACATCGCGAAATCGGGCGGGTCGAGCGCCAGCGAATAGCGGCCAAGATTGCGAAGCGACAGACCAACAGATGCCTTGACGATGGCGAGGCTGTTCGGTTCCTTGCCGTTATTGTCTGCGATTCCGGCCGCGATCGAACGGTTTATAAAGTCATCCTGCAGGTTGACGGACAGGCACAGGGCTGCGGGCGCAAGGTCGCGAACCGGTGACACCGGAACCGGCAAGGCTGCACCACCGTCTACCAGCAACCTGCCCTCATGTTGCACGGGCTTAAAGATGCCGGGAAGCGACATGGATGCGCGGATTGCGGGCACCAGCTTGCCCGATTTCATCACAATCGTATCGCCGGTGCGCAAATCGGCAGCAACAGCAGCAACCGGAAAAGGCAGATCCTCGAAATTCAGTTGACCAAATTCGGTCTCCAGCTCTTTCTCGATATTGCGCGCCCCCATGACTGCGCCACGTTTGAAATTGGGGTCCATGAACCGCAGCATATTGCGGAAATTGACGTTACGGGCCATGTCTTCGAGATAGTCGAGCTTGCCCACCGCATAGCTGGCCCCGACAATTGCGCCTATCGAAGTGCCGGCGATCGCGGCAATCTCCAGCGGCGATTCATCAATCGCGCGCAGCACACCTATATGAGTCCAGCCGAGACCGGCTCCTCCGCCCAGCGCCAGCGAAATTTTCCCTGCCCCGTCAACGCCATTCATAGCGACACATCCTCAGCCAGAACCGCTTGCGCTTCCGCCAAGTCCTCCGCCAGCACCATCACCCTCGCGGGCAGCGCGATACCAGCACCTTCGACAATATTGACATTGCTGTCGAAACAGACTGCGCCAATACCGGCGGCTTCCAGCCGACCGCGGATGATCTCGGCTTCGACGCCGTGCATGTGCCGGGACAGTTCAACCAGACTCATAATCTACTGTCCGCCCAAATAGCGATCCGACGCGCGCGTCGGAAGGCCATCGATACTTGTCACCCGGCCGGCGGTCTTTTCGACCCAGACATCGGGATCGGCCTGACGATGATATTTGACCAGCGTATCGCGCTCTGCCTTCAACTCCATTTGCGGCACGCCCCACCCACAGCTGGTCTGAATGCTGTCCAGCTTGATGTCGAAAATCTGGCGGGTACCCGGAAGAATGTCAAAATGCGGGGCCAATTCCTCCCAAGCGCTATCCTGCGGCAGAACCGGCCGTCCGGTTCCATAGAGCCGCATGATCAGCGCCGGATTGGCGAAATTATTCCACATGATGGTGATCCGGCCATCGGCGACCAGATGGGCATGGGTTTCGTTACCGGAGCCGCCGAGATCAAGATAGGCAACACGATTGGGTCCGAGCACCCGGAAACTGTCATAGCCCTTGGGCGAAAGATTGATCCGACCGTCCGCTGCCGCCGTCGCAACAAAAAACATCGGCTGCTCGGCGATAAAGGCCATATGTTTGTCATTCAGCGCATCAAAAAAATCGGCCACGACAAATTCCCGTTCAGTAAAATGGACCGCCGAAGAACAGTTTCCAAGCCAGTACCAATATCCAGTGGATCGCGATCACAGGCCACAACGACTGCGTAACAATCCGGATATGGGTCAATATAATGCCCAGTATGAACGTAGCAAACAGAAACGACGGTTGCAGGAAAACGGCTGACCATGGAGGGCCGAAGGTCAGCGCTTGCAACGGATGCCAGAGCATGAACAATATCGCCGAAAGCCAGCTCCCCCAGCGTTGCGAAAAACCCGCGAGCCAAGATAGCAGGACACCACGGAAAACCAGCTCCTCGGCCAGGGCAGGAATAAAAAACAGGATAATCGCGGCGATAAGCGCCGAAGGTAGGTCTCCGACAGGCTCAAAGACCAGCCAGCCGCCCAGCAATCCGGCCAGTGCAATAATCACCGCAGTCGGGAACGCGATGCGCAAGGCGGCTTTCCAGTGATGGGCATCCGGCCAGATTCTCAATGCTTGCCAAGTTTGTTTTACCGCCACCGTCAGCATAGGGGTTACCAATGCGTCCCCTCATCAATCGCGTCCTGTTCTCCGGGTTGGAAGGGCCGCCCCAATATCCAGTTACGGTGGGGAAACCGTTCAAATTTCTTGATCATATCACGACGTGCTTCCGCATCTTTCTCTCTCGTGCCGAGTTTCTTGAACATGGCAACGGACGTGTTCTGCAGACGGATATCTTCCGCATGCATGAAGGGCATATAAACAAAAAGTCGCTGCTTGGCTGGCAGTTTCTGGTCCATCTTCTGACTGACCGCCATTTCCGCAATCTGCTGTGCCAGAAAATCGGTGGAATAGGCAGTGTCGCTACCACGAAACATATTGCGCGGCATTTGATCAAAAAGAATGACAGCCGCAAGCATCGTTTCGGGATCCGTCAGAAAATCTGCTGCAGCTTTGAATTTCTGCTCCTCCCACAGTTCGAAAAAACGGACTTCGCAAATCATGTCCAGTGCTGCGGTTCCGTTCCACCAGTCTTTTGGATCCAGCTCTTGAAACCAGAATGACAATATTTCTTCGGTCCAGGTCAATCGACCAACTTTGACTGTGTCATAGTCGCGTGAGTCTCATGCAGTCCCTCCAACCGTCAACGCATCAACCAGCAACGTCGGCTGGCCGACGCCAGCGGGCACGGATTGCCCGCCCTTGCCGCACATGCCAATGCCTTCATCGAGCGCCATATCGTTGCCGATGCCCGTCACCTTGGTCAGCACGGTCGGACCGTCACCGATCAGCGTTGCACCCTTGATTGGCGCGCCGAGCTTGCCATTTTCGATCTTGTAGGCCTCGGTGCAGGAAAAAACGAATTTTCCCGAGACAATATCCACCTGACCGCCGCCAAAGCTTTTTGCATAGATGCCGTTTTTGACCCGGCTCATCAACTCGTCGGGGTCATCCTTGCCACCGCGCATGAACGTGTTGGTCATCCGTGGCATCGGCGCATGGGCATAGCTTTCGCGGCGCCCGTTGCCGGTCGCGGGGACGCCCATCAGCCGTGCATTGAGCCGGTCCTGCATATAGCATTTCAATATGCCATCCTCGATCAGCACATTTTCCTGCGTCGGTGTGCCCTCGTCATCGATGCTCAGCGACCCGCGCCGTTCCCGGATCGAACCATCATCAACCACGGTGACGCCCGGAGCGGCCACGCGCTGGCCAATCTTGCCGGAGAAAGCGCTGGTGCCCTTGCGGTTAAAGTCACCTTCGAGACCATGGCCGATCGCTTCATGGAGAATGATGCCGGGCCAACCAGGGCCAAGCAACACGGTCTGCTCACCCGCTGGCGCGTCGACACTTTCGAGATTGACGAGAGCCTGTTTCAGGGCTTCGTCGACCGCCCGGTTCCAGCGGGCTTCTTCGAACAGATCGTCGTAAAGATAGCGCCCGCCCATACCGAAGCTGCCGCTTTCGCGGCGGCCATTTTGTTCAGCCACGATTGATACATTTAACCGTACCAGAGGCCGCACATCGGTTGCCACAAAGCCGTCGGGACGGACAATTTCAACGACACTCCAGCTGCCGGACAGACCGACGGACACTTGTGAAACACGGGGGTCACGGGCGCGGGCAGCAGCATCAATCCGCTGGCAGAGCGCAACCTTTTTCGCAAAAGGCATGGCTTCCAGCGGATTGACTTCGCCGTAAAGATGCCGGTTGTTGCCGCGCGGTGGCGGAGCTTTTTCGCCCTTGGCCGGGTCAAGCAATTGTAGCGTTTGCGCAGCGCGGCGGATCGCCGCCTCGCTGATTTCATTGCTGTGCGAAAATCCGGTCATCTCGCCCGAGACACCGCGCAGGCCAAAGCCGCTGTCGGTGCTATAGTCGGCAGTCTTCAGACGACCATCGTCAAAACCAAAGCTCTCCACCGCGCTATATTGCAGATAGAGTTCACCATCGTCACAGGCCGACAGGCTGCCCGCGACCAGTGCTTTCGCGCGCTCCGGGTCAAGGCCATCAGGCCGGTATAGAAATGAGCGGGGATCAAGATCTTTTATCATTTCCTACATATAGAAATGATTCGGGGGCCTTGCACCCCTTATGTCGGATTATTCTTCGGCCAGCGCTGGTGTGACATCTGCAGGACCGCCATTCAAAACGAATCGCCGGTCACAATAGCCGCAGTCGACATAACCTTTTTCGTCAATCTCAAGCCATACCCGCGGGTGGCCAAGGGCTGCGCCGCCGGGGATATCCGTGGCACCATCGCATGCGTTGCGTTTCTTGGTTGTTTTGACAATTTCAGGAGCGTCTATCATGGTAGCGCGATTAGCAA
>Ga0209345_10002219_pt1 | contig 21691 bp, 19 predicted proteins | sample Cruoilmetagenom7_FD_187294 | JGI IMG/M metagenome (GOLD analysis project Ga0209345, IMG submission 187294) | Oil polluted marine microbial communities from Coal Oil Point, Santa Barbara, California, USA - Sample 7 (SPAdes) (version 2) | ecosystem: Environmental > Aquatic > Marine > Oil seeps ... | reverse complement strand
AACCGCGCCATCGCTGTCCCTTGATCCCGAAGCGCAATGCGCGGTTGTAGCTCAGTTGGTTAGAGTACCGGCCTGTCACGCCGGGGGTCGCGGGTTCGAGCCCCGTCAACCGCGCCACTTTCCTTCCCTGTCAGGACATTCCCATGGCCCTTCTGGACAAGATCAGGTGGCCCATTGTGATCGTGCTTTGCCTGACCCTCGGCCTCGCGCCTTTCACGCCCGAACCGCATATCTGGGAAAAGCTCAGGATGCTGGTGGCGGGCGACCTTCGCCGCCCTGTCGATATCTTCGATATGCTGTTTCACGGTCTGCCGTGGCTGGTGGCGCTGGCCAAGGGCCTGCGGCAGTTGCGTCAGTCGTAGCTGTATCCTAGCGCCGCTTCCTGCGCCGGATCGAGCCTGTCGCGCAACCACCGCAGATCGGCTGCATCCATTCCGTCGGGTGTTGCGGGCCGGTCGGGAACTGCGGCCTGAAACTTCGACCCCAGCCGCTTGACGACGGGGCGCAGCGGCGTGACCGGCGGCGGCAGGTCCAGCCTTGCGCTGATCGTGTGCAGCACCGCCTCGGGGTTGGCCGTGGCCTCCTCCATCCGCAGCAGGACAAAGGTGCAGCCGCGCGCCGCATGGCTGAGCAAGCCGCGCAGCTTGCCCGCGCGCAGCGCCGCCAGATCGGCATAGGGCAGCCCCGTCAGCGGGTCGCGGTCCAGTTGAAGCGGCTGTCCCACAAGGTCGCCGGACCCGCCGAAATACTTGGCGCGGTCCACGATGGTCTCCCATGGCGCGCGGATGAAATCCGTGAAGGCCAGCGCCTGCATCGCGGGGGGGCAGTGCCATGGCTTGGCATGCATCGACAGCGCCCAGGGCACCGCATGGCGCACCACGCAGATCACCGCCAGATCGGCAGGGATCGCCGTGGCATGGGGATAGCCATGTTTCCATCCCAGCGCCTCGGTCGGGGTCAGGTCGGTGTTGCGGCCCAGCAGGCGCTTGACGTAGTTGGTGCCCGAGCTGCGTTCGCCCAGCACCTGAAACCGGGTGGGACGGGTGCCGTTGCCTGCGACATGCAGGCCGGTGGCGGCGAAATCGGCCGGGATCATCATGGAGCTTCCAGTGTTTGGGCGGTCATTTGCTTTTAGCGATTCTCACGCGCCAGCAAACAGGCTAAACAGGGTCCGAGGCAAGTTCTGGTGAGGGTCAGTGATGCAAACGGTGGCGGCAGCCGTGACCATGGTGCGGGACGATGCGTTCTTCCTGAACGCATGGTTGCGCCATTACGGGCAGGTTCTGGGGCGCGAGAATTGCTATGTCGTCAACCATGGCCGTGGCGATGTCGTGAATGATCTTGCAAAGGGCTGCAATATCATCGGGATACCGGGCGATCCTCACAAGAATTTCGACATGAAGCGCTGGCGGCTGCTGAACAATCTGGTGGCCGGGCTGAAAAGCTACTACCGCCATGTGATCGTGGGCGATGTGGATGAACTGGTCGTGGTCGATCCCGCCACGGGGCAGAGCCTGCTGGACTATCTGTCGCTGGCCCCCGAGAAGCAGGTGATCACGCCGCTGGGGCTTGAGGTGATCCACCGCACCGATCTGGAGCCTGAGGTGATCACCGACCGGATCATCGGCCCGCGCCGCTATGTGCGCGTGGCGCCGCATTACTCCAAACCCTGCATCGTCTCGACCGGGACCAAGATCGCACGGGGCGGGCATTTCACCCAATATCCCAAGCTGAACGCGCCGGATGATCTCTATCTGCTGCATCTGAAATTCTGCGATTTCGCCGCCTATGCCGAGGTGATGGACCGTCGCAACGCCACCACTGCCGAGGTGGGCGGCGATGTGAAGGACACGTCCATCGGGCGGCACTGGTTCGCCGAGGCGCGCGGCGAGGATCGTGCGGTGTTCGAGGCTTTCGCCGATCTCGAGATGGTCGAAGGCTTCGACATGTCCCCCTTCCGCCGCAAGATGCGCCGCAGCTTCCGCGCGCGGGGCGATACGGGATTTTATTGTTTCGACAGGCCAGATTACACCCAGCAGTTCATCCTGCCCGAGCGGTTCAACGGCGTGGTCTGAACCGGGTCAGCCCCGGTCCAGAAAGGCGCTGATGGCGGCCAGCGTGTCCTGCGGCGCGGTATCGGGGAAGAAATGCCCGCCGGGGACGGTGCCTGCGCGCAGATTGGTGCAGCGGTCGGCCCATGTGGCAGGCACGTCATAGGCCCGCGCCATGGCCCCGTCGGCCCCATAGAGCACCAGTGTCGGGCAGGTCACGCGGCGGTCGAGGTCGCCTTCGTCCAGTGCCAGATCGTATTGTATGGCCGCGCGGTAGTCGTTGCACATGCCCCGGATCGTGTCGGGGTCGCGCCATGACGCGCGGTAGGCCGCCAGTTGCGCAGGGTCGAAATCATCCAGCGTGGCACCACCCCAGCCCAGCAGGCAGGAGTGGTAGTAGAAATCCGGATCCGCCTCGATCAGAGTTTCGGGAAAAGGTTCAGGCTGCGCAAGAAAAAACCAGTGATAATAGGCTTTTGCAACCTGATGTGAAAGTTCGATCAACAGCAGGTGGGTCGGGATGATATCCATCATCGTCAGGCTTTTCACCCGCTCGGGCGCATCCAGCGCGATCCGGTGCGATGTGCGCGCGCCCCGGTCATGGCCCACCAGATCAAACTGGTCATGGCCCAGATGATCCATCAGGGCGAGGATGTCGCTGCCCATGGCGCGAAAGCTGTAATCCTCGACCCGCGCAGGCTTGCCGGATTTGCCGTAGCCGCGCAGATCGGGGCAGATCACGCGCCGCCCCTGTGCCAGCGTGGGCGCGATCTGCGCCCACATGGCGCGGGTCTGGGGAAAGCCGTGCAGCAGCACCAGGGGCGGGCCGTCGCCCCCGGCGCTATAGGCCACATCGACCCCGTCATGGGTGAAGACCGCTTCGGAAAAGCCCGGAATCATGCGATTTTGTCCAGAACGCGCGCCCAACTGCGGATACCTTTGTGGAAGCATTCCATGTCGTATTTCTCGTTGGGCGAATGGATCTGATCGTCGTCGCGGCCAAAGCCCGCAAGGATCGATTCCATGCCCAGGATCGACTGGAAATAGCCCGCGATGGGAATCGATCCGCCGCAGCCGACGTAAGATGCGGGCGTGCCCCATTCCTCGGTCAGGGCGTGGCGGGTCTTTTCGAACAGGGGGTGGTCGATCTGCATCTGGCTGGCACCCGCGCCGCCCAGTTCCTTCCATTCGACCGTGCAATCGGGCGGCAGCTGCGCAGTCAGCCAGTCGCGGAAATTGCGGCTGATGGCGTCCGCGTCCTGCTGGCCGACAAGGCGGAAGCTGATCTTGGCATGGGCTTCGGCGGGTAGGACGGTCTTGAACCCCTCGCCGGTATAGCCGCCCCAGATGCCGTTGATCTCTGCCGTGGGGCGCGACCAGATCATCTCGAGCGGCGTGCGATCATCCTCGCCTGCGGGATGCGACAGGCCTACGTCACCCAGAAAGGCCGCGTGGTCGAAGGCCAGGTTCTGCCATTGCGCGCGGATCGCGTCGGGCAGTTCGGGCACGCCGTCATAGAAGCCGGGCACCGTGACATGGCCGTGATCGTCATGCAGGCCGCCAAGGATGCGGGTCAGCACGCGGATCGGATTGATCGCGGGGCCGCCATACATGCCCGAATGCAGGTCGCGCGTGGCGGCGTGGATGGTGAATTCCTCGCGCGCCATGCCGCGCAGCATTGTGATGATGGCGGGGGATGTGTCCTGGAACATGCCGGTGTCGCAGATCAGCGCCACATCGGCGCGCAGTTCGTCGGCATTTTCCTTCAGGAAGGGGATGAGGGAAGGGGAGCCTGATTCCTCCTCTCCCTCGAACAGGAAGGTGATGCGGCAGGGCAGCGCGCCGTTCACCGCTTTCCACGCGCGGCAAGCCTCGAGGAAGGTCATGAGCTGGCCCTTGTCATCGGCGGCACCGCGCCCCCGGATCACCTGGCCCTTGGGGGTGTCTTCCACCTTGGGATCGAACGGGTCGGAATGCCACAGCGACAGCGGATCAACCGGCTGCACGTCATAATGGCCGTAGAACAGCACATGCGGGCTGCCTGCGGGCCCGTCCACGTGACCCACCACCATCGGATGGCCGGGCGTGGGCCTGACGCTGGCCGCGATGCCAAGGCTTTCCAGATCGGCCACCAGCCATTCGGCGGCGGTCTGGCAATCGGCCTTGAACGCGGGATCGGTCGAGATCGAGGGGATGCGCAGCAGGTCCAGCAGGCGGTCGGTTGCGGCGGGCAGGTCGGCGTCGATACGCGCCAGAACGTCGGAGAGGGGCATGGTCTTCCTTTCGGTCATCGCGCCCGTCGGAGGGGGCGTTTCGGCCAGACCGTATCACCCTTGCGCCCACTGTCCAGACCATGGCCCGGGGCCGGGCGCGTTGCGGGGACGGGGGCGTCTGGAAAGATGATTTCCAGCGCTATCTTTTTGACTCAGATCAAGGTGCGCAGGCAGCGTCAATTTGTAACCTGTTGCAAGAGAATGGCTCAAACTATATCCATTCCAAATCGGAGATATGGGCCCAAGGGCCGCTCTGCCCGTGCAGAGACTGACGAAAGAAGGGGGATGCCAGTGGACTATTCGGCCCAGCTGGATCAGGCGATCAACAACCTGCACAAGGAAGGCCGCTACCGCACCTTCATTGATATCGAACGTCAGCGCGGGCATTTTCCGCATGCCGTATGGCGCAAGCCCGATGGCACCGAGGCACCGATCACCGTCTGGTGCGGCAACGATTACCTTGGCATGGGCCAGCACCCGGTCGTTCTGGCCGCGATGCACGAGGCGCTGGACGCCACCGGCGCAGGCTCTGGCGGCACGCGCAACATCTCGGGCACCACGGTCTGGCACAAGCGGCTGGAAAAGGAACTGGCCGACCTGCATGGCAAGGAAGCGGCGCTGCTGTTCACCTCTGCCTATATCGCGAATGATGCCACGCTGAGCACGCTGCCCAAGCTGTTTCCGGGCCTCATCATCTATTCCGACGCGCTGAACCATGCCTCGATGATCGAGGGCGTGCGCCGCAATGGCGGGGCCAAGCGCATCTTCCGCCACAATGACGTGGCGCATCTGCGCGAATTGCTGGCCGCCGACGATCCCAAGGCGCCCAAGCTGATCGCCTTCGAATCCGTCTATTCGATGGATGGCGATTTCGGGCCGATCGAGGCGATCTGCGATCTGGCCGACGAATTCGGCGCGCTGACCTATATCGATGAGGTCCATGCCGTGGGCATGTATGGCGCGCGCGGGGCAGGGGTCGCGGAACGCGACCGGCTGATGCACCGTCTGGACATCATCAACGGCACGCTGGCCAAGGCTTATGGCGTGATGGGCGGCTATATCGCGGCCTCGGCCAAGATGTGCGACGCGATCCGCTCCTATGCGCCGGGGTTCATCTTCACCACCTCGCTGCCGCCTGCGATCGCGGCGGGTGCTGCGGCCAGTGTGGCGCATCTCAAGCGCGATCACGCCTTGCGCGAAAAACATCAGACCCAGGCGAAAATCCTCAAGACCCGCCTCAAGGGGCTGGGCCTGCCGATCATTGACCATGGCAGCCATATCGTGCCGGTGATCGTGGGCGATCCGGTGCATACCAAGAAGCTGTCGGACATGCTGCTGGAACGCCATGGTATCTACGTCCAGCCGATCAATTTCCCGACCGTGCCGCGTGGCACCGAACGGCTGCGGTTCACCCCCTCGCCGGTGCATGGCCCCAAGGAGATGGACCGTCTTGTGCACGCCATGGATGAGTTGTGGTCGCATTGTGCGCTGAATCGCGCCGAATTAAGCGCGTGACCATCCTACCGGTGTAAAACTCCTTGTGCTGTGTTACCGTTAGTTCAAGAAAGAGTGAGACTCGAATCGGGGATGGTACGAGTCTGAAACCTCAAGTGACGGGGCAGCGAGTATGATCGGGCGCAGGTTCTCCCGAAAGGTAGAAGAGAAGGCGGTCGAACCGAAAGGGTTCGACGATTACGACCTGCGTCTGGGTGACCTGATGCGGGGCGAGCGCGCGACTATGGGGAAATCCCTGCTCGACGTGCAGCGCGAACTGCGAATCCGCGCCGCCTATATCGCTGCCATCGAGAATTGCGATCCCTCGGCCTTCGACACGCCCGGCTTCATCGCGGGCTATGTGCGCTCTTATGCGCGCTACCTGAACATGGACCCCGACAAGGCCTTCGAGGCGTTCTGCGCCGAAAGCGGGTTTTCGACAGCGCATGGCATGTCGCCCTCGGCCTCCTCGGCCAAGCGCGCGCCGCTGCCGCGTCAGGTCAACAGCGTGCGCGATCCGTTTTCCGCGCCCACCACGCCTTTCGCGCCCGCCAAGGATGCGTTCTTCAGCCAGATCGAACCGCGCGCCATCGGGTCCTCGCTGGTGCTGCTGGCCCTGATCGGGGCCATAGGTTATGGCGGCTGGTCAGTGCTGAACGAAGTGCAGCGCGTGACCTTCGCCCCGGTCGAGAACACGCCCGAAGTGCTGTCCGACCTTGATCCGCTGCAGGCGCGCCCGGCGACCGCGACGGATGGCGCTGGCACTGTCGTGGCCGGGTCCGGCATCACGCCGCCCAGCAATGACGCGCTGACACGGATGTACCGGCCCAAGGCGCTGGATGTGCCGGTGCTGGTGGCGCGGGATGCGCCGATTTCGACCCTTGATCCTTCGACCGTCGGTGCCTTTGCCGACCGCACCACGCCCGACCAGATCGCGGCCAGTGTCCAGACCGCCCTGAACGAGGCGGCCCAGTTCGGCCCGCAGATGCCGCAGGTCGTGGCCCAGCCCTCTCCGGGGGTCGAGATGGTGGCCGTCCGTTCGGCCTGGGTCAGGGTGAACGCCGCCGATGGCACCGTCATCTTCGAGGGGATCATGGAAGCGGGCGACCGTTATGCCGTGCCCGCTACGGAAGAGCCTGCCCGGTTGCGCGTCGGCGAATCCGGGTCCGTCTATTTTACGGTCAACGGGCAGCATTTCGGCCCGGTCGGCCCGCGCGGGACGGTCACGTCGAATGTGGAGCTGTCGGTGGACCATGTGACCGCGAATTACGAGGTCGCGGATCTGGAAACGGATGTGGATCTGGCCCGCACCGTTGCCGAGGCGCAGCAGGTCGAGGTCGTGACCGACTGACCTGCGGTGATTGCAGCCCGGTGGTCGGCACGATATGCTCGTGGCGAAGACCGCGCCCAGATGACCCCAGCAGGAAAACCTCATGTCGCTCAATCACATCCGCCCCTGGCGCAACATCTATCGCCGCAAAAGCCGCATGATCCATGTGGGCCGCGTGCCCGTCGGGGGGGATGCGCCGATCTCGGTGCAGACGATGACCAACACGCTGACCACCGATGTGGCCGCGACCGTGGCGCAGATCAACGCGGCGGCCGAGGCGGGGGCCGATATCGTGCGCGTCTCGGTGCCCGATCAGGAAAGCTCCCGCGCGCTGCGCCAGATCGTGCGCGAGGTCGATGTGCCCATCGTGGCAGACATCCATTTCCACTATAAACGCGGGATCGAAGCCGCCGAGGCGGGGGCGGCCTGCCTGCGCATCAACCCCGGCAATATCGGAGATTCCGCGCGTGTGCGCGAGGTGATCAAGGCCGCGCGGGACAACAACTGCTCGATCCGGATCGGCGTCAACGCGGGATCGCTGGAAAAGCACCTGCTGGACAAATACGGCGAGCCTTGCCCCGATGCGATGGTGGAATCCGGGATGGATCACATCAAGATCCTGCAGGACAACGATTTCCACGAGTTCAAGATCAGCGTGAAGGCGTCCGATGTCTTCATGGCCGCCGCCGCCTATCAGCAACTGGCCGAGGCGACGGATGCCCCGATCCATCTTGGCATCACCGAGGCGGGGGGATTCGTGTCCGGCACGATCAAGTCGGCCATCGGTCTGGGCAACCTGCTGTGGATGGGCATCGGCGACACGATCCGTGTCTCGCTTTCCGCCGATCCGGTGCAGGAGGTCAAGGTCGGGTTCGAGATCCTCAAGTCGCTGGGCCTGCGCCATCGCGGGGTCAACATCATCTCCTGCCCGTCCTGCGCGCGGCAGGGGTTCGACGTGATCAAGACGGTCGAAATCCTTGAAAAGCGGCTGGAACATATCAAGACGCCCATGAGCCTGAGCATCATCGGCTGTGTCGTGAATGGTCCGGGCGAGGCGCTGATGACCGATGTCGGGTTCACCGGCGGCGGGGCCGGGTCGGGCATGGTCTATCTGGCGGGCAAGCAAAGCCACAAGCTGGGCAATGACCAGATGGTCGAGCATATCGTCGAGCAGGTCGAGGCCCGCGCGGCGGTGATCGAGGCAGAGCGCAAGGCGGCGGAAGCGTCGGAAGCCGCCGAGTAACGCCGCGGCCCCGGCGCGGCTACCGCGTCAGATAGCGTTCCAGCACGATCGCCGGGATATGGCCCTGAAGCATCATGTCGGGCAGGACATAGGAAGGGCTTTCGGAGAGTTCCAGCGCTGCGGCCATGTCGCGCGCCTCAGCATCCGACAGATTGAACACCGTGACCCGCAGATCATGACCGGCGGCCAGGTCCCGCAACTCAGCCTCGGCCCGGTCGCAGGCGGGGCAGTCGTCACGGGTGAAAAAGGCGATCCGCAGGCTGGCATCAGCAGGCCCGAACCCGGCTTGCACCGGATCAAACAGACGCGGGGCCAGCCGTTCAAGACGGCCAAGGTCTTCCGTCACGGCCTCGGCGAAGGCCGAGGGCGGGGTGACGGCCCGGCCCACGATATCAGGCTCATCCAGCAGCAGGGCGCGGATTTCGGCCCCAAGGGCCGCGCGGCCCGCCGGATCGAACAACGGTTCGGCCTGCGCGGTGCCCGCAGCAAGGATCAGCGCGCAGGACGTTGCCTTCAGGATGCGACCGGTCATTCCTGACGGGTCTGCGCCACCAGTGTCTGCATGTCGGCCAGCGGCATGTAGCCACGCAGCATCTGATCCTCGAGGATGAAGGTCGGCGTTCCGGTGATCTGCAAGCGGCCCGCCAGCGCGTGATTGGCGGCGATCACCTCGGTGACCTCGTCGCTGGTCATATGCGGCATGATGGCGGCGGCATCGAGGTCCAGTTCACCCGCGATCCGCTCCAGCGCTTCGGGGGTGATGTTGCCGCGATAGCTGATCAAGGCGTCATGCGCGGCCTTGTAGGCCTCATCGCCCGCGATCTGCTTGACCGCGATGGCAAAGCGCGAGGATAGCACGGATTCCTCACCCAGAATGGGAAATTCCTTGAGGATGAAGCGGATATTGCCGTCCGCTTCCAGCAGTTGTTCCACCTCGGGATGGGCGCGGCGGCAGAACCCGCAGCGGTAGTCGGTGAATTCGACCAGCGTGATGTCACCGTCGGGGTTGCCGCCGACCCAGGAGTGGCCGTCCTCGAAGATCGCCTGCGCGTTGACGCGGACCAGTTCGACATCGCCCTGCGCCTGCGCTTCGGCCTGACGCTGCTCCAGCACGCTGACGGCCTCCATGATCACCTCGGGATTGTCCAGCAGATAGCTGCGGATCTCCTCGCGCAGGGCGGCGCGCTCGTCCTCGGTCATGTTGGTGACGTCGAAGGCCTGCGCCGGGGCGGTCAGTGCCATCACGGACAGGGCAGCGCTCAGGGTCAGGGCGCGGAAAGGGTGGATCATCAAACTCATCTCCGTTGTTTGGCGGCGGCTTCGGCGGCAAAGACCACATCCTGCGCACGATTGAAAGGGGCCGATCCCCGCGGCAAAAGGCCCGAGGCGCGCGTGGCATGGATCAGCGCATCGGGCAGGCGTCCCATCAGCGCGAAACGCTCCGCCGTGACCAGCGAGGCCATGCCGTCCTGCCCGGTCTTGGCATAGGCCACGGCCAGATCGCGCAGCATCATCGGGTTGCGGAAATCGCGCTCGCGCGCGGTGGACAGGGCCTCGACCGCGGCTTTGGGCTGATCGGCGGCCAGCAGGGCGCGGCCATAGCCTGCCTGGATCAACGCGTTGCGCGGCGCCAGCGCCGCCGCCTGCCTGTAGGCCGCGACCGCCGCGCCGAACTGGCGGCTTTCCAGCAGGATCTGCCCGCGCAGGTCATGCACGAAAGGGTCATCGGGCCGCATCGCCACCAACCTGTCGATGGCGGCGATGGCGCGGGTTGGGTCGGGCGTGCGGTGAAAGGCCACCGCCTGCCGCATCATGGCGATATCGGGTGTCGCGCTTTGGTCCAGCCGGTCCAGCGTCCAGCGCGGCGCGCGCAGGAAAGCCGAGAGCTTGCCGTTGATCCGGGCGAACCAGTATTGCGCGGCAGGATCGGGCGTGACCGCGCCCCGACGGGCCTGGATATAGGCCTCGACAGCGCGCAGACGGTCGCGCGACAGGGGATGCGTGCGGGCATAGGGGTCCTGACGCGCCTCGGACAGCACCTCCTGCCCGCGAAAAAGGCCCAGCACCTCGGAAAAGCCCTGCGTGTCGATCCCGGCGCGCTCCATATAGCGCAGGCCGTCACTGTCGGCGGCGGATTCCTCGGCCCGCGTATGGGACATGAAGATCCGGCGGGCCGATCCGCTGATGCCCAGCCCCAGCCCCGCCGCCGCATCGCCGCGCCCGGAGGCTGCCGCCGCCGCTGCGGCCAGCGCCACGCCCAGCCCCGAGATGGTGTTGGCGCGGGCCATGTTCTGGCTGCGCCGGGCCATGTGCCCATTGGCGATATGCGCCGCTTCATGGGCGATCACCGATTGCAGCATGGCGGCGGTCTTCATCCGCAGCAGAAGGCCCGAGTGGATGAAGATGTGGTTGTTGTCCAGAACGAAGGCATTCATCGTGTCGTCCTGGATGATCAGGACCTTGACGCTGTTGGGCGAGAGGCCCGCCGCCTGCAGGATCGGGCGCGCCAGTTCGGACAGGGCATGTTCGATATCGGCATCGCGGATCAGCGTCGCGGCCCCGGCCTGCAGGGTCATCGCCAGCCAGACCACCGCCGCCGCAAGAAGATGTCCAAGCTGCTGCATTGACCTGCCTGTCGTTTCCCTGTGAATTGCGCCTCAACTTGCAGCATAGGGAAGAAGACATGCGAAACTCAAGGCGCGGGGCCGTCGATCCCTTCATTGTGATGGATGTGATGGAGGCGGCGCGCGCCGCCGAAGCTGCAGGCCGCCACATCATCCACATGGAGGTGGGCCAGCCGGGAACGCCTGCGCCGCAAGGGGCGCGCGATGCGCTGGCGCAGGCCATGCAGACCGATGCGCTGGGGTATACGGTGGCGCTGGGACTGCCTGCGCTGCGCGCCCGCATCGCGCAGCTTTACGGGGAATGGTACGGTGTCGATCTGGACCCGGCCCGGGTGGTGGTCACGTCAGGCTCTTCCGGGGCCTTCATTCTTGCCTTCACGGCGCTGTTCGATTCCGGCGACAAGGTCGGCATCGGCGCGCCCGGCTATCCCAGCTACCGCCAGATCCTGCGGGCCCTGGGGATGGAACCCGTTGATCTGCCCACCTCGGCTGAAAACCGGTTCCAGCCGGTGGCGGCGGATTTCGCAGGGATGGATCTGGCCGGGCTGATGGTGGCGTCCCCCGCCAATCCCACGGGCACGATGCTGGACCGCGCCGCGCTCTCGGCCCTGATCCAGGCCGCCCAAGAGGCAGGGGCCGCCTTCATCAGCGATGAGATCTATCACGGCATCGAATACGAGGCGAAGGCCGTGACAGCACTCGAGATCAGCGACGATGTCTATGTGATCAACTCGTTTTCCAAGTATTTCAGCATGACGGGCTGGCGCGTGGGCTGGATGGTGGTGCCGCCCGATCATGTGCGGGTGATCGAACGGATCGCGCAGAACATGTTCATCTGCCCGCCCCATGCCAGCCAGATCGCCGCGCTGGCCGCGATGGAGTGCGGTGATGAATTGCAGGCCAACATGGATGTCTACCGCGAGAATCGCCGCCTGATGCTGGAGGGGCTGCCGCGCGCGGGCTTCGACCGGATCGCGCCCCCTGACGGGGCCTTCTACGTCTATGCCGATGTCAGCCATCTGACCGGTGACAGCCGCGCCTTTGCCGCCGAGATCCTTGAAACGGCAGGCGTGGCCGTGACGCCGGGTCTGGATTTCGACCCCGCGCGCGGGGGCGGCACGCTGCGGTTTTCCTATGCCCGCGCCACGGCGGATATCGTCGAGGGGCTGGCGCGGCTGGAACGGTTCATGCGCGGGAAGGGTCATCTTTGAGAACAGCCTTTGCTTTTGTGTGCGCCCTGTTTGCGGGCCTTTCTGTTCCCGACCTGTCCCCGGCCTTGCCGGTGGATGCGATAGCCGTAGACGTGGATTCCCAGCCGCAGCGCGCCCCTGTGGTGATGATGCTTGGCGGGTCCGAAGGGGGGCGGTTCGGGGCAACCCATCCCATGACGGTCAGCCTGCGCGAGGCCGGGTTTCATGTCGTCCGGGTCGCCTATTTCGGCGCGCCCGGCACGCCGCGGCATCTGGACCGCGTAGCCCTTGACCCGTTCGACGACCTGATCGCCGCGCTGGCGGCAGATCCGGCGGTGGATGCGCGCTGCCTGTTTGTCGTCGGCGCGTCCAAAGGCGGCGAACTGGCGCTGTTGCTCGCGGCGGACAATCCGCGCCTGACGGCTGTGGCGGCCCTGGTGCCGTCGCATGTGGTGTTCCAGTCCAGCCGGATCACCCCGCGCCGGCAGTCGTCCTGGCGACGGGGCAATGTGCCGCTGGCCTTCGTGCCCTATCCGGTCCTGAATGCCGCGACCCTGCGCGGGGTGCTGGGCCTGTCGGGCTACCGCGACATGCACATGCGCGCGTTGCAGGATGCGAACGCAGTCGCGGCGGCGGCGATCCCGGTCGAGCGGATCACGGCGCCGTTGTTTCTGGCCTATGCCCCGAATGATCGGGTCTGGCCATCCGACATCATGGTTCCCGCCATCGCCAGGCGGCTGGCGGGGGCAGGGCGGCCCGCCCCGCAGATCCATGCCGCCCCGGATCATTTCGTGCTGAACCATCGGGACAGCCGTGCCGCGGTGCTGGCGTTTCTGACCGCGCAGGCCGGATCGCTGGGATGCCTGAACGGATAGCGGCGTCGCAGGCGCCCATGCGGTCTTCCGATATACGGCAAATCTGATAGTCTGCCGCCAGAGCCGGATGAACTGGCCAGAGGCGATGGATGAGCAGACTTGTACGGGTGATCGCAGCGGTTGCGCTGCTGTGGGGGATGGTGCTGGCGGCCGTGGTGCAGGCCCAGTCCGCCGATTTCAGTGCGGTGGCGCGGGTCGATGCGGCCCAGAGCGGTCTGACGCAGACCGAGGACAGCGTGACGCTGGATCTGGCGCTGTCGCAGGGCGTGCCCTACCGCGCCTATACGCTGGACAGCGTGGGCGAGGTGCCGCGCCGTCTGGTGCTGGATTTCCGCGAAGTGGACTGGCAGGGTCTGACGCCGGAGGCGCTGGGGCAGAGCGCGGCTGTCAGCGCGCTGCGCTTCGGGCCGGTTCGGCCGGGCTGGTCGCGGCTGGTGCTCGATCTGACGCGGCCCATGGTTCTGGACCGGGCGGGGATGACGGTCGATCCCTCCACCGGCGGGGCACGGCTTCGCGTGATGCTGCGTCCGGCCAGCGCCGAGGCTTTCGCCGCGCAGGCAGGGGCACCGCGCGATCCGGGCTTCGATCTGCCGCTGCCCGAGGTCGTGGCCCGTCCCGGCCTGCGCCGCGTGGGTGAGGACCCGCTGATCGTGGTGCTGGACCCCGGCCATGGCGGCATCGACCCGGGGGCCGAGCGGGACGGGCTTTCGGAAAAGGAACTGATGCTGACCTTCGCCCGCGAATTGCAGGAGGTGCTGCTGCGCGACGGCAATTTCGAGGTGGTGCTGACCCGGAGCGATGACAGTTTCGTCTCGCTGGACCGGCGTGTGGCGATTGCCCATGCTGCGGGCGGGCAGATCTTCATTTCGCTGCATGCCGATGCGCTGTCCGAAGGGCAGGCGCATGGGGCGACCGTGCATCTTCTGTCCGACAGCGCTTCTGACGCGGCCTCGGCCACTCTGGCCGAGCGGCATGACCGCGACGACCTCCTGGCGGGGATCGACCTCAGCGGGCAGGATGACGAGGTGGCGGGCATCCTCATGGATCTGGCCCGGCAGGAAACCCAGCCGCGCGCCGAACGGCTGGCGCAGGCGCTGGTGGCGGGTATCGGCGAGGCGGACCTGCCGCTCAACAGCCGTCCCGTGCGCCGCGCCGCCTTTTCGGTGCTCAAGGCCGCCGATATCCCCTCGGTCCTGCTGGAAGTGGGGTTCCTGTCCAGCCCGCGCGATCTCAGGAACCTGCGCGATCCCGACTGGCGGCAGCGCATGGCCGAGGCGATCCGCGACGGGCTGTCGCTCTGGGTGGCGGAGGATGCGATCCTGTCCGATCTGGTGCGGCAATAGCCCATGGGGCCTTGCGTCCGGCGGTCGATCACATGACGCGGGGATATGGCAGAACCTTGCCTGCTCTCGCGGGTTCTTGTTTTGACCCTGCCGCGCGGTCGGCGTATAGAGAGAGCGTCATGTTCAGGGGCCCCGTGTGATCAGATTCATCCTTTCCACCCTCGGCGGGTTGTTTACCCTGATCACGCTGGGCGTTTTCGCCGTGGCGATCAGCATCGGTGCGGTTTTCTACATCTACGGCCGCGACCTGCCCAGCCATGAGAGCCTGGCGCAATACACGCCGCCCACGATCAGCCGCATCTATTCGTCCGAGGGGCGGATCATCGACGAATTCGCCAAGGAACGGCGTCTCTTCACCCCGGCGGCGGAAATCCCCGATCTGGTGAAACAGGCCTTCATCTCGGCCGAGGACAAGAATTTCTACACCCACAAGGGCTATGACGCGCGCGGTATCGCGGCGGCGGCCTATGATGCGGTGGCCTCGCGCGGGCAGGACGTGCGGGGTGCCTCGACCATCACCCAGCAGGTGATGAAGAACTTTCTTCTGGGCGGCGAACGCGCGGCGGAACGCAAGATCAAGGAGATCATCCTCGCCACGCGGCTTGAGGAAACCCTGAGCAAGGACCGCATCCTTGAGCTCTATCTGAACGAGATTTTCCTCGGCCAGAACTCCTATGGCGTGACGGCGGCGGCGCTGACCTATTTCAACAAACCGCTGCGCGATCTGGCCCCGCATGAGGCGGCTTTCCTCGCGTCGCTGCCCAAGGCCCCGTCCGATTATCACCCTGTGCGTCAGGCGGACCGGCTGCTGGCCCGGCGGAACTTCGTGCTGCGCGAGATGAACGAGAACGGCTATCTGACCGATGCGGAATACCAGAGCGAAGTGGCGATGCCGCTGCGCTCGGTGCAGGCGGGCGATTTCGAGACCTTCCGCTCGGCCCTGCCGCCGCGCGACTATTTCACAGACGAGATTCGCCGCCAGCTTTCGCTTGATTTCGGCGAGGAGGAGTTCTTCTCGGGCGGCATGACCGTGCGCGCCACGATTGACCCAGAGATGCAGGTCGAAGCGGCCCTGGCCATGCGCCGGGCGCTGGAAAGCTATGACCGCGAGGGTGGCATCTGGCGCGGGACGGGGCGCAAACTTGGCCCCGAGGATATGGACGACTGGCGCGCGGCGCTGGCGCGCAGCGAAGTGCCGCGTGACATCGTCCTGAACGGGACGTGGTTTCCGGCCGTGGTGCTGGAACTGGCGGGCAACGAGGCGCGTCTGGGCATCGAAGGCCATGACGGAGAGGATCACGTGATCCCCGCCAATGATGTCACATGGGCGCGCAAGCGGCTTGAGAACGGAACCCTGGGGCGACGCGCGCAGGTGCCTGCCGATCTGCTGGAGGTGGGCGATATCGTGCTGGTGCGCGCCATCACCTCGGACAGCGACAACAGTTTCATCCGCTGGAGCTTGCGCCAGGTGCCCGAAGTGCAGGGCGGTTTCATGGCGATGGACGTGAACACCGGCCGCGTGATCGCGATGCAGGGCGGTTTCAGCTATCAGGAATCGGTCTTCAACCGCGCCACGCAGGCGCGCCGCCAGCCGGGCTCCAGCTTCAAGCCTTTCGTTTATGCTGCTGCGCTGGACAGCGGCTACAGCCCCGCCACGATCGTGGTGGACGCCCCGATCGAGATCAACACGCCGCAGGGCCTCTGGCGGCCGCGCAACTCCTCGAACCAGTATTACGGGCCGACACCGCTGCGCACCGGCATCGAACAGTCCCGCAACCTGATGACGATCCGTCTGGCGCAGGAAGTCGGCATGGATATCGTCGCGGACTACGCCGAGAAATTCGGTGTCTATGACAACATGGGCCGCTATCTCGCCAACTCGCTGGGCTCGGAGGAGACCACGCTGTTCCAGATGGTCGCCGCCTATGCGATGTTCGCCAATGGCGGAGAGCGGGTGCAGCCCACCCTCGTGGACCGCGTGCAGGACCGCTATGGCCGCACGATCTATCGGCATGACCAGCGCAACTGCGTCGATTGCCTTGTGCCGGGCCTCGCCCCTGGAGTGGCGCCGCGGATCGACAGCAACCGCGAGCGGGTGATGAACGCGATCACCGCCTATCAGCTGACCTCGATGATGACCGGCGTGGTCGAGCGCGGCACCGCCGCGCGCACCGTGGGACTTGATGTGCCCGTGGCGGGCAAGACCGGCACCACCAACGAGGCCAAGGATGTCTGGTTCATCGGTTTCACCAGCAATATCGTGGCTGGTTGCTACATCGGCTATGACCAGCCGCGTCCGCTTGGGCGGGGGGCCTCGGGCGGCGGGATGTGCGGCCCGGTGTTCCAGGAGTTCATGAAGAAAGCCACCGTGAAATACGGCGGCGGTCCCTTCGCCATTCCGCCGGGCGGCCGCTTCATCAAGATCGACCGGTTCACCGGGGCGCGTCTGTCCGATGATGCCAGCGGCGACTATGTGGTGGCCGAATATTTCCGCGACGGAGAGGAGCCGATCTTCGGCGTGACCTATGACGGCGGCTTCGCCATGGGCTCGAACCTGCCGCTGGTGCAGGAGGCGGGCGCACGGGCAGGGCGCGAGGTCACTACATCGACCGGGAACACCGCCACCGTCGGCCCCAAGGCCAATTTCGGCACCGTCTCGTCGGGCGGGCTTTACTAGGGCCCGTCGCCCATCCGCTTGCCCCGCCGCCGATGCTGGTCTATCACGCGGGGCGATCGTCCGATCCATTCCACGTGATCCATCCAGCAGGAAGACCCATGCGCGCCGAGGTTCAGAACACGATTGCCGAGATCCAGAAATCGCTGGAGCTGTTGCGCCAGCGCATGGATTGGGACATGGCGCCGCACCGGCTGGAGGAGTTCAACGCAAGGGTCGAGGACCCGACGCTGTGGAACGATCCCGAAAAGGCGCAGGCCCTGATGCGGGACCGGCAGAACCTTGTCGATGCCATCGGCACCGTGAAGGGTATCGCACAGGAATTGCAGGACAATATCGACCTGATCGAACTGGGCGAGATGGAAGACGACGCCGAGGTCGTGAAGGAGGCCGAGGCCGCGCTGAAGGCGCTCAAGGTCAAGGCCGCCGAGAAGGAGCTTGAGGCGCTGCTGGATGGCGAGGCCGATGGCAACGACGCCTTCCTCGAGATCAACGCAGGCGCGGGCGGCACGGAAAGCTGCGACTGGGCCAGCATTCTGGCGCGGATGTATGTCCGCTGGGCCGAACGCAAGGGCTACAAGGTCGAAATGCAGGCCCAGAGCCCCGGTGAAGAAGCGGGGATCAAGTCGGTCGTCTACAAGATCTCGGGCCACAACGCCTATGGCTGGATGAAGTCGGAATCGGGTGTGCACCGCCTTGTCCGCATCAGCCCCTATGACAGCGCCGCGCGGCGGCATACCTCGTTCAGCTCGGTCTGGGTCTATCCGGTGGTGGATGACAATATCGAGATCGAAGTGGCCCCGAACGACATCCGCATCGACACCTACCGGTCGTCCGGCGCGGGCGGGCAGCACGTGAACACCACCGACTCGGCGGTGCGGATCACGCACCTTCCCACGGGAATCGTCGTGACCAGTTCCGAGAAATCGCAGCACCAGAACCGCGACATCGCCATGAAGGCGCTGAAATCGCGGCTCTACCAGCTGGAACTGGACAAGCGCAACGCGGCCATCAACGAAGCCCATGCCGCCAAGGGCGAGGCAGGCTGGGGCAACCAGATCCGCTCCTACGTGTTGCAGCCCTACCAGATGGTCAAGGACCTGCGCACCGGGTTCGAGACATCGGACACACAGGGCGTGCTGGACGGCGATCTCGACGGGCTGATGGCGGCGACGCTGGCCATGGACGTGTCCGGCAAATCCCGCGCCGAAGCGCAGGCCGAGGGCTGAATACCGCTTGATCCTTCACAAGTTATCTGTCGAAACTGCCACTGGAACCGGGGCAGGGAGGGATAACTCATGGACGATCTGATGAACCGCGACGCGGTCGATCTGGCGGCGATGCTGGACGCGCGCCAGATCAGCGCGGCCGAGCTGATGCAGGCCACGCTGGACCAGATCGACCGGGTGAACGGCGCGGTCAATGCCGTGGTCAGCCTGCGCGACCCCGACGATCTGATGGCCGAGGCGCGGGCGGCGGATGCGGCCCCGCGCAAGGGCTGGCTGCATGGTATCCCGCTGGCGGTCAAGGATCTGGCCGATGTGGCGGGTATCCCCACCTCGATGGGCTCGCCCGCCTTTGCCGGCAACATCCCCAAGGCCGATTGCGGCATGGTCGCGCGGATGCGCGCGGCGGGTGGCCTCTTTATCGGCAAGACCAACACCCCCGAATTCGGGCTGGGCAGCCATACGTTCAACCCGGTGCACGGGGCGACGCATAACCCCTATGACACCGGGCGCACCGTCGGCGGCTCCTCCGGCGGGGCGGCGGCGGCGCTGGCGGCGCGGATGCTGTCGGTCACCGATGGGTCCGACATGATGGGCTCGCTGCGCAATCCGGCGGGCTGGTGCAACGTCTATGGGATGCGGCCCAGTTGGGGGCGTATCCCCGCCGATCCGGTGGGCGATACCTTCCTGCATCCGCTGGCCACGCTGGGGCCGATGGCCCGCAGCCCGCGCGACATGGCAGCCCTTCTGGAAGTGCAGGCCGGACCGGACCGCCGCGTGCCCTTCGGCCTGCCGAAAGACAGTTATCTGGACGGGATCGACGGCTCGGTCAAAGGGCGCCGAATCGGCTGGCTGGCCGACTGGGGCGGCGCCTATGCGATGGAGGCGGGGGTGCTTGATCTGGTGGGCGATGCCGTGCAGGGATTCGCCGATCTGGGCTGCACGGTCGAGGCCGTGGACGCCCCTTTCAGCGCGGCCGAGATCTGGGAAAGCTGGGTGACCCTGCGCGCCTTCGCCAATGCCGGGCGGCTGGACCCGCTTTACAGCGACCCCGCCAAGCGCAAGCTGCTCAAACCTGAGGCGATCTGGGAGATCGAGATGGGTCTTGCCCTCACGCCGATGCAGATCCAGCGCGCCAGCGTGATCCGCTCGCGCTGGTATGCCCGGGCGGCGGAACTTTTCGATACCTATGACGCGCTGGTCCTGCCGTCCGCGCAGCTCTGGCCCTTCGCCGTGGACCTTGACTGGCCCAAGGAGATCGCGGGCCAGGCCATGGACACCTATCACCGCTGGATGGAGGTGGTGATCCCCGTCAGCCTGATCGGCCTGCCTGCCGTCTGCGTGCCTGCGGGCTTTGGCGCGGCGGATGGTCCCGGTGCGGGCCTGCCGATGGGGATGCAGATCTTCGGGCGCCATGGCGACGATGCGGGCCTGCTGCAACTGGCCCAGGCCTGGCACCTTGCCACCGACTGGCCGAACCAAAGACCGCCCGCGCTGTCCTGAGGCTTGCTTTTCGCGGTATTTGCGCGTTTCATCCGCAGATACCGGAATGTGACGGGGAGGGACCATGCCGGATACACCCAAGGAAGGACTGCCCGACATAGGGCCGGTCAGCATCGCGATGCTGGCCGAGGCGCTGCGGCGTGGCTGGTCCGACATGCGCCGCGCGCCGCTTTACGGCCTGTTCTTCGCCTCGGTCTATGTGGCGCTGGGGCTGGTGCTGGCGGCGATCACATGGGCCACGGGCAAGACCTATTGGCTGGTCTTTGCCGCTGTGGGCTTTCCGCTGGTCGGCCCCTTCGCCGCCGTGGGCCTCTATGACGTCAGCCGCAGGCTGGAACAGGGCCGCCCGCTGGTCATGTCGGAAATCCTGAGCGTGGTCCTGCGCCAGTCGCGGCGGCAGTTGCCCTCGATCTGCGCGATCATCATCATGGTGTTCCTGTTCTGGTTCTTTCTGGCGCATATGATCTTTGCGCTCTTCCTAGGTCTGTCGACAATGACCAATGTATCAAGCTCTTACGGGGTGTTCCTGACGCCGAACGGTCTTGCGATGCTGGCCGTGGGCACGGTGGTGGGCGGCATCTTCGCGCTGCTGCTCTACATGATCACGGTCATCGCGCTGCCGCTGCTGCTGGAACGCGAGGTGGATTTCGTCACGGCCATGATCACCAGTTTCCAGACGGTCACGGCGAATCCGGTGCCGATGCTGGCATGGGCCGCGCTGATCGCCGCACTGACATTCGCGGCGATGGTGCCGGGGTTTCTGGGGTTGTTCATCGTGCTGCCGCTTCTGGGGCACGCGACATGGCATCTTTACCGGCTGGCAACAGCCGAGCATTGAAAAAGGCGCGGACCCAAGGGGGTGCCGCGCCTTACTGAAGCAATGTGCGGTGGCTCAGGTCCTGCCGCGCGACAGGGCCGCCACGCCGGTGCGCGCCACTTCCAGTAGGCCCAGCGGGCGCATCAGTTCCGCGAATGCGTCGATCTTCTCCGGCGCGCCGGTGATCTCGAACACGAAGCTGCTCAGGGTGCTGTCCACCACATTGGCACGGAAGATATCGGCCAGACGCAGCGCCTCGACCCGCTTGTCGCCGGTGCCTTCGACTTTCAACAGCGCCAGTTCCCGCTCGACCGCAGCGCCCTCGACCGTCAGGTCATGGACCTCATGCACGGGCACGATCCGGCCCAGCTGCGCCTTGATCTGCTCGATCACCTGCGGCGTGCCGGTGGTGACGATGGTGATGCGGCTCAGATGCCCGGTATGGTCGATCTCGGCCACGGTCAGGCTTTCGATATTGTAGCCGCGCCCGGAAAACAGGCCGATCACGCGGGCCAGGACGCCCGCCTCGTTATCGACGATGACCGCCAGGGTGTGGCGTTCCTCGACATCCGAAAAGGTGGGCCGCAGGTTATAGGCCGAGTGGCTGGTCGCGCCCTTCTTGATCTGTAGTGCAGACATGGTCTTGGTCCTTTGATGGTGTCAGGTTCGGTCGGTCAGTCCTGCGCGGCAGGGTCAGACCATCACCGCCCCTTTCGCGCCGATAGCATCCTTGGTCGAAGCATCGCCCAGCAGCATTTCATTGTGCGGCTTGCCCGAGGGGATCATGGGGAAGCAGTTCTCGTGCTTTTCCACCAGACAGTCGAAGATCACCGGACCGTCGTAATTGATCATCTCCATGATCGCGTCGTCCAGATCATCGGGATCGCTGCACAGGATGCCCTTCGCGCCGAAGGCTTCGGCCAGTTTCACGAAATCGGGCAGGGATTCCGACCAGCTTTGCGAATAACGCTCGCCATGCAGCAGTTCCTGCCACTGGCGCACCATGCCCAGACGCTCGTTGTTCAGGATGAACTGCTTGACGAGATCG
>Ga0209345_10002218_pt1 | contig 21698 bp, 19 predicted proteins | sample Cruoilmetagenom7_FD_187294 | JGI IMG/M metagenome (GOLD analysis project Ga0209345, IMG submission 187294) | Oil polluted marine microbial communities from Coal Oil Point, Santa Barbara, California, USA - Sample 7 (SPAdes) (version 2) | ecosystem: Environmental > Aquatic > Marine > Oil seeps ... | reverse complement strand
CGATCTGCCGGATGGGACAGCGTGGTGCCCACATCGCCCAGCGTCGGCGCAAAGGCCAGACCGTCGGCGGCACGGGTGAAGGCATTGGCGGCGGCGCGCCCGCCCTCCAGCTCGAAGCTGACCATGTTGCAGCCGCGCATGCCCAACAACGCACCCGCCCGTGCGCGGTCCGGGTGATCGGCCCGCATCGGGTAAAGCACACGTTTCACACCCGGCAGTCCAGCCAGATGATCGGCCAGTGCCACGGCATTGGCCTCGGCCCGGTCGAAGCGCAGGTTGAAGGTGGCAAGCCCCCGCTCGGCCAGCCAGCAGTCGAAGGGGCTGGCCGTCAGGCCGGTGGTCACGGCGAAATCATAGATCGCCTTTTGCAGCACCGGATCGGCAGCGCAGGCATAGCCCAGCGTCACGTCGGAATGGCCCGCCAGCAGCTTGGTCACCGAATGGATGACGATATCGGCGCCTGCATCGAAGGGGCGATAGGCGCGCGGTGTGGTGAAGGTATTGTCCACCGCCAGAAGGATGCCGCGTGCCTTACACAGCTTGACCAGACCTTCGATATCGGCCACCCGCAGGGTCGGGTTCGACACCACCTCGACCAGGATCATCCGTGTCTCGGGGCGCAGCGCGGCCTCCATTGCCGCCACATCGGTGGGGTCGGCCAGGCTCGTGGCAATGCCAAGGCGCGGCAGGTCCTGCTTCATCAGGCGCAGGGAGCGTCCGTAAAGCTGGTCGCCCCCCAGCACGTGATCGCCTGCCTTCAGCAGGCCCATCATCACCGCCGTGACCGCCGACATCCCCGAGGAGGTGACGATCCCGCCCTGCCCGCCTTCCAGCATGTCGATCCGGCGCGCCAGCACATCCGCGTTGGGATGGCCTTCGCGCGCATAGGTATAGCCCTGCGTACGGCCCTCGTATTGCGCGTCCAGATCGTCCGGCGTGTCCGACGCATAGACGACCGAAGGGCTGAGCGGTGTCACCACGGGGCGGCTGATGCTGTCGGGCAGGGGAACGGGGCGGATCAGCGATCCTTTTGAGTTCTTCATGACATGTCTTTCCTGTTGCTGCGCAACAACTGGCACAGGCCGCAAGCAACGGCAAGCACCGCCCTGCCCGCTCCGAGCCTGTTTTTTCCTGCCTGAAATATCCCCGCCGGAGGCATCCGGCAGAGGCCTTCAGAGCGCGGTCAGGCCCTTGGCGAAACGGCGCATGTTGCGCTGATATCCGAGGGCCGAACGGCGCAGCCCTTCGATGGCGGCCTCGTCCAACTGCCGCACCACCTTGCCGGGCGCGCCCATGACCAGCGATCCGTCCGGGATCTCCTTGCCCTCGGTGATCAGGGCCCCTGCCCCGATCAGGCAGTTCTTGCCGATCTTCGCGCCGTTCAGCACCGTGGCACCCATGCCGATCAGGGTATTGTCCCCGATGGTGCAGCCATGCAGCATCGCCTTGTGCCCGATCGTGCAATTCTGCCCGATGACCAGCGGATAGCCCATATCGGTGTGCATCACGGTGTTTTCCTGCACATTGCTGCCCGCGCCGATATGGATCACCTCGTTGTCGCCGCGCAGCGTCGCGCCGAACCAGACCGAGGCCCCGCTTTCCAGCACCACCTTGCCGATCACATTGGCGTCAGGGGCGATCCAGCAATCCCCGTCCTCGGGCAGTTGCGGGGCGATTCCATCAAGGGCGTAAAGCGTCATGTGCGATCCTCGAATTCCTTGTTCAGGCGGCGGACAGTCTCGACCAGACCGGGTTGTTGCGACAGGCGCAGGCGCTCGGCGCTGACAATGATCTTGAGCTTTTCAAAGGTCGCGTCCAGATCGTCGTTGACCAGCACGAAATCATATTCCGGCCAATGGCTGATCTCGTCGCGCGACTTGGTCATGCGCGTGTCGATCACCTCGTCGCTGTCCTGCCCGCGCGAGCGCAGGCGGCGTTCCAGTTCGGGGATCGAGGGCGGCAGGATGAAGACCGACAGCACGTGTTTGCCAAGGCTGGAGTTGCGCACCTGCTGCCCGCCCTGCCAGTCGATGTCGAAAAGCACGTCCTGTCCGGCGTCGATGGCGGCAGCGACCGGTCCCTTGGGGCTGCCGTAAAGATTGCCGAAGACCTCTGCATGTTCCAGCATCTCATCGCCCGCGACCATCTGCTCGAATGCGGCGCGGCTGTGAAAGAAATATTCGCGGCCATGCTCCTCGCCGGGGCGTGGCGGACGCGTGGTGGCCGAGACCGAGAAGCGGATCGTCGGGTCCCAGTCGCGCAGCCGCTTGGCCAGCGTGGATTTTCCCGCGCCCGAAGGCGAGGACAGGATGATCAGAAGCCCGCGTCTGTGTTCCATCGTCTTGCCTTTCCGTGCCGCAGTCTTACTGGATGTTCTGAACCTGCTCGCGCATCTGGTCGATCACGGTTTTCAGGTCCAGCCCGATCCGCGTCAATGCCTTGTGCTGTGATTTGGAACACAGCGTGTTGGCCTCGCGGTTGAATTCCTGCATCAGGAAATCCAGCTTGCGCCCGACCGGTTCAGGCGCATCAAGCAGCGCGCGCGCAGCGTCGATATGGGCGCGCAGGCGGTCCACCTCCTCGGTCACATCGGCCTTGACCGCGATCAGCGCCAGTTCCTGCGCCACCCGCTGCGGGTCGACGCCGTCGGCATTGTCCAGCACACGCGCCAGATTGGCGCGCAGAGTGCTGGCCAGATCGGCGGCGCGCGCCTCGGTCGCGGCGGCGATCTGATCCACCAGTGCGGCGATCTGCGCCAACTGGCCTTCGATCACGCCCTGCAGCGCGCGCCCCTCGGCCTGTCGCATCTTGCGGAAATCGGCCAGCACAGTTTCGAAATCCGCCATGAGCGCCGCCAGCAGCGGGCCTGTCTCGGCCTCGAGGCCACGGCTTTCGAGCACGCCGCGCAGGCCCAGGATATCGGCTGCGGTGGCAGGGGCCAGCGACAGGCCGGTCTGCATCGCCTCGGTCTCGACCTTGACCATGGCCGCGATGACGGCATTCAGCCCGGCGGGGTTCACCGTCAGTTCGACAGCACCTTCATCGCGGGCAAGACGCAGGTTCAGCGTGACATTGCCCCGCCCGATGGTGGCGGTCAGGCGGGCGCGCAACCGCGCCTCAAGACCCTCGATCCAGTCGGGCACGCGCAGCCGTAGGTCCAGCCCCTTGCCGTTGACGCTACGCAGGTCCCAGCTCCAGCTGGCCCCCGACGCGGCCCCTTTGCCGGTGGCAAATCCGGTCATCGATTCTATCACCTGCGGTTCTCCATTTCGGCAATGACAGCGCGTGGGACGATGCCCTAGCGGTTCCCGCCCCGAACGGCAAGAACCCCCGAGAGGTTAACCAAACACCAAGAATTCGCGATATATTTTCAACGAACCATGGCAGATTAAGGAAAGAGTAACCTTCTCCGGCCTAGGGTCAGGCGCAGGACCGGTCCCCGGTTCCGGTGCCGTCGAGGGCCGGTCCCGGCGCGTAAAGGACCTGCCATGATGCGTGAAGACCGAAAAGCGCCCACAACGGGCCCTGCCAGCAATGTGATCGCGATGAACCGCCATCGGACCGATGCACGCTTTCCCCATGTCGCCATGATCGAATCCTATTGGCATGCCCTGCGCGGGCATCGGATCATGCCCAATCGCGCCGACGTGGACCCGCGCGGTATCGAACAGTCGCTGGAATATGCCTTCATCCTCGAACAGGTGGCCCCCGGGGTCGGACGCCTGCGAATCGCCGGGGCGCATCTGGGCGATCTTCTGGGGATGGAGGTGCGGGGCATGCCGCTGAGCGCGCTGTTCGTGCCCGAGGCCCGGGACGATCTGGCGGCCTGCCTCGACATGGTCTGCGCCGCGCCCACCATCGCCACCCTGTCGCTTCAGGCCGAAGCGGGGATGGGAAAACCCTTGCTGGAGGCGCGCCTTCTGCTGTTGCCGATGAAGGACGAGACGGGCGAGATCAACCGTATTCTGGGCTGTCTGGACAGCAATGGCAGCATCGGCCGCGCGCCGCGTCGCTTCACGATCATGTCGCGCCGCCTGACCCAGATCACGGGTCATGACGTGGCCCGGGGCTGGGATCGGCCAAGCCATCGCGAGGGCGGCCTCACCCCTCTCAGGGGGTTCGCCGACACGGCTGGGCGTTTTACAGGGCATGGGGAAACCCGCCGCGCGGGCCGGGCTGCGCCGCATCTGCGGTTGGTCGCAGCGCAGGGCGAGGACCTTTGACCCACCTGACCCTGTCTACCTAAGGCGCGCGAATCGAAACGGCAAGCGAAACGCCTGCCGTTCGGATCGGATCACGGGATGGCCGTCGTCAGACGGCGGCTGCGGCCTGACGTTCGGCCCGCAGGCTTGACAGTTCCTCGGCCACAAGGAAGGCCAGTTCCAGCGACTGGCTGGCATTCAGGCGCGGATCGCAGGCCGTGTGGTAGCGGTCCGACAGATCCTCGTCGCTGACCGCGCGCAAACCGCCGGTGCATTCGGTCACATCCTGACCCGTCATTTCGAAATGCACACCGCCCGGGATGGTTCCTTCGGCCTTGTGCACGGCAAAGAACTCGCGCACCTCGCGCAGCACGGCATCGAAGGGCCGGGTCTTGTAGCCGCTGGAGGATTTGATCGTGTTGCCATGCATCGGATCGCAGACCCACAGGACATTGGCCCCCTCTTCGCGCACCGTCTTGATCAGACGCGGCAGATGCTCGCCCACCTTGCCCGCGCCGAAACGCGCGATCAGCGTCAGGCGACCCGCCTCGTTGCGCGGGTTCAGCTTGGCCATCAGAACCTTGAGGTCCTCGGAGGTCATGCTGGGCCCGCATTTCAGCCCGATCGGGTTCAGCACGCCACGGCAGAACTCCACATGCGCGCCATCGGGCTGGCGCGTGCGGTCGCCGATCCAGACCATATGGCCCGACCCTGCCAGCCATTTGCCGGAGGTGGTATCAAGCCGCGTCAGCGCCTCTTCGTATTCCAGCAAAAGCGCCTCGTGGCTGGTGTAGAAATCCACCGTTTGCAGTGTGTGGGCCATCTTGCTGTCGATACCTGCGGCCTTGATGAAATCCAGCGTGTCGCTGATCCGGTTGGCCATGTCGCGGTATTTCGCGGCCTTCTCGCCCTCGGTGAAGCCCAGCGTCCAGCTATGGACCTGATGCACATCGGCATAGCCACCAGTGGAAAACGCGCGCAGCAGGTTCAGCGTCGCCGCGGCCTGCAGATAGGCCTGCAGCATCCGGGCGGGATCGGGCTGGCGCGCTTCGGGCGTGGCTGCCAGATCATTGATGATGTCACCCCGGTAGGACGGCAGTTCCACGCCGTCGATCACTTCGGTCGGGGCCGAACGCGGCTTGGCGAACTGGCCCGCCATGCGGCCCACCTTCACCACAGGCACCTTCGCGCCATAGGTCAGGACCATCGCCATCTGCAGCATCACCTTGAAGGTGTCGCGGATCGCATTCGCGCTGAATTGATCGAAGCTCTCGGCGCAATCGCCGCCCTGCAGCAGGAATGCCTCGCCCCGCGCCGCCTCGCCCAGCACCGCCTTGAGCTTGCGCGCCTCGCCCGCAAAGACCAGCGGAGGATATTTCGACAACTGCGCCTCGACCATGCCCAATGCGGCCGCATCGGTATAGTCGGGCATCTGAACCCGGGGGCGTTTGCGCCAATCGGTTTTCTGCCACTCGGTCATGTCTCTATCTCCACCAGAGTCCTGAAGTCCGGCCTTCTATACAAAAGCCGCAGCCCGCATGCCACAAGCGATTTTCACGGCAAAAGTGAAAGGCGACGCGAAAGCGTCGTGTTTTGGCGGAATTGCACCTCAGAACGCCGTTGCGGCCCTTGATGCGGATTGCCAAACCTGTTCAATACTCATGTAACACCGATGGAGCGCCCGTCACATGCACTCGCCCCGACCGATGGCCAAGGAGACAGCCACGGCTACAGCGCCACGGCGCTTTGTCTTTGTGCTTCTGGATAATTTTACATTGCTCAGCTTCGCCTCGGCGCTGGAAAGCCTGCGCACCGCGAACCGGATGCTGGGCCGCACGGCCTATACCTGGATTCTGATCGGCGAGGGCGGAGACCGGATACGGTGTTCGGCAGGGGCTGAATTCCAGCTTGACGCGGATTTGATCGACGTGACCCGCGACGACGTGGTGGTGGTCTGCGGCGGACTTGATGTGCAGAAATCGACCACGAAGAAGGTGATCTCGTGGCTGCGCCGCGAAGCGCGCAAGGGCATGATGCTGGGCGGCCTCTGCACCGCCAGCTACACACTGGCCAAGGCGGGGCTGCTGGATGGCAAGCGCGCCACGATCCACTGGGAGAACCAGGACAGTTTCGCCGAGGAGTTCGAGGAGGTCGATCTGACCAAATCGGTCTTCGTCATGGATGGCAACCGCTTCAGCACGGCGGGTGGCATCGCCTCGATCGACCTGATGCTGAAGCTGATCGCCAATGACCACGGCGAAGACGTGTCAAATCTGGTGGCGGATCAGTTCGTCTATGCCTCGATCCGCACGGATCAGGATACGCAGCGCCTGTCCGTGCCAACGCGAATCGGCGTGCGGCACCCGAAACTCAGCCGCGTGATCCAGATGATGGAAAGCCATATCGAGGAGCCGATCAGCCCTTCGGTGCTGGCGCGCGATGTGGGCATGTCGACACGGCAGCTGGAACGGTTGTTCCGTCGCTATCTGACCCGCAGCCCCAAACGCTATTACATGGAACTGCGCTTGCAGAAGGCGCGGAACCTGTTGATGCAGACCGATATGAGCGTGATCAACGTCGCGCTGGCCTGCGGCTTTGCCTCTCCCTCGCATTTCTCGAAATGCTACCGCGCGCATTACGACACCACGCCCTACCGCGAGCGGGGCAGTCACGCGACACGGCTGTCGATCTGAGGTCAGGGGGCGATGCGATAGATCGTCCCGCGCCCTTCGCTGATGAACCAGATGGACCCGTCGGGTGCTTGCCGGATATCGCGCACGCGGTCCGTCTCGCGGTCCTTGATCTGTTCGACCTCTCGCAAGGGGCTGCCACCGACGCGGGCCACATAGTCGAACTTGAGAGAGCCCACGAACATCTGCCCCCGCCAGTCCGGCCACAGATCGCCGGTGTAGATCGCCATGCCGGAGGGGGCCATCGACGGGTCCCAATACATGCGCGGCTGTTCCAGACCGGGTTTCGCGGTCCCCTCGCCGATGGGCAGGCCGGAGTAGTGCCGGCCGTAGGAGATGACAGGCCAGCCGTAATTGGCGCCCCGCTCCACCAGATTGACCTCGTCGCCGCCACGCGCGCCATGCTCGGCCAGCCAGAGCCGCCCTTCGGCGTCCAGCGTGGCCCCTTGCGGGTTGCGATGGCCCCATGACCAGATTTCTGGCAGCGCATCGCTGCGCCCGACAAAGGGATTGTCGGCCGGGACCGAGCCGTCGCGATTGAGACGGATCACCTTGCCGTTGTGCCGCATGAGGTCCTGCGCGCTGTCGTCATCGCCCCGGTCGCCCGTTGTCAGAAAAATCGTGCCGTCCCGCGCCTCGACGATGCGGCCGCCGAAATGCCGCCCGCCGGATGAACCGGGTTTCATTTCGAACAGAAGACGGACCGAATCCAGCCGGCCTTGATCGTCCGAGAGCCGACCGACGGCCAGTGCCGTTCCTTCGGACCGGCCCTGCGGCTTGGCATAGCTGAAGAACACCTCGCGGCTGCTGGCAAAGTCGCGGGGCACCATCACGTCCAGCAGACCACCCTGCCCTGCCACGCGGATATCCGGCAGCCCGCGGACCTGGCTGCGCTGACCGTCAGGCCCGATATGCCACAGACGCCCTTCACGCTCGGTCACCAGAAAACCGCCACCGGGCAGAAAGCCGACCGCCCAGGGCGTCTCGAACCCTTCGGCCATGGTGGTGACCTCAAGCGTCTGGCCGCCCGCGTCGAGTGCATGAGCCCGTCCGGTCAGGACAACTGTGCCCCAAATCATCGCTGTCATGGCAGTTGCCAGAAGGGCCTTTCGCTGCATCGCTTGCTCCTTGCGTTGACCTTGGGTCAGGTATCTTCCGGTGTAGGATATAGCGGCCATTGCCCTCACAAAAAGTCGCAATCGGGTGATTGCAGCCATCGCATTGCGCTTTTCTTTTGATCGAAGTGGCAATAACCTGCGCGCTGGACTGACTGTTCCAATATGGGAGAAGAACATGAAAAAACTGCTTTTGGCCACAGCTGCGACGGCTCTGCTGTCTGGTGCTGCATCGGCACAGGAGATCAAGATCGGCATCATCCTGGGCTTCACCGGCCCGCTTGAATCGATCACACCGAACATGGCTGCCGGTGCCGAGCTGGCGATTGCCGAAGTCAACGCGGCAGGCACGCTGCTGGATGGCGCAACCGTGACTTCGGTGCGCGGTGACTCCACCTGCATCGACGCCGGTGCGGCGACCGCTGCCGCGGAACGCCTGATCACCTCCGAGAACGTCAACGCCATCATGGGCGCCGACTGCTCGGGTGTGACCGGTGCGATCCTGCAGAACGTCGCGCGCCCGAACGGCGTCGTGATGATCTCGCCCTCGGCGACCTCGCCGGGCCTGTCGACCGCCGAAGATGACGGCCTGTTCTTCCGCACCGCCCCGTCGGATGCGCGTCAGGGCGTCGTGATGACCGAAGTCATCATGGATCGCGGCATCAAATCCGTGGCGCTGACCTATACCAACAACGACTACGGCAAGGGTCTGGCGGATGCCTTCGCTGCGGCCTTCACCGAAGCCGGCGGCACCGTGACCATCAACGCGAGCCATGAAGACGGCAAGGCCGACTATTCCGCCGAAGTCGCGGCTCTGGCGTCGGCAGGTGGCGAAGTTCTGGTGGTTGCAGGCTATACCGATCAGGGCGGCAAGGGCATCATCCAGGCCAGCCTCGACTCGGGCGCTTTCGACACGTTCGTTCTGCCTGACGGCATGGTCGGCCAGCAGCTGGTCGACGATATCGGCGACGGCCTGACCGGCTCCTTCGGCCAGTACCCCGGCACCGACAGCGCTGGCGCAGAAATGTTCCAGGCCAAGGCAACCGAGGCAGGTTTCGACGGCACCTCGGCCTTCGCACCGGAAAGCTATGACGCAGCCGCGCTGATCATGCTGGCGATGCAGAAGGCGGGTTCGACCGCGTCGGCCGATTTCAAGGATCACATCATGGATCTGGCCAACGCCCCCGGTGAGGAAATCTTCCCCGGCGAGCTGGCCAAGGCCATCGAGATCATCAAGGCGGGTGGCGATATCGACTATGTCGGTGCCACTGCGGTCGAACTGATCGGACCCGGCGAATCCGCGGGCAACTACCGCGAGATCGAGATCAAGGACGGCACGATCGAGACCGTGAACTTCCGGTGATCTGACGTTACGGCAACGCGCGGCGCGGGGGCTTCTCCCGCGCCGTTTGCATAAGATAAAGGCACGCAACTCAGACAGTGCCGGGGGAAAAGGTATGATCAAAGTCGACAACGTCGTGAAGACGTTTGGCGGTTTCCGCGCCGTTGACGGGGCCTCGCTCGAGATCAGGCAAGGGGCCATCACAGGGCTGATCGGCCCGAATGGTGCAGGAAAAACCACGCTGTTCAACGTGATCGCGGGCGTTCTCAAACCAACGTCAGGCACGGTCACGATGATGGGCGAGGACATCACCGGCCTGCCACCGCATGACCTGTTTCACAAGGGCCTGTTGCGGACCTTCCAGATCGCCCATGAATTCGGCTCGATGACCTGCCGCGAGAACCTGATGATGGTTCCGGGCAACCAGTCGGGCGAAACCCTGTGGAACACATGGTTCGGCCGCAAGCGCATCGCCGAGGAGGAACGCGCCCTGCGCGCCAAGGCCGATGAAGTGCTGGAATTCCTGACCATCAGCCATCTGGCCGAGCAGAAGGCCAGCCAGATTTCGGGCGGCCAGAAAAAGCTGCTGGAACTGGGGCGCACCATGATGGTCGATGCCAAGATCGTGTTTCTGGACGAGGTCGGCGCAGGTGTGAACCGGACCCTGCTGAACACCATCGGCGATGCCATCGTGCAGCTGAACCAGGAGCGCGGCTACACCTTCGTGGTGATCGAACATGACATGGATTTCATCGGACGCCTCTGTGATCCGGTGATCTGCATGGCCGAGGGCAAGGTTCTGGCGCAGGGCACACTGGCCGAGATCAAGGCCAATGAACAGGTGATCGAGGCCTATCTGGGCACCGGCCTGAAGAACAAGGACAAGGTGGGCGCATGAGCAGCAGCAATCCTTATCAGGATGATCGCGGCAACAAGGACCGCTCGATCACCAATGCCGCCGGACAGGGCACGGCCACGCCAGTGCGCAAGAGCGGCGCCACGACATCCGCGCCCGGTGGTCCGTTCCTGATCGGCGAGGCGATGACCGGGGGCTATGGCAAGGGCCCCGACATCCTGCACGAATGCACCATCGCGGTGGACCGCGGCGAGATCGCCGTGATCGTCGGCCCCAACGGTGCGGGCAAGTCCACCGCCATGAAGGCCGTCTTCGGGATGCTGGATGTACGGTCGGGCCGCGTGCTGCTGGACGGCGAGGACATTACCGCGCTCACGCCACAGGACCGGGTCATCAAGGGCATGGGCTTCGTGCCGCAGACCCATAACATCTTCACCTCGATGACGGTCGAGGAAAACCTCGAAATGGGGGCCTTCATCCGCAAGGACGATTTCCGCGACACCATGGCCCAGGTCTATGACCTGTTTCCGATCCTCAAGGAAAAACGCTATCAGGCGGCCGGAGAGCTGTCCGGTGGCCAGCGCCAGCAGGTGGCCGTGGGCCGCGCCCTGATGACCAAACCCAAGGTCCTGATGCTGGACGAACCCACCGCAGGCGTCAGCCCAATCGTGATGGACGAACTCTTCGACCGGATCATCGAGGTGGCACGCACGGGCATTCCGATCCTGATGGTGGAACAGAACGCGCGGCAAGCGCTCGAGATCGCGGACAAGGGCTATGTCCTCGTGCAGGGGCGCAATGCCTTCACCGACACCGGCAAGGCCCTGATGGCCGACCCCGAGGTCCGCAGATCGTTCCTGGGGGGCTGAGGCATGGATCTTCTCAACGCATTCATCACACTGGCGAATTTCGTCATCATCCCCGCAATCGCCTATGGCAGCCAACTGGCGCTGGGCGCGCTGGGTGTGACGCTCATATATGGCATCCTGCGGTTTTCCAATTTCGCCCATGGCGACACAATGGCCTTTGGCACCATGATCACCATCCTGTTCACATGGTGGTTCCAGCATCTGGGGATCAGCCTCGGACCGCTGCCGACGGCGCTGCTGGCCCTGCCCTTCGGGATCGCGGGCTGCGCGCTGTTCGTCCTGATGACAGACCGCGCGGTCTATCGGTTCTACCGCGCGCAAAAGGCGAAACCGGTGATCCTCGTGATCGTGTCGATGGGCGTCATGTTCATCATGAACGGTGTCGTGCGCTTCATCATCGGGCCGGATGACCATAACTTCGGCGACGGCGAGCGGTTCATCATCTCGGCCCGCACGTTCCGCGAACTGACCGGGTTGCAGGAGGGGCTTGCGATCCGCACCTCGACAGGCATCACGGTCATGACGGCTGTAATCGTCGTCATCGCGCTGTTCTGGTTCCTGAACAAGACCCGCACCGGCAAATCCATGCGCGCCTATTCCGACAACGAGGATCTGGCACTGCTGTCCGGTATCAACCCCGAAAAGGTCGTGGTCGTGACCTGGGTGATCGTCGCGGCGCTCGCTACCGTGGCTGGCACACTCTACGGTCTGGACAAGAGCTTCAAGGCCTTCACCTATTTCCAGTTGCTCCTGCCGATCTTCGCCAGCGCCATCGTGGGCGGTCTTGGCAGCCCGGTGGGCGCCATCGCGGGCGGTTTCGTGATCGCCTTTTCAGAGGTGACGATCACCTATGCCTGGAAAAAGGTGCTGGTCTACGCCCTGCCCGACGGGATGGGGCCTGACGGGTTGGTGCAGCTTCTGTCCACCGACTACAAGTTCGCGGTCAGCTTCATCATCCTGCTGGTCGTTCTGCTGTTCCGCCCGACGGGCCTGTTCAAGGGGAAATCGGTATGAGCGAGATGGTCAAGAATACCGGCCTGTTTGCCATAGTCGCGGGTCTGATCGTGATTACGGGGCTGATGCAAAGCTGGAACACCGCCCTGCTGATCCTGAACATGGGCCTCATCAGCGCGATCATGGCGCTGGGCGTGAACCTGCAATGGGGCTTTGCGGGCCTGTTCAACGTAGGCATCATGGGCTTTGTGGCACTTGGCGGCCTGGCGTCCGTGCTGATCGCCATGCCCCCCACCGAAGGGGCCTGGGCCGCTGGCGGCTATGGCATCGTGCTGGGCCTGCTGATGGGGGCAGCCACCATCGTGGCGGCCGTGCTGACCTATCAGCGTATGCCCGCCAGTCGCGCGCGCACGCTGGCGATGCTGGCGATCCTGATCATCGGCTTCTTCCTCTACCGCGCGGTCTATGACCCCGGTGTCGATGCGGTCGAGGCGATCAATCCGGCCTCCAGCGGAAACATCGGTGGCCTCGGTCTGCCGATCCTTCTGTCCTGGCCCGTGGGCGGACTGCTGGCGGCAGGGGTCGCCTGGATCATCGGCAAGACGGCATTGGGCCTGCGGTCCGACTATCTGGCGATTGCCACGCTGGGCATCGCCGAGATCATCATCGCCGTGATGAAGAACGAGGATTGGCTGGCGCGTGGCGTCAAGAACGTGATCGGCCTGCCCCGCCCCGTGCCGCTGGAAGTGGACCTGCAACGCGATCCCGAATTCGTGGAACGCGCGGCGAGTTTCGGCATGGATGCGGTCACGGCCTCGACCATCTACGTCAAGCTGGAATACGCGGCTTTGTTCGCGGTGGTTCTGGTGATCCTGCTCTGGATGGCGCAGAGGGCGCTGAACTCGCCCTGGGGCCGGATGATGCGCGCGATCCGCGACAACGAAGTCGCTGCCGAAGCGATGGGCAAGGACGTCACCGCGCGGCATTTGCAGATCTTCATCCTGGGGTCCGCAATCTGCGGCATCGCGGGCGCGATGATGACCACCCTGGACGGTCAGTTGACACCGGGCACCTATCAACCGCTGCGCTTTACCTTTTTGGTCTGGGTGATGGTGATCGTGGGCGGGTCGGGCAACAACTTCGGCGCGGTTCTGGGCGGTTTCCTGATCTGGTTCCTCTGGGTGCAGGTGGAACCGATGGGTCTGTGGCTGATGAACACGGTCACATCCGGTATGGCCGATGGCGCGTTGAAAACCCATCTGATGGACAGCGCCGCCCACATGCGCCTGTTTACCATGGGGCTGATCCTGTTGCTGGTGCTGCGGTTCAGTCCGCGCGGGTTGATCCCCGAAAAGTAACCGGGTGCCAAACATGAACAAGGCCCGCGCGGAGCGATCCGGGCGGGCCTTTTTCATTGGCAGACGGCTTCAGCGGCCCCGGAACAGGCTGCCCAGAATACCGCGCACGATGCGCTTGCCGGTCGTGCCTTTCAGCTCTTTCATCACGGCCTGTCCGAAAGCCTCGCCCAGACTGTCGGGTTCACGGCTCCGGCTGGAACTGCTGCGCCTGCTGCCGGTGGTCGGCTGATAGCGCCGCGCGGCCTTGAACTCGCGCTCTTCCTCGGCGGCGCGCGCTTCTGCGGCGGCGGCGGCTTCCGCTTCACGCGCCGCCTCGGTGGCGATCCGTTGCAAAGCCTCATAGGCCGAGTCCCTGTCGAGCGGGGTCTCATACTTGCCGAAGAGGGCCGAGGTGCGGATCAGGGCCGATCGCTGCGCCGCGGTGACAGGCCCCACTTGCGACGATGGCGGGCGGATGAGCGTGCGCTCCACCATGCCGGGGATACCCTTGCGCTCGAGCAGCGAGGTCAGCGCCTCGCCCACGCCGACCTCGCGGATCGCATCCTCTGTGTCGAAGCGCGGATTGGTGCGATAGGTCTGCGCGGCACGGCGCAACTCCTGCTGATCCTTGCCGGTAAAGGCGCGCAGGGCGTGTTGCACCCGGTTGCCAAGCTGACCAAGGATCGTATCGGGCACGTCGCCGGGGTTCTGGGTGATGAAATAGACCCCCACCCCCTTGGAGCGGATCAGTCGCGCCACCTGTTCGACCTTTTCGATCAGGGCCTTGGGCGCATCGTTGAAAAGCAGATGCGCCTCGTCGAAGAAGAACACGAGCTTGGGCTTGTCGGGGTCGCCCACCTCGGGCAACGTCTCGAACAATTCCGACAGCAGCCACAGCAGGAAGGTCGCGTAAAGACGCGGGCTGTGCATCAGCTTGTCCGCAGCCAGGATATTGACCATGCCGCGCCCGTCCGCATCGCAGCGCATCAGGTCAGCCAGTTCCAGCGCAGGTTCGCCAAAAAAATGCGCGCCGCCCTGGTTCTCCAGCACCATCAAGCGGCGCTGGATCGCACCGACAGAGGCTACGGCGATATTGCCATAGCGCAAGGAGACCTCACCCCGGTTCTCGCCCAGCCAGACCAGAAAGGCCTGCAGGTCCTTGAGATCCAAAAGCGCCAGGCCCTTTTCGTCGGCCAGCCGGAAGGCGATGTTCAGGATACCTTCCTGCGCCTCGGTCAGTTCCAGAAGTCGGCTCAGGAGCAGCGGCCCCATTTCAGCCACAGTGGTGCGGATCGGGTGACCCTGCACGCCGAACATGTCCCAGAAGGCGACCGGAAACGCCTCATAGGCAAAATCGTCGAACCCGATCTTTGCGGCGCGTTCCGTGAATGGCACGTGCAGCTTTCCGGCAGGATCACCCGGCAGGGCCAGCCCCGACAGGTCACCCTTCACGTCGGACATGAAGACCGGCACCCCGGCGGCCGAAAAACCTTCGGCCAGGATCTGGAGGGTCACTGTCTTGCCGGTGCCGGTCGCCCCGGCGATCAGGCCGTGCCGGTTGGCATAGTTCAACAGCAGACCCTGTTTGGTGCCATAGCCCTCGCCGCCACCCCCCACAAAAATTGTATTCTCCACGGTCACTCCCTTCGCCTTGGCCCGGTAAAATCACAATTGCCCTCTGGGCGTCGGCCTGAGAATACAAGTTTAACCTTTATCTGCCAGAGTGAAGGCTGTCCGAAGGCGGTGAACCATCCGGTTTGGGACGTTTTTCCTCCCTGTCAGACTGGCCGCATCCCGGGATGCGGCCTTTTTTTGATCTGCGGCGAAATTGTGATCCCTTGCCTGTTGACCGATGCGGGGATTCAAATTAGCGTGACGTCAATGACTAAGTCGGCCAGTCCGACGGGGAGCAAAAAAATACAAAAAAGGGGCCGCAAGGCCCCTTTTATTGTTTTTGATCCGATGGTTGGATTGCGTTCCTGAAGTCGTATCGCCCGGCAGGTTTCCGCCCTGCGCGGCCCCTTGGGCTCAAATGCACACTGACATTGCCGCAATGGCATGATAGAGCGCCCCGCAAGAGTGATTTTCAGGAACAGGACCGGAAAGAATGAACCATCTTCTGACACGGATTTCGATCATTGCGGCGCTGGCCGTGGCAGGTCCCGCCTTTGCGCAGGACACCACGGTCACCGCGCAACCGACGCAGGAGGCACCTGCCCCCGCCGATCCCGGCCTTGCCATGGGCGAGACGGTGACGGACGGACCGCAGCCCGGCCAGACCTATGTGCGCGAAGTCTCGGGCGACTGGTCGCTGGAGTGCCTCAAGGTCGAGGACGGCGAAGAGCCCTGCCAGATCTTTCAGACGATGACCGATGGCGAAGGCAATCAGGTAGCCAACATGCGGATCTTCAAACTGCCCGCAGGTGGACAGGCCGAGGCTGGCGCGCTGGTCGCGGTTCCGCTGGAGACCCTGTTGACCGCACAGCTGACCATCACCGTCGATGGTGCGCAGCCCAAGCGCTATCCGTTCTCGGTCTGCGACCGTCAGGGCTGCTATGCCCGTATCGGCCTGACCACCGAGGATGTCGCATCCTACAAGCGCGGGGCTTCGGCCACGGTCACGCTGGTGCCTTTCGTGGCCCCTGATGAGCGGGTCGAGGTCAAGCTGTCCCTGTCAGGCTTCACTGCAGGCTATGACATGGTCACCGTGCCGACCGAATGACGGGATCGCCCTGCATCGAAACGACAAAAGCCGCCCTTTGAGGCGGCTTTTTTTCATCGGGTGTCCGTCAGACGCGGCGCAAGGCCAGAACGGCGTTCAGCCCGCCGAAGGCAAAGGCATTGGACAAGGCCACCTCCACCTGCGCCTCACGCGCCTCGTTCGGCACGACATCAAGGGCGCATTCCGGGTCGAATTCCTCATATCCGATGGTCGGGGCGATGATGCCGTCCCGCAGCGCCATGACGCAGGCCAGCAACTCGACAGCGCCCGTGGCCCCGATCAGATGCCCGTGCATCGACTTGGTGGACGAGATCATCAGACGGTCCGCATGAGGGCCGAACACATCCGCCACCGCGGCACATTCGGTCTTGTCATTGGCCGCCGTGCCTGTGCCATGGGCGTTGATGTAGCCGACCTTGTCCGCAGCAATCCCGGCATCACGCATGGCGCCAGAAATCGCCCGCGCGGCTCCTTGCTTGGACGGCATCACGATATCCGCCGCGTCCGAGGACATGCCGAAGCCTGCAACTTCGGCCAGAATATCGGCCCCGCGCGCGCGGGCGTGTTCGAACTCCTCGAAGACGAAGATGCCCGCGCCCTCGCCCTGGACCATGCCGTTGCGATTGGCCGAGAACGGGCGACAGGCATCCTTGGACATGACGCGCAGCCCTTCCCAGGCCTTGATTCCGCCGAAGCACAGCATGGATTCCGACCCGCCGGTGACCATGACCGGGCTCATGCCCGAGCGCACCATCTGAAACGCATGTGCCATGGCGTGGTTCGAGGAGGCGCAGGCGGTCGAGACGGTGAAACTGGGGCCGCGCAGGTTGTATTCCATCGACACATGCGACGCGGCGGCGTTCATCATCAGCTTGGGCACCACGAAAGGATGAACCCGGTTCTTCCCTTCCTCATAGACGGCGCGGTAGTTGTCATCCCAGGTGCTGACGCCGCCACCTGCGGTGCCCAGCACGACGCCCGCACGGTTAGCCAGATCGCCGCTGAACTCCAGACCCGATTGCCCGATCGCCTCGCGCGCGGCCATCAAAGTGAACTGGGTGAACCGGTCATAGAGCGTCATCTGCTGGCGGTTGAAATGACCTTCGGCCTCGAAGCCCTTGATCTGCCCGCCGATCTGGATCGACAACCGCTCGACGTCACGAAACTCAAGCTGCCCGATCCCGCAACGCCCTTCGCGCATGGCTGCCAGTGTTTCGGGCACGTCATGGCCAAGCGCGTTGATCGTGCCCGCACCGGTAATGACGACCCTTTTCACGATCCAGCCTGCTCTGCCACCAGCTTTTCGATCCCGGCAATGATGCTTGCGACCGAGGAAATGTCGAAATCGGATTTATCCGGCTCGTTGGCGTTGAAGGGGATCGAGATGTCGAAGGCCTCCTCGATGGCGAAGATGCTTTCGACAAGTCCAAGGCTGTCGATACCCAGATCCGCAAGCGAGCTTTCGGGCGTCACGTCCGCAGGGTCCAGCACGGCCTGTTCGGCGATAATGGCGATGACACGGTCCTGAATGGTCATGGATAGGCCCTTCCACTGCGATCCGGCCTGCGCCCGATCTGATATTGCGGTGCCGATTTAGTCACTCTTGTCCGACTTGAAAACTGCTTTCTGGATCGCTGCGACATCGCGGAACAGGCGTGGAAGGCGGCGCAGCGCCTTGTAGCTTTCGATATGGCTGTCCATCTTGACCGCCGGATAGCCCAGCATCACGCGGCCCGCAGGCACGTTGGACATGATCTTGGTCGCGCCGCCCGTGATGACATTGTCCCCGATGAACAGATTGTCCCCGACACCTGTCTGCCCGGCCAGAACCACGTTATTGCCGACCTGCGTCGATCCCGCGATGCCGACCTGCCCGCAGATCAGGCAATCGTTCCCGATCACGACATTATGCCCGATATGCACCAGATTGTCGAACTTGACCCGGTCGCCTATCCGCGTGTCCCGGACCGTGCCCCGGTCGATGCAACTGTTCGCACCAAGTTCCACATCATCGCCGATGCTGACACTGCCCAGCGAATGGATGCGCGCCCAGGATTGCGCCGTCACCTCACCCTGATCGCCCAAGGTGGCACGCGCCTTTTCAACGCCCGAGGGTTCGGGCGTGACAAATGAAAACCCGTCCGCGCCGACAACCGCACCGGGATGGGCAAAGAACCGTGCACCGATGGTTACACGCGCGGCGAGGCGCACGCCCTCGCGCAGGAAAGCGCCCTCACCCAGCACCACATCCGCGCCGATATAGCTTTGCGGCCCGATGACAGCGCCTGCGCCGATGCTGGCGCGCGGTCCGATGACCGCAAGCGCGCCCATGGTGACACCGTCGCCGATCACGGCCGTGGGGTCGATCACGGCCGAGGGGTGGATGCCCGCGCCGAACCCTTCGCCCTTGTCCATCATCGCGCTCAGGCCAGACATGGCGTAACGCGGACGTGGCGCGATAATCGCCGCTTGCAGACCGAGGGCCTGCCAATCCGCCCCTGCCCAGAGCATGGCAGCGCGGGCATGTCCCTGCGGCAGACCTTCGGCATATCTGGGAGACATGGCCAGCGCCAGATCGTCGGGCCCCGCCATGGCGGGCTCGGCCACGGCCGAGATGGACAGGTCAACGGCACCGAAAGCCTCGGCCCCTAGTGCCGCCGCGATTTCCTTTACCGTATAGGCCATGCTGCCCCCCGTTTCTGACGGGGCAGATCTACCCCTGAACCGCGCGCAGTTCCACCCCTGCCCGCTCAAGCGCATCCCATATCTTTGCGTCACGTCCGTAAACATCGCGCCGGAAATTTGTCTTGCCCTTGGCGTTGGTGAAGGCCGTCCGGTAGATCAGATGCACCGGCACGGGATCGACAAGGTTCACGCGGGTCTGACGCCCTGACTCGAGGATGCCGTCGAAGAAGGTCTTGGGATCGGCTTCCTGCCGCGCCAGCAGCGCATAGGCGAAGTCATGCGGATCGTTCAGACGCACGCAGCCATTGGAATAAGCGCGGCTTTCCCGCGAAAAGAGGCTCTTGTCCGGGGTGTCGTGCAGATAGATAGCATAGGGGTTGGGGAACATGAACTTGACCGTCCCCAGGGCGTTCGACCGGCTGGGCGGCTGGCGCAGGTTGTAGGGGAAGGTGCGCGCAGTGTAGCGCGAGAAGTCGATATTGCCGCGCGGGATGACACGTCCGCGAGCGTCGGTCACCTGAAGATGGCTCAGCGCGTTGCGATTGCGCTGCAAGGCCGGAAGATAGTCGCGCTGGATGATACCTCTGGGCACGGTCCAGTCCGGATTGATCTCGAGATAGCTCATCATGTCCGAGAATTCGGGTGTCCGCTTGGCCGGATCGACCGCACCGATGACGGACCGCGTCTGGAAGGTGATGCGGTCATCGTCGATGATCTTGGACTGGAAGTCGGTCAGGTTCACGAGGATGTGCCGCTTGCCGCGCTCGGCACCCAGCCAGCGTTCGCGCTCCATCGCGACGATCACGGATTTCAGACGGTCCTCCACCGGCACGTTGATCTCGGTCAGGGTTCCGGTCCCGGCCACGCCATCTGCGGTCAGACCGTGATCGGTCTGGAACCGCTGCACAGCGGCCTGGATCGCGGCATCATAGCTCTGCGCCGCGCTGCGCTCCAGATAGCCCATCGCAATCAGCCGGTTGCGCAGCGCCACGACATTGGCTCCGCTTTCGCCCGGTGCCAAGGCCGTGACGGGAACATCGTCACCCCAGCCACCCTGCCCGAGGATGCGCTCCAGACGCATCTTTTCCTTCATCAGGCGGTTGTACTCGGCAGTGGAGGGCGACAGGCCCCGGAAAAACGCGGCAGGGGTGCTGTTGGCAAAGGCGGCCAGCACGACCTGACGGTCCCGGTACTCCACCTTGCGGACGATCCCCTTGTCGATATCCGAGGGGACCAGAACGCCGGACTGAAGATCGCGGGCAAGCCGCAGGAAGCTGCGGGACATCTCGACTTCAAGCAGGCCCAGCTCGCGCGGATGACCTGCGCTGCGCATGGCCGCCATCAGCTCTGCCCCGCGATAGCGTGCAGCGGGCAGTCCATGTTCGGGAGCATCGGCAATTGCCTGCATCAGAGCAAGGCGTCGGTCGGTATCCAATTGCGAGCTGCCCGTCCAGATCGGCGCATAGCCGTTTTCGCGGTAGAAGGCGGCGATGTCGGAATCTGAAGACGCAGCCTCGGCCACGGCCTGCTCGAAGGCCGTGATACGCATCAGCGCCCCGGCTTCGGCCAATGAGCGGGACTGTTCCGGCGTCAACATTTGAACCACAGGTTGCACTTGCGCCACAGTCGATGTCGGCGTCTGCACCTGTTGCTGTGCTGTTGATGGCGTTCCCAGCGTCAGGAACGGCATGAGGGCCAGCGGAAGGAGAACCCGTGAGAGAACCGAACGGGGCGCGGCGTCCTTCAGGAAAGGGGGCGCCGAAAAAGGCAGGTCAACGCCAGACATCGCGTGTGAAACTCCAATAAAGACTAACTGTTGTAATCAGGAGTGGAAACTTGCCGGCACAAAGTCCATTCACATTTTGTCATCTTCCCGTTGCCTGCCGCCATGTGGTGCAGGCTTGCATCGGTTTACCAAAGAAATCAGGGCTGAGCGGGCAATTGGCGAGATTTCGCCGAGAAAGGCTTGCGTAACAAAAAAGACGGGAACTGTGGGTTGGTTCACGATTCCTTATGTGTAATAGATTACCCCAGCATCTGGGGATGGATGGAATAAGCCGCGTAACATCGCGGGGAAACAGGCAAGCGACGGGACTGACGCTCACCATGACCGAAGACAATTCCTCGAGCATTTCGCGCCGGGCCCTTCTGGGTGCGTTCGCGGCAACCGCTCTGATAGCAGCGCCCACATACTCCAAAGCAGCGGGTTTTCTGCGGCGCAGCGGTGACATTCGACGCATCAAGATGTATTCCGGCCGGACCGGGGAACGCCTCGACACGATCTATTGGGTCGAAGGCGATTACATCAAGGACGCCGTGGCCGAGATCAATCACTTCATGCGTGACTGGCGGACCAACGACATCAAGCAGATGGACCTTCGCACCATCGACATCATGGCCGCTGCCCATAACCTGCTGGATGTGAGCGAGCCCTACATGCTTCTCTCCGGCTATCGCAGCCCCAAGACCAACGCCATGCTGCGTTCCAACTCCTCGGGTGTGGCGCGCAACTCCCTGCACCTTCAGGGGCAGGCCGCCGATCTTCGTCTGGCTTCGCGCTCCGTCGGTCAGATGGCCCGCGCCGCCGCCGCGTGCCGCGCTGGTGGCGTCGGCAGCTACTCGGGGTCGAATTTCGTGCATATGGATTGCGGTCCCGTCCGCAAGTGGGGCCGCTGAGGCACCTGCCAGCCCGAAAGGGCACGGACATCATGATGACCCGCAAGTTCACACTTGCGGGTTTTTGCATTTCTGAGGACGGTTTCACTCTTGCGGCGCAGCGTTGTTTTGTCCCAACTGCCCGGCAAGTGATAGCACCCAGGAGGAGAGAGGCAGATGACCACCATCACGTCGGGGCACAAGACCCGTGAGCTGCCAAGTGTTGCGCTTCTGGTGATCCTTCAGGCCGCGGTATCGGCGGCCTCGCTTG
>Ga0209345_10002217_pt1 | contig 21707 bp, 19 predicted proteins | sample Cruoilmetagenom7_FD_187294 | JGI IMG/M metagenome (GOLD analysis project Ga0209345, IMG submission 187294) | Oil polluted marine microbial communities from Coal Oil Point, Santa Barbara, California, USA - Sample 7 (SPAdes) (version 2) | ecosystem: Environmental > Aquatic > Marine > Oil seeps ... | reverse complement strand
AGTGAAATGAGAAGAAATAGCGTTACCCCTCCCAATATCTCTTTCAATGAAAAAACTTTCCTATGGGTGTTGCTGAAAATCTTGCAGATAAAATATGGCAGCAAGGTGAATAAAAAGATAACTGGGCCTTTTGTGATAAATCCAAGCCCCATGAAAAAAGCATATAGTAAGGTATTTGTTATACATTTTTTGACAAAAATCTGCCTATAAAGAAATAAAAGGGATAAAAATGTAAATAAAATCAGGTATGCATCAGTAGATACAACTTTGGGGGCTCCCGTAAATAATATTGTAGATGAGCAAATTATTGTTATTAATAAAGATTCCTCTTTTTTAAAGAATATTTCAGAGGTAAGGTATAATATTATTATGGAGAATATTGATGCAACCACACCAAATATGCGCGCACCGAACCCATTAACTCCGAATATTTTCATCCCAAGAGCCATCATCCAATAGGCCAAAGGTGGTTTATGGAAATGTTTTATTCCGTTAAGTCTTGGCTCTATATAATCTCCTGAAACGAGCATTTCTCTCGCTATTTCAGCATATCTTCCTTCTGTTGTTTCAAGAAGCGGGGCATTGTGCAGTCCTGGGACTTGGTAGGCAAAATAAATGAACAAGAAGAGGAAAAAAGCCTTATAAGTATTGCTGTTTAACATATAAAAATCAGATTAAAAAATTTTCTAGTGGATTGAATCATCTAATGTACCACAAATTTCCAAAAAGATATATTAAACAACTATAATTTTCAAGTCCACATTCTTTTGTTTAGTTAATTTCTTTTAAGAAATCAGAGAAAATCAGCTGCTTGTTGAGCCAGTTCACTTCTTTCACATCTATCAAGATAGATAGTTGTAGCGATGCTTGAATTGTGCAGTTTAAATTTTTCTGATGCGTAAACAAGTCCATTGTCTCTTTCATCTAGATATGGGTTGTCAATCTGAAAAGGATCGCCTGTTAAGACGATTTTACTATTTTTTCCTATTCTTGAAATGATTGTTTTAGCTTCGTGAGGGGTTAGATTTTGCGCTTCATCTACAATCAGGAAGGTGTCTGAAAATGTTCTTCCTCTTATAAAAGTTAGTGATTCTATTTCAATTATATTAGTTGCCTTTAGATATTCCATAGTAATTTCATTCATATGTTTTTTTAGCAAACCTTCTTCCTTGATTACGGGGTTATTATCATCATTCAGCTGATCTACAATAAATTCTAAATTATCATATATAGGCTTTAGCCATGGATCCATTTTTTCACTGATTTTCCCCGGCAGATATCCAATATCTCTACCCATAGGGACAGGGGATCTTGTTGCCACCATTTTTTTATATTCTTTATTGAGTACTACTGTTAGACCGGCACCAATAGATAAGAGTGTTTTTCCTGTTCCTGCAATTCCTATGGCAAATACCACCTTTATTGATGGATCAACCAATGCATTTAATAAAAACTTTTGTCTATAATTAATAGGATTTATCCCTAGTATTGGAATGTCGGTTTTGATTACCTCACAAATATTCGTACCGCTGATATTTTTTATTTTTATAAGGGCACTTTTTTTTTCATTTTCTATGGATTTTATAAGACAATAATCATTATTTACGAATTTTTTAGGTGTGTCATTCAATATAGGCACCTCTTTCAATAGCAGCTTATTTTTCAGATACAATTCGTCAACAATGCTATCTTTTGTTGTTATAGTGTCACCGTGAAGGATTAATGTTTCATTGCTTTTATCGTGGTAGTAATCTTCCGAGTGCAATCCAAGTACATTTGCTTTTATTCTCAAATTAACATCTTTCGATACAAGAATCGTATCTTCCTTGGAGTTATCTTTTATTTCAAGCGCTACCCCTAATATATAGTTATCATTTTTACTCTCTGAAAAATCATCAGGGACTTTTATGCTATTGTTGTAAAATCTTACATGTAATTTTCCTCCGGCAGATAATGCCACCCCAACAACAAGATTTCCACTTTTTCTAAGAATTTCCAGCTTTCTTATGAACTCCCGTGCATTATAACCTTTTGTATCGTAGTTAGTTTTTAATTTGTCCAGCTCTTCAAGAACTACAGCTGGGATGTAGATATTGTTGTTTTCAAAAGTATCCAAACACCTTGGTGAATAGAGTGCAACATTTGTGTCCAGAACAAAATTTTTTTTTCTTTGTCCTACCATAAATCCTCCTTAAAAAATATGTGGGGTTTTAGGCGAAAATAACCTTCATTAGATGACATATAGATTTGCATTTGGAAAAATGATTGCAATTTTAGGACCGATGAAGCTGCGTATATATAAAATAATATCAAAAATAAGTAAATCTCCCTAGACTACGATTAAAGTTTTTCTATAACACTATTACTATAATATCAATAACATTATATCAATAAATTGTTAAAAGTATGTGAAATAATCATAGGAATAGATGAGCCCCCAATTTTTCTGATCAGTAAACTTTTTCCCCATACTTTCTGTTTATGTTCGCTAGCTATCTGTGTTCTGATCAGCGCAGTGCTCACTTTATATTATTTAGACCTGTGCATGGTAAAATATTGAACGGTCATTATTCAAAACTAACAGATTACGAGATAAAGATTTGATTTCCATCTCATTCTCACATTACATCGTGTAATGTTTTAGAGGCTATTGCTATTTTTGCCGTCCATGGCAAAAACCAGGCACCGAAACCGTTCAAAGTAAATTTTTATATCTTGTCTATTACTTGTATAACCTCTATTAGTCTACCTTCTTCCTGTGCAAAGGTTTTTTATTATAAATGAATAACTATAGGTTTTCCCAAACATGAGTATTCATAAAGAGCTCTTTACACAAAGATTTGATTACTATATAAAAATTTATGCAAAAATTTAAAATATTTTTAATAGCAGGTGAAGAATCTGGTGATATAAATGCTTTCGCTGTAATGAATGAACTGAAAAAACTTGTTGATTTTAGGTTATATGGTACAGGTGGTGAAAAACTGCAATCCCTGAATCAATTGCAATATTTTGATATAAAAGAGATGGAAATTATTGGTATAGATGGGGTTTTTAGAAAACTTCCTTTTGTTATCAAAATGTTCTACTCTTTAAAAAAAAGAATAGATGAAATAAAACCTGATGTGGTTATTATGGTGGATTATCCAGGCTTTAATATCAGATTTGCTAAGACGGTGAAAATGATGGGATATCCTGTAATATACTATATTGCCCCTCAGGTCTGGGCCTGGCACTCTTCAAGGGTAAAAAAAATAAAAAAATATGTAGATTTACTCCTTTGTATTCTCCCTTTTGAAGAACAATTCTTTAAGAATAATATGATAAATGCTAAATATGTGGGGAATCCTCTAACAGAAAGAATTACTCCCCTCTTTGAAGATAAAAAAGATTTCTATAATTCTGTTGGTTTAAATATGTCAAAAAAAACAATTGGCATTTTACCTGGAAGTCGAACAAAGGAGGTTAAAAATTTATTGCCTGATATAGCTAAGGTTGCTGATGTGCTTTCAGATCAATATCAATTTGTTTTAGGAAAAGCTGGCTCTGTAGGAAAAGAGCTTATAATGAATTATATAAAAAATACAAATATCAAGTTAGTTAAAGATGGAACATATGATATAATGAATTTTAGCGATCTGTTATGGATTTGTTCCGGCACTGCCACTCTTGAAGCAGCAATTATTCAGACACCCATGATTATTTTTTATAAAACGGGATTGATTACAGAGTTTCTTGGAAGAATATTTGTTAAATTGAGATATATAGGTCTTCCTAATATAATATTAGATAAAGAGGCAGTGCCAGAACTGATAGGGAAAGATGTTAACCAAAAAAATATTATTTTTCATACCAGACAATTGTTGAGTATGAAAGAAAAAGTTGTAGAAGATTTGTCAAAGATTAGCAATCTTTTTTCTGAAAGAAGATCATCTTTGATTGCAGCAAAGGAAATTTATTCCTTTTTGAGTAAATAATAGGTATTTTTTTCCTGTATGTGTAAAATGTCAAAATTCACCTTTGCTTGAAATCTGCAGGAGCAGGTTAGCCATCCAAACCTTATTCGAAGGTGTGGTATAAACCTCTTTTTTGTTCTTTAAAATCTCTACTGTTTTTTAACATACAATGAGTAAACACAATGACCTCGTGACTTATTTCTTCAGAGAGCTGTTTTTAAATAAGAATGTACATTGCCGGAGGTATTTTTTTCGTTATTTTTGATTTTTTGAGAATCATTTTCTGCATAATAATTTTATTTGTCCTTATTTGGCATGGAATTTTCTATAGACACGTTGAGGTGCTAAATGTTTCCACAGTTACGCAGTGATTTTGTACATATTGACGGATCAGACAATATGCTTATCTCTCATGGAGATAAGCATTCTTTAGATACTGAGGTTTCTTTTGAAAAAAGACTACAAGAAAGCAGAAAAGAGCAAAATGAAGTTAATATGGCTGTTTCTGATAAGGATTTATCTCCCAATAAACCACCCAAGCAGAAATTACCTGGATACGATGAAATTAAGAAAAAGGGTGTGATTGATTATAAGGATATGAAGGTAAGCTATTCTGATACAACTAATCGTGAAAATTATGATATAAATGTAAAAGGGTCCGAAGATACGGATAGTCAGAATGAAATACCGGATTCTTTAGTGGTAGGTGAAGAAACTTATCTGAATAAAATAGATGAATTAGTTAAAACTATCTCGGAATCCCTTGATGGGCAAGAATCAAATAGCGAGACTGCTAAGATAAGAGATATATTGAAATTCGATGTTTTGCAAATAAAAACTTCTATGGCATCTGGTGAACTTTCGGAAATTCATGGAGTAGATGCAATAAAAATATTACAGAATATAGAGAAGGCTTTAAATATAAAAACAGCTCCCTTAGTAGTAAGTGAAGAAACTTATCTGAATAAAATAGATGAATTACTTAAAACTATCTTGGCATCTCTTGATGGGCAACAATCAAATAGTGAGACTGTTAAAATAAGGGATACATTGAAATCCGATGTTTTGCAAATAAAAGATCCTATAGGAAGTGGCAAAGATATGGATATAGATTTAGACAATAAGCTGACTAAAACCTTAGATCAAAATATGAAACAAGACATAAGGATAGATACTGCAAAAAATAGTGGTAAACCAAAAGACATGGATAGTAGTAAAATGGGTATTAAAAATACTGATAAAATGATCGCTGAAAAATTAACGATAATGCCAGAAGATATAGCCCAATCGGATAAAGTTGATAAAGTTAATGATTCATTTGTTAAAGAGCCAGGAAACAATCTTAAGCCTTATATCATGTTTAATGGTAATGGGGAGGTAAGTGACATCAAAAGCCAGGTAGACATAAAGAAGGTTGATTTGCGTGATATTGCTGGGATTAAAGAATTAGTAGAACATATAAATATTATAAAAACTTCTAATGGGCATAAAGCGGTTCTAGATCTTAGCCCTGAAAATCTTGGAAAGCTTCAAGTACATATTACCCATGAAAACGGGAAGTTAGTTGCGAAGTTCATAGTAGACAATGAGCAGGCTAAACAACTACTCATTAGTAATTCAGAGATTATAAAACAAAATTTACAGCAAAAAGGGATAGATGTCAGCAATATGAGTTTCATCAATTTGAATGAAAATGGATATAAAGAACAATCAGAAAGCCGTGAAGACGTTAACAAAGTAGAATTAAAAGGAAACCATAACAATGTATCAAATAACGTAGAAGATAATAAATTATTAAAAAATGGGGGGGCATTGTATGCATAACGGAGGTTTTGATGGAAAATGTATTTAATGGTATCGAAAATCTGGGGACTCTAAACAAGTTTAAAGATGATAAGATGTTTGCTAAAAATCTTGGCCAGGATGACTTCCTTAAACTTATGGTTACACAGCTTCAAAATCAGGACCCCCTAAAACCAGAGGATCAAGCTGAATTTATGATGCAAACCGCAATGATGCAATCTATTGATCAGTTGACAGGAATTTCTGAAGGTATTGCCAAACTCAGTGAAGCTGTAGATTCGGTGTTGTCAGGTGATAGTCTTATCTCTGGCGCCAGTTTAATAGGTAAAGAGGTCACATATTTAGGCAATTATACTGATTTAAAGGATGCTTCTGCGGTTATACGATTTGAAATAGAAGGCGAACCATCAAGGGTTGATGTGTCTATAATTGACGCTACAGGGAGTGAAATAGCAAAACTTGCGGGGAATCATCCGGTAAGTGGTAAAAATATGATTAAATGGGATGGGAAAGGTATAAATGGAGAAATGGTTCCTGAAGGGAAATATGCTTTTGATGTCCAGGTATTTGACTCAGCAGACAACCCCCTTATAGCAAAAACTTATGCTACAGGTATGGTTACAGGCGTATCTAATGATGGCAAGAAACTGTCCTTCAATGTTAATGGTAACGTTGTGGGGCTGGATGGAATATTTTCTGTGAATAAAGTAGATGAAGATCAGATAGGAGGATAATTATGTTAAGATCGCTTTATACATCAGCTACAGGTATGGTGCAGAATCAGAGGAAACTGGATGTTATCGGGGATAATTTTGCAAACCTCAATACTACAGGGTATAAGACGGGAAGGATGTCTTTTGAAGATGTGTTCAATAGAAATATTAGTATGGCTACTCCCCCTGGTGGAGGCAAAGGTGGTATAAATCCAACTCAAATTGGAAATGGTATAAGTATTGGGTCTATAGACAAAAATTTCGAACAGGGAAATTTCGAAGATACGGGTCTTAAAACAGATCTTGCCATAAATGGCGCAGGATTTTTTGTTATGCAGGGCCTCTATGATGATATGCTCTATTCAAGAGCAGGCAATTTTAGCGTTGACGGACAGGGCAATATGGTAAATGGACAGGGATACCATGTTATGGGGTATGACCTTAATCCATTCACCGGTGAGTTGCTGGGTGACGCAGTCATAAGACCCATTAATATCGGAGGAGAATTTCTTTCTATTCCTGCAATGGCTACCTCGGATATTAGTATGAATGGCATGTTAGATTCCAGGGCCACCGAAAGTATTGTGACCTTTGACAAGTTTATGACGGTAGTTGATGGTGATACACCTATATTTGAAACATATGGAGTAAATGGGGAACCCATTGACCTGGTAGAGGGCGAGGCTCTGAAAATCAAGGCCAACGCCAATAAAAACACCCTTGTAGGGAATCTTTATAGCTCCGATGGTATAAACCTTGGTTTTGATAATAATACACCTATAACCTTGACAGGAAGTGTCATTAATACAAAAACTGGCGATGCAGAGGCCTTTGCTTTCAATGTTGGAGGTGAAACATTAGACGATATAGCATATGGCATACAAAAAGAATTAAACGAGTTGGTGGATAATAGAATGCTGCCTGATTTACTTGATCCTAATTCAACCAATTTCGATGTATCTGTAACGAATGATGGAAGAATATTAATTGAAAGAGGTGATGACGGGATAATAAACGGATGGCCTCCCACTAATAAAGCTGTAGCTATAGAGTATATTGGAGGTACATCTGCCAGCGAGGAGCTGTTGTCTACCTTGCTGGGGACCTATGATATAAACAGTGAAAGGGCCTCAAATGCGATTAAATTTGAACAAAGTGTTAAAGCCAGCGGTAGTGCTGGAGTTGGGATGGTAAACAATCTGTCAAGCTTTGCATATGAAATACAAAATGCTGTAAGGGCAAATCTTTCAGAAGATTTTGAAGCATATTACGATGAAGGCAGCGGTAAAATTAAGTATTATAATCCTGAAGATAATTACCCACCTTTTGTAGATTTATTGTTGGATACAGATGATATATACGGTTTTAGCATAGGGTCATCGGATCCAGGTTCTGTATTTGATATGACTGTAAATGCAGATACTGCAGATATTGTTGCGGATGATCATACCAGAGAGGATGCTAGCTCCTCAAAAGCATTTTTAACGACAGTATCAAAAGATACCACTCTTGATAGACTTTTTAATACATCGGGTAAAAGTCTAGGATTATTAAATGAGGAGACAAAAGAAGGAACGATTATCTACTTTGATGTTGAAAAAGGTTATGAAGGTCTAAAAGGTTCTGGTGACAGCATATTTGAAACAGCTGAACCCCCTACCAGAGATATAGGTTCAATGGTTGATTATATGGAGTATCTTGCAGATGCATATACCCCGCTTGGATGGTTTATAACAACAGATAAACAAGGCCACCCAAAAACTATTGAGGATTTTACAAATGCATTGAATGACTATCTGGGGGATAATGCAGAAAGTGCAGTATTTGAGGATGGTACTATAAAAATAACAGGTAACCCTGGAAAAGCGAATGAGCTTACTAAGATCAATATACAAGCTTTTGGATCTCCGGTATTTAATGATTTTATGCAAAGTGAGAAATATATACAGAATGCATCGGGGGGTGAATTAACAGTAGGGCAGCAGGTCTATGATTCCAGAGGAGAGAAACATAGTGTTACCTATAATTTCCAGATGTTGGATAATGACACATGGAGGGTTAGATTAAATACACCTGAGCAGTCTGGAGATAAAGCCAGGTTTAATATATCAAATCCATCGAGGTATGATGAGCTTCTTATTGATTTTGAGGAAGATGGTACTTTCAAAAAAACTTACTATATCAATGCGGATGGATCCAAAATAACGACAGATTCCCCCTCTTTCTCCATTTCTACAGGTAACGGAACGGAGGAGATAGCAGTTCAAAATTTTGATTTGAGTGATATATCTATTGCAGGTGAGGAAGGGAATATAACGTTAGCTCAGGATGGTCATTCTGTGGGATATCTGACAGATGTTGGAGTGGATGAGAAAGGTGTGGTTAATCTATCCTATACAAATGGAATGAAGCAAAGTGTAGCTAAGGTAGCTTTGGCTACCTTTAGAAATGAAGGAGGCTTGAAAAAAACAGGTGAAACCTTGTTTGGTGAAACAGGGAACTCCGGAGTAGCAAATATAAGCTGGGCAGGTGCTTTTGGCAAAGGGGACATTGAATCTGGCCGTCTTGAAAATTCAAATGTTGATATGTCAAAAGAAATGTTGGAACTTATAATTACATCAAGAGCTTTGTCGGCAAACACAAGAGTTGTTACAACCAGTGACGAGATGATTCAGGAACTTCTCGGTTTAAAAAGGTAATAAATAGTTATCAAAGCAATAAAAAGATAAGGCGCATGGTAGAAAAACCATGCGCCTTATCTTTTTTCTTGCAATCTTGCTTTTCTTCTGTTTAGTATATAACTATACTGTATAAAAATAATACCTTAGGTAAACAATTATGGATATCGCAACCTTAGTCGGAATTATTGTAGCATATACAATGGTATTAATAGCTCTTTACATAGGGCCAGGGATATCTGTTTATATCGATTTTCCCTCTGCTTTAATAGTGCTTGGCGGAGTTTCAGGTATTGTCATGATGAATTATCCTCTAAATAGAATCTTAAATGTTATGTCTATAGTGTTGCAAACATTTATGTTCAAGAACAAAAATGCAAATGAGCTTATTAGTCAGCTGGTTAATTTTTCAATAAGAGCGCGTAAAGATGGCATCCTAGCCTTAGAAACTGCTGAAAATGAAATTGAAGATGATTTTTTAAGAGCAGGGATTAGATTAGCTGTGGATGGCACAGAACCAGAAGTTATAAAAACCATAATGGAGACGGAGCTTGCCCATATTGAAGAAAGACATAGTGAAGGTGCAGGAATATTAGAAAGTATAGCTGCGTTTGCCCCTGCAATGGGCTTGATTGGAACCCTGATAGGTTTAGTTGCTATGCTTCAGACAATGGATGACCCCACATCTATAGGGCCAAGCATGGCTCTAGCCCTTCTTACAACCTTTTATGGTTCCATAATAGCAAATTTTTTTGCAGCGCCTTTGGCAGGAAAGCTAAAGGTAAAATCTTCAGAAGAATTGCTGATGAAAGATATAATGATTGAAGGGATTATGTCGATTCAGAATGGGGATAATCCAAGGATCGTTGAAAAAAAATTAAATGTTTATCTTAGACCAAAAAGTAGAAGATCACAGTTTCAAGAGAAATATTAATTTATGAAAAGAAAAAAGAAAGAAAATCAAGGCGCTCTCGCATGGATGGTCACTTATAGTGATATGTTGACTTTATTGTTAGTTTTTTTTGTTATCCTTCTTTCTATGGCTATTTTTGATAAAGTTAAGATTGAAAAAGCGGCAGGTTCTATAAAAGCTAGCCTGGGAGTATTAAAACAAGGTTCAAAAGTCAAAATAAAAAAAGAAACCATAATTTCAGAAGATGAGATTGTTGAAGAAATTCAATCTACTGAGAAACGTATTTCTGGTCTTATAAACTATATAGAAAGTGTTGAATTAAAAAATTTTATATCTATTGTTAAAACTGACAGGGGGATATCTGTGCGTATTCTTGACTCTGTATTATTTAGATCAGGATATGCGGAACTGATGAATTCTGCAGTCCCCATATTGGAAAAAATTGCAAGTGTAGACAAAAATTCTCCATATGACATATTGGTGGAAGGCCATACTGACGATGTCCCTATACACTCAGCCAGGTTTCCTTCTAACTGGGAGCTTTCAACGTCCAGAGCCGTGTCTGTGGTAAAATTTATGATCAGGGTTGGGGTTAAACCGGAAAAATTGTCAGCAGTTGGTTATTCGAAATATCACCCTATTGTTCCAAATATTACTCCAGGCAATAGAGCAGTAAACAGAAGGGTAGAAATAAACTTTATTGATCCAATGTTCTCTGTATCCGGTAAAAATATTTTCAAATAATAAAACTTTAAGGGTATGTAAATGGCTGATTTAGAAATTGAGGAAATTGATGACAGTGGTGAAAAATCAAAAAAAGGGATATGGATTGCTGCCATTGTCATTATCTTATTATTATTCATAGGGTCTGCTCTGTACATGAACCTTATGTTCAAAGGTGGAAATGGTTATAAAGAAGCGGTAGAATATAAACAGCAGGTTTATGGTAGGGCAGCATCAAATATGGCGGAGGGTTTTGGTCCTATATATGGTTTTGAAATGTTTATTGTAAATCTTAATGAGTCAGGGGGCTCAAGATATTTGAGATTAACAATGCAGATAGAACTGGGCAACAAAGTTCTTTTGGAAACATTCGAAGGCAGAAAAGCTCAGCTTAGAGATGCAATAATCAACATACTTTCTTCCAAAACATTTGAAGATGTGAGAACCATACAGGGAAAATTAGCATTAAAACAGGAGATTAAAAGAAGAGTAAATATGATTGTGGGGACAGGTGCGGTTGAAAATGTTTTTTTTGTTGATTTTGTAGTTCAATAGGGGGCATAGTCAAATGGATAACGAGTTTGTTGAAAAAGAGCTGGGGAATATGCTTCTTGGTATTTCTGTGGAACTTGGGAGGCAGAAAGTAAAAATTTCAGATATGCTTAAGTGGAAAACTGGTGATATTGTAAAATTTAATAAGACATCTGGTGAAACGTTGGATATTCTTGTGAATAATAAACCTATAGCTTCTGGTGAAATAATTGTTATTGATTATAAATTTGCAATAAGAGCTACAGATATTCTTTCTGAAGAAGCGTTAATTGAGAAGAATAAAGATGAACTATATACATGGTAAAGTAAGTTTTTTCCTTTTTTTTATATTCTTACCCGTTTTTTTAAATAGCGCTACTTTAGATTTAAAAGAGGATAATAAAACGCTAATCTTCAATATTACATTTACTGACATATATGAGATACTAAATGAGGAAAAAAGGGGGAGTTTTTTTATAATTAAAGTTAAGTCAAATGAACAGCTTGATATCTCGAAGGAATTTTGGGGACTTCCTATTGAAAGAGTTACAAGCAAACCTGAAAATAATTATTATATAATAACCTTTGAATTTGCAAATGCAGCTTTTACTCCAAAAATGGAAAGAAAAGATAATGGATTAGTTATATCGGCTAATATGGGGGATGTAATTGCTGTCAGTCCAGAAAGTGGCACAACCAACGTTTATCTGCGTGTTTTTATAGGACTTGTATTTATTGTAATTTTTATACTCTTTATTTCCTGGTTACTGAAGATTACAATGAGATATAAGATAACATCTACTATCCCTGGCGTTGGCAGAAATTTGGGAAGGATCGATCTTATCCCTGGGAAAACTCTATTTTTTTATGAACTGGGGAGATACATATATATAATTGGTGTGAGTGGAGACAGCATTACTTTGATTGATAAGGTAGTAAACGAAGATGAAATTAATATAATAAAAGGTGGTTTTAGCAAGAGAAGAGAATTCTCCAGTTATTTTCGTTTTTTTAGTAAGAATAATATTAAAGATGATCTGGAATTTTCCACAACGGTTATTGAGGAGAAGTTAGATTCATTAAGAAAAAAATAATTTTTACCATCTGTTTTTTTATAATCCCTATTTCTTTTTTAATTGCTCAGGATATTCCCTTGCCCGCTTTTCGTTTTGGTGTTGACAGAGCTGGATCACCCCAAGATGTTGCAATAACACTACAGATAATTTTTCTCCTTACAATTTTGACACTTGCTCCATCCATATTGATAATGCTTACATCTTTTACGCGGATACTTATTGTATTTTCTTTTATAAGAAGCGCTCTAGGTACTCAGCAGATGCCTCCCAATCAAATACTTATAGGCCTTGCGCTTTTTTTAACTTTTTTTGTAATGTCTCCAGTTTTTAGTGAAATAAATAAGAATGCATTAGCGCCGTATCTTAGTGAAAGTATAGGTTTTACCGATGCCTTAAAAGAAGCAAAAAAACCTTTAAGGAGTTTTTTGCTACAAAATGTAAGGAAGAAAGATATTATACTTTTTTTGGAGATATCCAAGAAAGAAAGACCTCAGACACCAGATGATATACCTGATCTGGTTCTTGTTCCGGCATTTATTATTAGTGAGTTACAAACGGCTTTTGAAATGGGATTTTTACTATTTCTTCCTTTTTTGGTACTAGATTTTGTTGTGGCAAGTGTATTGTTATCAATGGGAATGATGATGTTGCCGCCCGTGATGGTATCACTTCCACTAAAAGTACTGCTCTTTGTTTTAATTGATGGGTGGAATTTAATAGTAGGATCTCTTGTGAAAAGCTTTTATTAGGTGGACAATGACTGTTGATTTTGTTGTTGGGATTGGAGCAAAAACCTTGGAAATAGCTGTACTTGCCTCTGCGCCAATGCTTATCTTTGGACTTGTTACGGGGCTGATTATTAGTATTTTTCAAGCTGTAACTCAAATTCAGGAGATGACGTTAACATTTGTCCCCAAAATTTTTGCGGTAGTTTTAGCTGTAGTTATATTTATGCCCTGGATTTTGAACCTTTTAATAGAATTTGCTATGAATTTATTCAGCAATCTGCATTTATATATCGGTAAGTAGAAAAAAAAGATATAAAGGAGTACAATATAAATCTATTTAATGAAGATCTTTTAGTATTGGCGAAGAAAGCCGATTATATAAAAACCTCTCTGTGGCAGGATAATGTTTTTTTTATTAATAATATCCATGTGAACTATACTAATATTTGTCTGAATCATTGCAAGTTCTGCGCATTTTCAAAAGATGATGGGGATGATGAGGCCTACCTAATGGAGATTGAAGATATAATAAATTATATAAATGATAAGGGAAAATATTCAAATGAAATTCATATTGTGGGAGGGTTACATCCTGATAAACCATTTGAATATTATCTGGATATGGTAAGAACAATTAAGGCTACTTTTAAGGATAAAATAGTCAAAGCTTTTACATCTGTTGAAATCGATTATTTTAGTAAAATCTCAGGAAGAAAAGTTGAAGATGTATTGGTAAGTTTGAAAGATAGTGGATTAGATTGTATGCCTGGTGGAGGGGCAGAAATATTTAGCACAGAAACCAGGAATAAAATATGTCCTGAAAAGATTGATGGGGACAGATGGCTCTATATAATGGAAGTAGCTCATCAAAATGGCATAAAAAGCAATGCTACAATGTTATATGGGCACCTGGAATCAGAGAATGATAAACTTGAACATTTGGAGAGGATCAGAAAATTACAGAAGAAAACAGAAGGATTTTTAGCTTTTGTTGCCCTGTCTTTTCAGACTGAGAATACTTTCATGGAGGGTAAATTTGCCGCTACGGGGGTAGAGGATTTAAAAACAATAGCAGTTTCAAGAATTATTCTTGATAATATACCTCATATAAAAGCTTATTGGGTAATGTTAGGAGAAAAACTAGCACAGCTATCTTTGAAGTTTGGTGCTGATGATCTTGATGGCACTATAATAAAGGAGAATATATCTCATGCGGCTGGTTCAAAAAGTAAGGAAGGCCTAAATATAGACACACTTCTGGATCTTATCAGATCCGCAGGTTTAGTTCCTGTGGAGAGAGATGCTTTTTATAATGCGATTAAAGTCTATCAATAGTTATATTTTTCTTAATATATCCCCTAATCTTTTAAAGGTGGCTTTAAAGGTGAAAGAAAAAGGTAAATGTGTTTCTTTTCTAAATAGCAGTGATTTACCTTATAACGTATTTAATAAGTTGTATTATTTTTATAATAACACCTTTTTTGAATTCAGTGAAAAAGGTGATGGTTATTATAAAAACAATACAATATATAATCTTTTAAAACCCACGTTTTATAATAGACTAAAGTCCATGATAATTAGGTCAGAGCTGGAGAAAATTAGCTCTGACATTGCGAGTGGATCGTATACTGATCTAACCATTTATAATAGACTAAAGTCCATGATAATTAGGTCAGAGCTGGAGAAAATTAGCTCTGACATTGCGGGTGGGTCGTATACTGATCTAGCCATTGTAAATAACAGGCAATTAGATAGATTAACATGTTTGGATCTTGCTGATAGTATAGAAACTGTCAATGTTTTGAATCCTAATAGCGATGAGATTATAATTTGTAATAAGATTCCCTCTTCATTTATAAAGGAAGATATTGCAGATTTTGAGGTGGTGTCACTGTATAAAACAGATTTTGATATTTCTAAAGGCATTGGCAGGGGGAATTGTGTTGTGTTTTATTCTCCATTTAGGGTTGAAATGTTTGTAAATAATGATAGACTGTGTATAGTACATAACAGAAAAGTAGATGGTTTAGGAGTTTTGAAAAGGAAGTTTTCTTTCCTTGAAAAGTTTGCTTTTCGGAAAGTGGAAACCTTTAACTTTGTGAGGAATGATATGCCTTGGATTAAATATTTTGATAAATATCGCCTCATAATGGTAAATGATTATAGCTTTAATAATCTATCTGTAAAAATGCCAGAGAAATGGTATGAAAAAATAGGGAAAATGATGTGTTCCGGGAAGCTGTAGTAAAAGGGTATTTTTACCCCGACGATAAAAAAGAACTAAATAAATTTTTTGAAATGGTGGAAGTTGAGAAGAAGTATAGAGCAAAAGCGGTCATAGTCCCTCATGCTGGTTATATATATTCTGGCAGGACTGCATATAAGACCCTTGCGTCAACTCATATTCCTAATAAAGTGATTATCATGGGACCAAATCACACCGGGATGGGAGAGCCTATCTCTCTGTTTTCGCAGGGAAGCTGGGAAACACCTTTTGGCACTCTTAACGTAGATGAACAACTGGCAGGGAAACTTATTGATATAGATGTAGTAAAAAGTGACAATGCAGCCCATATGAATGAGCATTGTATAGAAGTTGTACTCCCCATGTTGAAACAGATAAATCCAGACGTAGCCATTGTGCCATTGTTATTCAAATCTATGGACTTAATTGCGTGTACAAAATTAGCATTCGACATTTATAATGTTATTAAAGAGGAAGATGATGTTATGATTGTCGTAAGCTCTGATTTTAACCATTATGAAAATAGTGAAATAACTGAAAAGAAGGACTTCCTTGCAATAGATTGTATAACTGCCTTGGATGCAGAAAAATTATATAAAGTAGTGATGGAAAATAATATCAGTATGTGTGGTGTTTATCCTGCGATCATCGCCATTCTAATAGCCCAAAAATCAGGAGCACAAAAGGGGATTTTGATAGAACATACAAATAGCGCATATTCAAGTGGAGATTATAATCAAGTAGTTGGGTATGCTGGTTTAGTTATAGTATAGTAAAAAATAATTTTAATGAGCAGATGGTAAATTAATTCAATGTATGTTAAAAAAGCTGTTATACCTATCGCGGGGCTTGGAACCAGAATGCTCCCGGCCACGAAATCTATCCCAAAAGAGATGTTGCCTTTAGTTGATAAACCATTAATACACTATATTGTTGAAGAGGTTGTAGCTGCGGGGATCAATCAGATTATTTTTGTGACGGGTCGAACAAAAAAGGCTGTGGAGGATTATTTTGATAAGAATATTGAACTTGAATTATCTTTAAAAAATAGCCGTAAAGAGGAGTTGCTTCAGGATATCAAAAAAATCTCCAATATGTGTGATATTGTGTTTATAAAACAAAAGGAACAGAAGGGCCTTGGACACGCAGTATACTGCGCCAAGGACGTTTTGGGTGATAATCCATTTGTTGTTGTGTTGCCTGATGACATTATCATGTATAAAAAGTCTGTGGTGACGCAGCTTATAGAACAATATGAAGTGGTCAAAAGTCCTGTAATTGCTCTTCAGAAAGTGTCTTTGGAGGAATCCAGCAAATATGGTATTGTTGATATTGAAAGTTGCGTGAATGACAAACTTTATAAATTAAAAGGGATGGTTGAAAAGCCTGAATATGACCCTCCGTCTAGTTTTGCAATAATAGGAAGATACCTTCTTACAGCAGATGTTCTAAATAATATTGAGTATCTTCCTGAGGGAGCTTTAGGAGAGATACAATTAACAGATGCTTTAAGAGAGGTTGCAAAAAATAATAATATGTATGGCTATATATTTGATGGGCTGAGATTTGATTGTGGTAAAAAATTGGGTTATCTGGAAGCCGTTGTAAATTTTGCATTAAATAGAGATGATCTAAAGGATGATCTCTTGAGTATTATAGCCAGCTTAACTGTTTGAGGTAAAAATGGAAGATGAATTTGCTTCCTTAGAGAAGATTGTTTTGATACATGGACTATTAAAAAGTGAGATATCTAAATTGGTAAAAGAATTACAAGAACAGAATAAACCACTTATAGAAACGAGATTCCCCATGGTGGATATATTTGTATCATCTGATAAGATAAAAATTTATGCTGATATCCCTGGTGTAGCACTTGATGATTTTACCGTTTTTATGTGTGGGGAATTTTTAATAATTGAGGGAGAAAAAAAATTGGGGAAAATACCTTATAAAGTAAATTTTATAAGGATGGAAAGAACACAGGTTGAATTTAGAAGGGTGATAAATCTGCCACATAAAGTTAAAAAAGATAATATAACTGCTAAACTTAAAAATGGTATACTTTATATAGAGTTATGTATAGATGGGGATGATCAGGGTAAATCTATATGAATAGTTTATATTATTTGTACTGTATATTTAGAGTGCATTTGTCGAGTTTTGTATTGGTATAGATGTTTTATAGCAACCTGTTGTAAAGTGCGGCGTTTTGGAGTATATACCCTAAGTTTTTATATAATAGTTTGGAGGAATATGTGGACAAAGATGAAAATAAGTTAAATATCTCTGATATGTTACCTGTATTGCCTGTGCGAGATATAGTTGTTTTCCCATACATGGTTTTACCCTTGTTTGTAGGAAGAAAATCCAGTGTTGTGGCTGTAGATGAAGCATTAAATAGGGATAGAATAATTTTTTTGATATCACAGAAGGACGCAGTAAAAGAAGAACCTGCCGTTGATGATATGTATAATGTGGGAACAATTGCAACTGTGCTGAGAATGTTAAAGTTACCAGATGGCCGTGTTAAAATACTTGTTCAAGGGATAAAAAGAGGCAAGGTGATAGATTTTTCCAAGAAAGAGCCGTTTTATGAGGTAAATATTGAACCCATAGAAGATCTTGAAAAGGAAAAGAATCTTGAGATTGAAGCTGTTATGAGGCATGTGAAAGAGCAGTTGGGACGTGCTGTTAACTACGGGAAACCTATGTTACCAGACTTGCTTGCAGTTATTGACAGTATAGATGAACCTGGTAAGCTTGCAGATATTGTCGCGGCTAATCTGGGTCTAAAAGTAGCTGAGGCGCAGGTAGTATTGGATATGGAAGATACATCTGTAAGATTAGAAAAGGTAAGCGAGTTCTTAAATAGAGAGATATCCATTTTAGAAGTTCAACAGAAGATTTTTAATCAGGCCAGGGGAGAAATCGATAAGGGGCAGAGGGAATATTTTCTTAGAGAGCAGTTAAAAGCCATAAAAAGGGAACTTGGTGAAGAAGATGATTTGCAGCTGGAAATCAATGAATTTACAGAAAAGATAAAGAAAGCCAAAATGCCTCAAAATGTAAGAGATGAAGTTGAAAAACAGGTAAAAAGATTATCCAGGATGCATCCTGATTCTGCGGAATCTACGGTTGTTAGGACGTATGTTGAATGGATGGTAGAGCTTCCATGGAGCAAGACAAGTCGGGACAGTCTTGATATAACACACTCCAAAAAGATATTGGATGAAGATCATTATGGATTAGAAGAGATTAAAGAGAGAATACTTGATTTTTTGGCTGTAAGGAAGTTAAATAAAAAAATGAAGAGTCCCATACTTTGTTTTGCAGGCCCTCCAGGTGTGGGTAAAACATCATTGGGGAAATCGGTTGCTCGTGCCATGAACCGGAAATTTGTGAGAATGTCTTTGGGAGGGATGAGGGATGAGGCTGAAATTAGAGGTCATCGTAGAACATATATAGGTGCTCTCCCAGGCAAGATAATACAGGGAATAAGAAATGTAAAAACAAAAAATCCTGTTTTTATTTTGGATGAAATTGATAAAATAGGAGCAGATTTCAGAGGAGATCCATCCTCTGCATTGTTGGAAGTCCTTGATCCTGAGCAAAACAATAGCTTTGTTGACCATTATATAGGAGTGCCTTTTGATCTTTCTAGCATATTTTTTATTACTACTGCTAATTATCTTGATCCTATACCGCCAGCTCTTAAGGATAGAATGGAAGTGATTCAATTACCTGGTTATACCGAAGAGGAAAAGATTCAGATCGCCGAGAGATTTCTTGTTCCGAGACAGATAGAAGAAAATGGTCTAAAAGAAGGAGTAATTAAGATTCCTGAAAAATCAATAAGGGTTATTATCGAAGGTTATACGAGAGAGTCGGGGTTGAGAAATCTTGAGAGAAATATAAGCACATTGTGCAGAAAAACTGCAAGAAAAATAGCTGAAGGTGAGAATAAAAAATATGTTATTACTGAAAAAACCGTTGAAAAGTATTTGGGAGCAAAAAAATTTATTATGGAAGAAGAATTAAAGAGCAATGAGGTAGGAGTTGTGACTGGGCTTGCATGGACTCCTGTTGGCGGGGAAGTGCTGTTTATTGAATGCACAAGATATTCAGGTAAGGGGAATTTGATATTAACTGGTCAACTAGGTGATGTTATGAAGGAATCAGCTAAGGCCGCGCTTACTTATGTGCGTTCTATTGCAAAGAGGTTTGATATAAAAGAACGTGAGTTTAACACACATGATGTTCATTTGCATGTTCCTGCTGGAGCAATCCCAAAAGATGGTCCATCAGCTGGTATTACAATGGCATCAGCAATACTTTCCGTATTTTTGGGTGCTATGGTGAAGAAAAATGTGGCGATGACAGGAGAGATAACAATTACAGGGAAGGTTTTGCCAATAGGTGGGATAAAGGAAAAACTGCTTGCAGCGAAGCGTATAGGCATAAGTACAGTTATTTTGCCAAAGAAGAATGAACAGGATATTATGCAGCTTCCATCATATATAAAAAAGACCTTTAAAATAATGTTTGTAGAAAAATTTGATGAAGTACCTGGTATAGCTTTTACTGGTTGGTCGTCTAAGAAAAATGAGAAGACGTAAAAAAAAATGTAGAGTAGAGAGCCAAAGGGATAAAATTGAAGTGTGTGTAAATTTTGTTTTTTATTTAGCTGGACTGTAGAGTTGGAATATATTAGAAATTAAATGCCAGATATAATTGCTGTTGCCAGTGGTAAAGGAGGGGTGGGAAAAAGTTTTTTTGCTGCCAACGTTGCGCTTTCCTTTAAGGCTCGCGGTGATGATGTGTTATTGGTTGATTGTGATCTTGGATGTGCCAATTTACACAATTTTATTTTTTTTAAGATTCCAAAATATGGACTTAACAGTTTTTTATATAATAAAGTTAGCCTAAAAGACGTAATAGTAAAAACTGAATATGGTGTTGATTTTATAGGAGGTGCAGATAGCGTTTTGGGAATGCCTCATATAAAAACATTTGAGAAGCAAAAACTTATAAAACATTTGAGGAATAGTGATTATAAATATGTGATTATAGATCTTGGTGCTGGTACAAGTTACAATATGTTAGATATCTTCAATGAAAGTGATAAAAAAATCATAATAACAAGTAGCGAGCCAACATCAATAGAAAATTCTTATAGCTTCTTAAAAATCTCGTTGTATAGGAAAATTGAGCGATATTTAAGTAAGGATCTAAGAATGCTAAAATTATGTAAGAGCTTAAGAAATAAACAGCAAGGTTTTGGAAATATGAAAGAATTGATGCGTAATATTTTTGATCTTTCTAAGGAACATTATTATAAGATAAATAAGATGTTAAATTATAATGATTTAGGGATAGTTCTTAATATGCTGAGAGATAAGAATGAATTAAATTTTTTTATTTTATTTAGTGATGTTGTCAAAAAATATTTAAGTATAAAGATTGAAAAATTGGGATTTTTACCATATGATATAAACGTAGGGAAGATATTGAGGAAGCAATTGCCATATTATATATGCGCAAGCAATGCAGAGTATAAAACTTGTTTTGATGATATTAGGAATAATATTCTTAATTTAAGGGGTATGTGATGAGTCCTGAAGAAAAAGCTTATGCTGATCTTGATAGAGATATCGATTCAAAGAATATCCGATTAGTCGGGTTTAAGCTTGGTGATGAATTATACGCTGTTGATGTGTTGAAAATTGTTGAGATTATCAGATTTGCTGAGATTACTAGTGTGCCTAGAACAGACGACTATGTGCTTGGAGTAATGAATTTGCGTGGCAGGGTAATACCGGTGGTTGATTTGAGGTTACGTTTTCATCTGGAAAAGTTTGACTTTGATGAAAATACAAGTACCATTGTGGTTAAATTTAATGATGAGTTTGTTGGTTTTGTAGTGGACAGTGTGACGGAAGTGATTGCTATAAATAAAAAGATGGTGAACCCTAATCCACCACTTGTTGGAACTGTTGGTCAAGAATATATCTTGGGGATATTCAGGTTTAGTGAAAACTTAATGTTTTTGTTGGATATTGATAGAGTGATTTTTGAAGAAGATCAGTATGGGAAAAGCGATTTAAGGAAAATTATTACAGATGATTTTGCCGAAGCAGATAGTGATGAGGAAGATCATTCAGGTTTAGAATGGCAAAATGTTGAACAAATGGAGGCTGGTGAACTTGACAAAATGATAGCGGAAGAGTTGTCTAAGCGGGAAAAAGAAACAGAAGATGTGTTAAAAACTAAAAATGATAAAAGGAGTGATAAAAACACTGAAACTGTAAAACCTGAGGAAAGTGATAAGGATAAAAATCTTG
>Ga0209345_10002216_pt1 | contig 21728 bp, 44 predicted proteins | sample Cruoilmetagenom7_FD_187294 | JGI IMG/M metagenome (GOLD analysis project Ga0209345, IMG submission 187294) | Oil polluted marine microbial communities from Coal Oil Point, Santa Barbara, California, USA - Sample 7 (SPAdes) (version 2) | ecosystem: Environmental > Aquatic > Marine > Oil seeps ... | reverse complement strand
TGAGGTGACTGAGTAATTCCCAGATCCTTGGATCCATCGCTTGGACAAAGTGAGACCAGTCACAGTTAAGTAGATCAAATCCTGTCTGAACATTCGGGGCATCATTGATACTTAAGTAAACTCGTGTTCCCGCGATCATCCGAGTATCGAGAAATTTGCTCCATGAATTTGAACCTGCAATTGCCGTGTCAAGCTTGGAGTTTTTAGTTTGCGCAAGACCGTAGTAAGCGCCGAGATCTGCAAGCTTGTGGCATGGAAACATGAAAGAAATTGGTTCGCGGTTGCTCATTAGAGAGTCCTGACCTTTCTCTTTAGGGCATCAGACTTAAAAAAGTAGCGAAGACGATTATGTCCGCCGATATTAACCGTGACCGGGTGCATGTTGCGAATCCGCAGCGTGCGATTCACAAAGGTATTCGCCCCCTTCTGGACATATGCAACCACGTAGAACTCCCCACGGGCGTTCTGGCGAACATGGCGGGGGTCAATGAATGTGCGATCGGTCAATTTCCCATTATTGGTCTCATATACCGGGATGGTGAGCGTATGCCGCGCATCGATCGCCTGTTGAATGCGACCAGCGAGACCGGCTTCTGTAAAACGATCCATATTTTTGCTCCTATTCTAGGAAGACATTGTAATAAATTTTGTTAGGATTCTCTGCATCATCTTGACATAAAATCACATCAATGATGAGATACATAGTTCCTTCATAAGAGAAGTGAAACCCTACAGAGGGAGGACTTAGCATATCAAGTTCTACCACCACCTCTTGTTCTTTGTTTTCGGACTCTTGATATTCTATGAATCTTATTTGCATAGTTATTACTCCCAACACGGTTATTAGAAAATTTCATCTCGTTCACTATTATAACTCGTTCCAGATCTTTTCTTTCATAGATTTCAAAAAATTTGTAGAAATCTATCAAGACTGCTTCAGGATGAGAACCTTCCATTATTATATACACCTATAGGGAATCCTTCCGATCTTGATATCCGAACATCGTTTTCTCGAGATGAGACCCAAAAAGTTTGGGACAAATCAAACGGGATGAGTTATAATAATGCGAGCGGGATAAGCTCCGGAGAGATCCGAGAGAGCCCGCAACTTTAATTGAAGGTCCGTCGGAACCTTGCTGAATGCGAAATCCGACATTTTCTTTTTCTCAGAGAGGAATATTTATATGAAGACTATGAAGACTATGAAGACTGTACGAAAATCAGACATCAAGCCAGGTTATTGGGCTCGCACAATTTGGGATGGTGTTGGTGCAAAAGATGGTCTCCTTCTGGAAAATCAGGGAGATGGTGACTGGCTTATTTACTATCCAACAGACAAGACAACTACCCGAGTTGTTGACACCCAGATCACTAAAATAGGAACAGAACTGAGCACAACTTTTTATCTGGACGACGACCCTACGAACACTATTTTTCTTACTGGATTGGACTAAATATGTCTTCCCCGAACAAAAAGCGACGTAATAACAATAGGTATAAGAAGTCCTGGGAGGCTGGGACAAGGGGCGGGGGGCGTAAGAAGAAGCCGTCGCCTTGGAAAGATCGACAAAAATAAAATGAACGAACACTACTTCAGAGAAAACGAAGCCCTGATCTATATCGGACGTCTTGCTCGGGGTGCCCAAGGTAATCCTCGTTCTATTCGATACTACGCCTTATTTCAAGATCAGAAAAATCCGGAGTTAGTGTCGTGGAGTTCTATAAAACCCCCGCAGCATATTCGCCGTCTTGCCGGGCAAGAAGCAACTAGGTTCTTGAGAGAGCGCGGCTATCGTATTGATAGGGGCGGAATCTCTCCTCAACTTGTGAAGATTCAACTGCGACGAAAACCAAAATGATTATCTTCAAGACTATCACCAGCATCTGTGTTCTTATGATTACCGCTTGTACGTGTGTAGGAGCAATCGTAATCTGGCGCCACTTGTATGCTAAGTTAAATGGTACTCAGACCGTGCGTGTTCGAGCAACGGTGCCGAGTGTCAAGCGCGACGTTGACGACATGGTTTTAAATGATATGATTGTAGGCGAGCCTGAAGGACAAGTAGGGGAATACTAAAGAAAGAGAAAAAAATGATTACAGCCTTACTCGCTTGTGCCACATTTATAGTTCTCGTCTCAATCATCTTGATCTTAATCGCCGCTGCCGTAGACGAAAAGGTAGTCGCTAGCGTGGGGATCATCCTCGGCTTGATCGGAATCCTCGGGTTCATGATCATAACCACGATTGGATTCGCGCTACTATGATGACGATCAAAGCACTACGTTGTCCCCTCTGTGGTGATGCGGTTTATTCGCGGGCTCGCCACGATATGCGTTACTGTTCGTGTAAATCCATCTCAGCAGACGGAGGCTTCGACTACACCAAGATTTCGTATGACACAGAGAAACTCGGCGACAAACAACCCACGTGGATAGACGTCACCGTCGATGCCACCAAGAAAGAACTCTACCACGACTGGAATACGGGAGCAGATAAGTTTGGACTCATCAAGGCTTAAATTAATATGCAATCTCCACCTACACTTTATTCCACTGACTTCGAGAAAATTCACACTTATATCTTACACGTCACCACGACGCTCAGACGATTCCCTCGCTCCGTTGGATTAGCATTTTGTGGTGTGAGTGGAATGCTGGTTGGACTCAGAGCCGCAGATCGAACAAAGAGACCATACTCAATTATACGCAAAACAGATGATAATAGTCATTCTAGCCGCGAGGTGGAGGGTTGGATTCCTAAAGAATATGTCATCATAGATGACTTTATATCCTCCGGCGCGACAGTAGAAGCTATTATAAAGAAAATGAGCCATCAAAGATATAAAGAGAATGTAAACGATCCGGGCGTATCTCCCAAGTGCGTTGGCATTATTCTATATCGAACTCATTCTTCTCGACAGAGTTTTGAAACCCATAAGAAAATCATAATTCCAGTTTTTTAGAAGGAGTTTTTCATGCTTTCACAAGAAGCCAAGATGATTCTCGATCATGCACTCGCTAACTATAACAACACTGTCATACGCGCGATGCCCAACTATGCTGGCACAATCGCGTTTGATGCACTTACGGAAATTCGCGATGCCAACGGCATCGGTCGAGTATATGTATATCTCACCGACCCCGGAGAAAGGCGTATTCTCACCATCAAAATTATTCGCTCCTTTACATCTCTTGCCCTAAAGGAAGCAAAAGATATTATAGATCGTTGCCTGGCACCAGCACAAAGAGAAGGATATACCGGAACAAAGTTTCCACACGACAAAGCAATTCCTGTCCAGATTCCTCCAACGTCGCTTGTTACTTCTCCTTCTAAGTTTGATCTAGCAACGGCAGATAAGCTTGTTAACGAACTCCAAGCGGCGGGCGCTCATGCAGAAATAAGGTATAATTAAGGAACAATCGAATGAAACTTGCATTAAAAGCCTTTGTGTTTATCTTACTGGCAGGTGTTAGTATGGCATTCGCTCCGAACGAAAGTATTGACCTGCTTCAAGCGTCGATGAATTATGTTATGGCTTTGTTTAAGAATATTGGCAACTACCTTGCCAGTCTTCTTGATGGCGTATCTCCACTGGTGAAGTAATGACACCTATTATTAGTGACGGATGTCCCGATCGAAACGCAGTAGTCTTTGCGATATACTCTCGCGAACAATTGTGGGATTATCGAGGACAATCTTGGCGACTATGGAGTCCATGGTCGATGGAGGCTAATCGTAATAGTCATTGTATCTATCCAACCGCCAGCGGTGCGCTGCGGGGTCTTGCCGGTATGCGCTTCGATACCAAGCATCCTCATCCGAATGGTATATACCGCACCAAACAATGGGATGGTTACTCTCGTAAGGAAGCTATAATTGTGGAGTTTCATCCAGCCTGATGCTTATCTTAACAGACATTAGAGACAAGCCGACGAATCCAGTCTATTTTGTACACATTCCCAAGAATGCTGGTACCGGTATGGCTGGATTGGGCAAGAAATGGATGGTAAGCGCCGGTCATGCGCATCCTGTAGTGATAGGTCCCCGGTTTGGATGGAATCACGTCAAACACCTGCGATTTGCTATTTTTCGTGATCCGTGGGATCGTGCGGTATCTCTATTAGAGTACGCACGTCTTAATTATCCAAAGAAGCCAGAAGCCATGCCTCAGTTTGCATGGACAATAGAGGACACTTATCTAATTGACAAAGTAGCTATGATGCGGCGGTTTCTTAAACAACTTTTGGCAGAAAAAGAGTCTGGCGTAATCTGGAAAGAAATCTATAATGCGCGCCAACAAATTACTATGATGAAAAGCGCGCCCGTAGACAAAAAGACCCTAGACCGATACCACGACAATATTGTCGATTGGTCCAAAGAGGGTAATCGCGGCATGTTTATCTGGAAGGTGCTGGACGATCTCGGGCTCGGGTTCAATACCGAGGGAGAATGGTGCGTAGATGTGGTGCTGCGATGTCACTGTTTACAGCAGGATCTTACGATCTTCCGTCACCTTCTAGGTTTGCCCCCGATAGACATTGGCGTTACCAATCAATCCAGACGTTATCAAACAAAATATTATTTCGATGACGGTGTTCGAGAACTCTTCAGAAATATATACCCGGACGATATTGAGTTTTGGGATAGAATCAAATGATCACCTACGTCTATAAATGTGGCGGTTGTGCTCACACATTTGAAATACGACAAGCTATAACAGATAAATCACTAAGGAAGTGTCCAGAATGCGGAACTATGAAATTGCGCAGGCTTATTACCGGTGGCGTTTGCTTTTATCTAAAACCCGGCGGGGTAGGATGGGCGCAAGAAGGTTATGGCAAACATAAAAGGAGAGACAGATGAGTGCTCCAAAATACAAGGTTGGTGAGGGTATAGAATACACCGAGGGTGATGAGGCGGTTTTTGCCGAAGTACTCGCTGTTGACCAACGAAGCGGCAAGACGTGGTACAAAGTAATCAACCACCTGGATGAAACCGTATTTATTACAGAGGACCAGTGCGTTTAAATGACCATCCCTATCGCCGGAGACGTTTTAAGCGTCTATGATGAAGATACCTGCGAATCTCGACACGTTAAAATCCTGCGCATTCACAATAACGGTTCTCTTTGGTTAGAACTTTGCGTAAAGGATCTGAAAAGTAGGCGTAACAAAGATATTACTCTACACATAGACACTATCCATATAGTAAGGAAAAACATCGAATGAATACAAAAGAGCCCGGCATGACCCCAAGCAAGAAGATCGATCCGATTATGGCTACCACGGCTTGTGACGTCCTTGAAAGCCTGAGAGACTGCGTGAAGACCCTGAACTTTTCTCCTGTTCTGGGTTATATCGAAGAATTACAATCTATGTTTGGACGCATGGAGACGGCGCTGGAGGATTATGCGGGAGAATATGGCGGGCTAACACAAGTTCGTTCTGATATCCGCGAATTTAAAGCGAAGAAAAGAAAGCTTCGAGTCGAGGTTGAGAAACTCAAAATTGATCGTGACGAACTTCAGGATCAGATTGAGTCCGACCAAGATGGGTTACGACAAATCGGCGAGGAGGTAGTAAAAGCCATGAGTGATTATTTGAGCGTATCATTACCCGTCGCAGGTGCTTGTTTCACCAAGATGCGCAAACGCGGCATTTTCTTTGGCAAAAATTCCCACGATAGGGATGAAGAAGATAAATAGAATGGTAATGACGCGCTGGCTGCGGCATATGAAGACTGCGGTTTCGCTCGCTCGCGGTTCTATTCGTGACAAACGCTCTACTTATTTCGGTGCGGTGGTAGCCGACAAGAAGATTGTTATAGGTAGCAGCGTTAATATTCATAATGCTCATCCACGCCTCAAATGGATATATCCCGATTATTGTGGGATTCACGCAGAAGCTGGGGCGATTATTAATGCCTCTCGTGCCCGGGGTGATTTGAGAGACATGGATCTTTTTGTTATGAGGGTCCATCGTTCATGTGAGATTCACCCGAACTCAAAGCCATGTGATAATTGTACCTCTCTTATGGTACACTTTGGCATCCGGCGGGTTATTTATCTAACCGAAGCCAGGATCTCGTCTATAACACTTCGTGGGAACGGATATTATCATGATTGGGGTCCGATGGAGATTCTGAAAGAAAAATGGGAAAATCTTTGAAATAATATTGTCTGACAGGAGTTATAATAGTGACCTATAATAGCCCAGCACGCGGGGTGGTCTGAGAATGCGCGCGCAGTTGGTCCGTTAATCTTCAAGCGGAAGCCCGTATTAGAAACAAGTCGCCAAGAGCCGGGATGATAGTAGCTTTTGGCGCATTTTTTATTTCCTCCAAATGGAGTTGTATAATGAAACATCGTGCTTTCTTTTTGATGGCTCAGTATGGTTTACCCCTTGAAAAAGGAATGTCTACTTCGAAAAATTGGTATCAAGAATTTGTCACTACTAAACTTAGTTATTGTGCAAGGCACATAAATAAGATACGGAAACGAAAACATTATTCAGTTAGGTTCTTGAATGAAATCAAGGGATTAAAACCACCCAAACCCTTTAATCTCATTAAGACATCTGAAATTCAGATGAACCAGGTATATGTTTGTAGTGACACACAGCGGTATATGGTCATTCCAGCAATTATTATATTAGGTGAAGAAGATGACGGATCAGACTAAATCAATTCTCTGGACACCTCACTCCGTGGATGAAGATGGTCATATTTGTTGGATTCCTGCGCAACCATGTCGAAAGTCTCGGACCAAATATATATTTGGTATAATTTTAATTTGGACCCTGATACTGTATTGGATATTCTAATGGGAACTAACGAACGAACGTTATGGACCAAACTCCTCATGGTCGCGCGCGGCTATATCGCCGATGAGGTTCAGGAGAGAACAATAGAGGAACGAAGATCTCACCCGGATCGAAACCCCAGGATAGTAATATCAACGAATCTTACTTGGGGGCAAGAGGAATTACAAAGGCGTATGAATGAAGCAAAGATGATAACAGCACAGAACATGGAAAGTAAATCTGATTCAGAGCTAAGACAGATTACAAGAAGCTTATTCCAAATCATGCTCAAGGATCGCTATCAAGATTATCTAGATGCTTATAAAAAAAGCACTGGCGAAGATTGGGATGGAGGTTCATCGTAACCGAAATCGAACAATGAACAAATACTTGCCTATTCTATTACTTGTCCTGTGCGGCTGCAATACTCAAAAGGTTATGCGAGATCACGCCAGGGTAAGTATCGGTCCCTATTTCTCCTCTAACAAGAAGCACATCTCTTTTGGAGCCGGTATTAGCGCATCATATAATTGGGCGTTAAGCCAGCGAGTGTGTCTCGGACCAGAGTTTACTTACATGATTACTCGCCACGAAGAGAAGAGAGAAGGCTTGCCAGGAACCCCGGTAGCCTGGAGCGATACAGTGAAGCGCGAGCGGCTTCTTGTCGGGGCGCGGTTGGAGTTTCCAAATGGGCAATTCGTTCGTGCGGGAGTGTCATATTGGTTCGAGGACGTAGATGCCGACATTACCCCGGGATACGAAGCCCTGTATACAATCTACGATATAGACGATCACCATGGCGCGGGATATTATATTGGCTATGGAATTGATCTCCCGCTAAGTAAGACGATTTCCATAACCCCGTCATTTAGTTACGAGCATTCTAGACGTGTCAACAATACAATCATAGGCGTTTCTTTTACTTTTGGATTATTCAATGATACATAAAGATGCACAAAATATTATGGCAATGATAAACAATCAGAGATGGGAACAGTGCAGAAATCATTACTGTGTTCGCTGTCACAAAACAATGGCACACAGGATTTACTATAATACGCTGACTTGTGTGGATTGTGGTAAGCAATTAATTCTGAATAGAAAAATCGGGAGTGTAGAATGCAAGACTTAATTTGCGCCGACTGTGGACACGAAAAAACGGGGTTCGGAACCCTGCTATTCTGTTCTAAATGCGAATCGAAAAAGGAGCAGGGGAAAGAATGTGAAAGTGATCACACAAAAGAGGCTCCGTCTGTATCGCCAGGTGATTTTAAAGTGGGTGACAGGGTGCTATTGACTGGTAAAGGTACATTGCGTTACTATGTTAACGCTCCTGGTGTTTATATTGGATCATCGTCATACGGAAATTGTAATTTTGTTCCAGATGTTTGGCAATCTACTGGAGATTCTATACGTGACAAAATAATGAGAGATCGTGGTTATATACGAACAAGTAAAGGAAGTTTGGAACATGAACAGCAAAAAACGACTACGCCGGCTCCCCAATTTAAAATCGGCGACATAATGCTTATCACCGAGCATACACCACTTAGTGCGGGCTTATCTATTGACGATCGGGTAAAAATCAAGCGGGAGGGTGAGTTTAAGACATACCCTGGAACACCATATGAACATACTCCTACAATAATCTACAGAGTTGAATGCGAAAAATCCGGGTATGAGTGGGATGTCAATGAAGATGCCATAAGACCGCAATAGGAAGAAAAAATTAAGGAATGGAAGATAGACGTGGCTAAAAAACCTCAGAACAAAAGTGACCGAGTAGCTGAAGGCAATAGGGCTACGCGCGAACACATTAATGCCGTGCGACGCTATATTGCCCTTGTGGTAGATGCTCTTGATCGTCGTGCATATGAACACGATGCGACTAAGCTAAAAGAACCAGAGGCTGATCTATTTGCTGAGTTGACCCCCAAGCTTGCACTACTAACTTATAATAGCAAAGAATACAAGGAGGTTCTAGCGACACTCAAACCGGCGCTGGACCATCATTACGCCAAGAACCGCCATCACCCCGATCATTTTCCGGGCGGCATGGCGGGAATGAATCTTATTGATCTTGTCGAGATGTTTGTAGACTGGAAGGCTGCATCTGAGCGTCAATATGACGGCAATTTACTGAAATCGATTGATTCCGCGTGTGAACGATTTAAAATTCCCAAGATGTTAGCAGAGATCTTTAGAAATACCGTGGATTTCTTTGAGAATACCAGCGATTAAATATGCAACTCACAAGGAGACAACTCCAACACGTGTTAGCCGAGGTATTCATGCTTGTTTCGGGCAATGACAAGAAGACAGTTATTCTCGAAGAGAAAGACATCCGCGAGATTGCAGAGAGACAGAATCAAAGTAAACGAAGATCGCAGGATTCTGACACTTAATATCAATTTATTACTGAAATAGTAACAAACTACTTCATTTTGACAGGAATATAGCAGAGGGTTTGGACGAGTTGACTAACGACGACTTCTCCTTATCCTGAGACGGCAGGGTTGCTCCGAATAGACACGGGGGGTAAAATTCCTTCTCTGTCGTCTCGTTGTGCTAGTATTCGTCATGTTTGGCGAATTATTTTCATCTCAGCTATTTACTCGTCTTCTTTGGCGATTTACTGGGGTTATTATGCAGTGGCTCAATCAGACTATTATATACACCCTCACACAATTGCGATAAGAGCAATGAACATCGCCAAAGCAATCTATCGCGAGGCAGAGGAAAGATAGGAAGATGGTAGAGGCGAGGGGGGTGTCCGAAACAGTTTAAGGTACAGACGCACCGACCCATTGTCCCAATATTTCTAGTTTTTAAAGATCTAATTCTTAATTACTGTATCAAGCTTTACTCGAAGAGTAAATGTTCGACGTAAGGCGAACAAAGATCGTAAGTATCAAGCTCGTGATATTCATCACTCACTTAATACTTACTCTATATATATTATGGCATAATAAGACTAGTAATTGAAAGGAAAATTGTAAAGATTGTGTAATATTTTTCATTGACGTCAGCAAACCCCTATATTTATAGGGTTTAACGAAAATCAAATTTACAAATATCTGGCGGGTCCCGGGTTCACCCGGCGCTACTTATAAGGCGGCGAGTTCTCTTCTCGGACCTCTGGATCCGAATCTCTTTTGTCAGTGTTTCGGACCTAAAGATGGGAACATCGTTTTCTGGGCGCGGTATCATATTGATTTTCTCATTATGAGCCGTTCTCAGAGCGAGATACTATTTCCTCCTGTATCATAACTCCTGTCGGGTCAAGTGAAATCAGAAAAAAACTCATAATTAGTTCGCTCTTTTTGCAACTTCCAACTTTTGGATCCGAACATTGCTTGTTTCGTTTGAAAACCTTCCTATATATAGAGTCGGAGATGTTAGTTTAAATGAAGAGAAAACTGGAAAGCCTGAGACAAATGAGGTGGGATGAGTTATAACAGTGATCTCCACAACTAAATTGTTGGGGCATCGGTGCCCGAATGCTTCCTGGGCGGGTTAGAGATTTGTCCGCATACAAACACCCTGTTTGTGGTCAGGGCAGCAAAACCACAATTTTAAAATTTAACTTGACAATGCCCGAGGGCATGTTATACTTGAGATGATTACAAACGGCGAAAGCCAACTACTTATTTTTCAATTTGGAAGGAATTTGAATCATGCCGGAAAAGACTACTACCAAGACTCGTAAGCGAGAGATCACCGTTACGGATGAGACCCTCGCCGAGACCCGCGAGGGGGACTCCCCCATGGCGGTGATGCTCCGGGCGCTACCGGATAGCGACGCCAAGAAAATCATCCAGCGGATCGAAAACGCCGTTGAAAAATCCAGCAAGGGTAAGCTGGAGAATGACGAGACTTATCAGACTGCACGGAAGCATTATGAGTCTTGCAAGAACACGTTTTACCGCACTCGGAACAAACTGAACGTGGATGAAATTTCCAAGCTGGATGGTTTCCAGACCCGCGTTGCTTCACTCAAGGCGAAAATTGCCGAGATCGAAAAGGAGCGCGAGGGAGCCGCTGCGCTGGTCCAGGATGATCGGTCCGACGTTCGCCCCGAGGGAAAGCTGCACGAGAATATGCGCCTTGCTCAGATTCGCAAGCGTGCCTTGGCTCGGAAATGTATGGGCTTGAATGGTTCTGAGACGCCCACTCCCGAGGATATTCTGACCGACGGAGAGTAACCCCCCTGTGGAGTGTGAAAAGATACCGACAGACCCCCACTTCCTCCGAACAGAGACCGGGCATCGTGTCCGGTCTCATTTTTTTATCCAAAAACAACTTGACAATGCCGGGCGGCATGATATAATTAAAGTGAAAGGACAAAATGTTACTTACAATTCAAGAAATCAAGAAGCTCGTCAAAGCCAAGGGAATGACAACACCGGATAGTTTCGAGGATGCGGTTCAAGAGGCTTCCCTCGCAGCATGGAAGGCGGAAAAGGAACAGCCAGACGACAAGAAGCACGCTATCAATAGGGCTATCACGGCGGCGCGGAACTATACCAGGGCAGAACGTATTCGAGCACGGAACCTTGGTAGTTCTATATTAACGGTGCGGCAACCGGGTGTTCATGGTAAGGCGGCAATAGAGGTTGCGTCTTCCTTTGTCTTACTTGATAAGGATATGGATGAAGCGACCAAAGAACGACAAAGACAAGCCCTTCAAAGCTTCTTAGCACAACAGGACGAGAAGACCCGCGCAGTAATCACAAGGTATTTGGCGGGCGAGAAGATGCGACAGATTGCAGCCCGTCTTCTTATGAGTCTGTCTACTGTATCCCGGATTATTGCCGGATTCAAGGAGCGGGGTGCGGCGCAAATTGGGAAAGTAGAATAACCGGCGGGAACCGTCGTGATAAGGATAAGAAATGCCAAATTATAAATTATTGAGTGTCGGAAAAGATGCTAAAACGATTAAGGGCGAAAAAATAGGCGTCTTGACTGGCATCTTGTATCTTGCACCCTCTACTGAGATCCCGGGCTATAATCAATGCCCTAATGCGTCTCCTGGCTGTAAGGCGGCTTGTTTGTATACGGCGGGTATGGGAAAGTTTCCTCAAGTGAAGAAGGCGCGGATCAAAAAAACAAAACTTTTTTATGAAGATCGTATTCAGTTTTTCAAGCTGTTGCGTAAAGATATTGAAACCCTGGAAAGAGAGGCAACCCGTCGCAATATGACACCGGCAATTCGGTTAAACGGAACCAGTGATTTATTATGGGAAAACGTCGGACCCGGAATTTTTGCGCAATTTCCTTCAATGACTTTTTACGACTATACTAAGTCACCTATTAGAATGAGAAAATTTCTTCGCGGTGAATTACCAAAGAACTATTTTCTCACCTTTTCCCGAAGTGAAACTAATCACCGGACTGCCATGAAAATTCTTCGGGAAGGCGGGAATGTGGCTATGGTATTTAGATTATATGGGAGAGATCTTCCAGCTACATACAGGGGCTTCCGGGTCATAGACGGGGATCAGAACGACGTTCGGTTCCAGGATAAGACAGGCATTATTGTGGCGCTTGTCGCAAAGGGGGAAGCGAAAAAGGATCAGACGGGATTTGTAATCGGCTGAAGCCGAGAAAGAAGGATATTATGGGACTATCTGATGAGTTTATGAGGGATTTTAAAAGAATGCAGGAGATCTCGGACAAAAAGATACCTGTTTCTCCAGAGAGTGAAGCAACTACGGTGTTGCGACAAATCATTGCTATGATGGCAACTGAGGAGAACTGGAGTCCAGGTCTTTTGGATGATATTGCTGCTGTTCTCATGGACCACGGATATGCCGTATTGGACAATGAGGGATTTTTTAAAGCAACAAAGAAGTTTATCTAATAGGGAGTAAAGAATTATGACTTATGATTTTACCGATGATAAGACCCTTTGTCAGGCAATAGAAAAAGCTATCAAGGATGGTAGAATTATTATCGCAATTGCTGATCTTGACTGGGAATTTCGTAGTGATCATGGCGATAAATTTACCTGGGTTCACACGAAAGACGAACAAGACAAAATCGATGCCGGGCTCATGGAAAAGAAAGATGTTCATTAGCAAGATTTAGCTTGACAACCGGCAAAGCCGGGGTATAATTCAAGTAAAGGAGCCAGATAATGGAACGATCTGAAAGACTCCGAGAGATAGTAGACAGTATTCGGAAGCAAAGAGATCATATTAAGCACGGTAAAGTCAATGGCACCTATAAGGGTGAAGACGGCAAGGCTTTGATGACTCGCCATATTCAGGAGTGGTTGAGGCTACAATGGCTATATCATGAGACAAGGAGTAATCTGGAGGGAGCTTTGATGAAAGAAAAACCAGCAGGAAAACGAACGGTTAAAAATACCGGCGTGCATGATGAAACCCATGAAAAACATGCCTGGTTTGCTACAGTGGAAAACAAACCACCGAGAGACAAGCTGGACGTTGTTCGCCATGCTATGTATCAACAGTATGAGGCGGCGATATACACTGGACCTACGTTTGCATGGGTCGGGTATTTGCAGTATGACCCCACGGGAGAGAAGCGTATAGCGGCGGTGTGTGCAGCAGCTAAAAGGGGAATAGAACTACACATGGTTCCACTACCCCCGGTTTTCTGCCACGACGAAAATGAGGAAGACCTGGAAAGCGGATGGGACCCGGCATGGGGAGAAAATCCAAAAGAATAAACTTGACAACGGGCTTTACCCGTGTTATACTTAGGATGAGTTGAAGACCTCGCGCCAGGCGAAAGGGGACCACATCCCTGAAAACTTGAGTGAGCCGGAAATTAAGACGTTAATGGTCCGGAAATGGTGGGTCTCGAAGGAGTCATACGGTTAATACCCGCGATCCACGGGGGATTTTCAACTTTTTATTTTTCACTTAACAACAATTTTTTCTCAGGAGACTTATACAATGAATATGAATCAGGAAAACGGACTTCACGGTCGGGTAAAGCAATTACTCGGTAACGGTCCTTTTAGTATCCCGGTCTACACGAACGCCGAGGGCGGACAAAGCAACCGCCAGACCTTTTACGTCAACACTATCAGCCGTAGCAAGGCGGGAAAGCTTCTTCTTTACGGGATGGTTCGACGGGAAGACGGCACCCTGCAAGATCGCACCGTCCGGCTGGACCGGATCGGCGCAGGAGAGATCCGCCCGAACAAGGGCGCAAGGTTCCTCTGTCTCAAAAAGAACTTCAATCCAATTACGTCGGCATAGTCAGTGGGCGCATATTTCTCTGCGAGGGAGACCGAAGCTTTGAAGAACGGAAAAAACCAACATGAAAGTTAAAGTAATCTGGGATCGGGATAATGAGGGGTGGTATGCTCGATTTGATTTGCCATGGGGTGGCGAGATGGACGAGGGATTAGGGGATGTGCCAAAAGATGCTACAGATACGGAATTGCTTCGGGCGGCAAAATGGGCGGTAATTTGGAATGGGGTCGAGTTGCATAATGATGTGGAAATGGAAATAATCCGATAGGATGGGAAAGTCGGTGGGCTATATTTCAGTTGACAAAATAAAATAATACTTGACACCGGGCTGCGCCCGTGATATACTTCAAGTGAAAGGGACGGAAAACAGATGGCTGATATTCATTATTTACTACACACCGGCAAAGCCGGGAAGGAGACCTGAACATGGATGGTTTATTTCCGCATGATCCTTGTGATCGAACAAAACCTCATTTCGACAAGCAAACACGGAGACAGAACAAAGCATCTCGGCGTGTCGCAATGCGGCGCGATATGCGCAAGCGGGGGCTCGTCCCCCTCAACCATACGGACGGAGAAGTGATAAACGGGGACTGCGTGATCCTTTCCACTAATGATATGGAAAAGGTTTTTACTGCATACCAAGAGAAACAGGAGCAAAACCGAGTAGACCTCAAGTGGGTAATTGAAGATCCTGAGTTTGATGGTAGACTACCCGAAAACTATGATTTTTCACGCATCACTAACGACCGCAAGTTTAAAGCTGTAGTTGAAGGAATACAGCAAGCGTTGCAGTTGTTTTGGAATAATCGCACCCCTCCGATACACATATTGGGCGGAAGATGTAAACATACAGAGGTGGCAGGAATGAGACGGGCATTATATATCTTGGCTAATAGTGCATCTCTACCAAATTAACTTGACACCGGGCTTCGCCCGTGTTATACTTCAGATAGTTAAGGGCGTTACTAAATGAAATACGGACTACGTTATTGGAGACAAAATTAAATGAGACAGGCAAGTATCACCGACCTTGACAATCTTTTCGCGGAGAATCCCGCATGTATCTCTAACAAGGCGCGGCGTAATCTGATTAACCGGGAGATCCCCTGGCTTTCTAAGGAAGAATCTGGGCGTCTTCTCGGGATTTACCTCCCCTGCAAGAAAGCGCGAGAACACATCTGAACCTCGTCAAAGGCACGTGCTGAAATAGGTAGACAGATCGGACTTAAAATCCGAGGGGCGAAAGCCCGTGTGGGTTCGATTCCCACCGTGCCTATAACACCAAATCGGAAAGGTAACGCAAATGAAACGTCTGATAAATATCATGGGCTTGGTAACTATGGGTGTTGGATTGAACCTGATGATAATCACCGCATTACGTGATTGGATGCCGGGTGTATATGCCGCACTGACTAAAGGGGATAATGTAGCCATTTTATGTGCTGCTGCTGGACTCTTAATCTTTGTTGCCGGAGAGACTATGCTTCTGGCTTTGAGACTGCGGTGGCTGGAAGATCGCGTTGAACAACTATCTCTTCCTTCGGACCAGGGTGACAGTGGCGACAAAAGACCCACGTGTGGGTGTCGTTAACTAATTATAAGGAGATCCAAACATGGCTTATGCCAAGTGTAGTAATTGTCGGGAAGAATTAACTGAAATACAACTGAGACCAATTACGCATCTAACTACGAGGGTCTATCCGGGCGAAATTATGCCCGCAGGAGAGTGTCCGAGATGTGCCTGTCTTGCTTATTTGACCCCACAACACAAATATCACTTCAAGGTCGGAGTGTTCGGCACGGGTGAAACCTGGCAAGAAGCCTGGAAGGATGCTGTAGAGGCGTTGTCCGACGCTCCGGGCGACCCGCATTATATCATGCAGGTTGATCCCGAGACGGATGCCGATATAGTTGAACTGTTCCCGGATCACCTACTCCTACCCAAGAGTCAGGGGGAAGAAACTCAAAAGGATCAGTAACCGGGCATAGCCCGTAGAAGGAAAGAGATCAGTAATAATGACAAACAGAACCTTGATTAGGTTACGCCATTTAAATAAGAGGCTAAAGGATCTACTGGATGATCCACATCCCGGTCTATCAACATGGCACGATGCGCTACATACGACTCTCATAGATATGGCGGGTTTTGTAGTGAAAGATCCAATGCCAATGACAAGGCTTTCAGAGGAAGAGGAAGAAGAAAACCTGGATTAAGGAGAGACAATAATGAGAACAGACGAATGTAACAAGGACAGAGAACCCGAGGAAGGATACTTTGATGGAGAATCTACAGATCCATATCCGGACGTAATGATTTTGGGTGCGCCCGATATTCATTTTATCTAACCAGGCGCGGTGTGAAAGGAAAAGAAAGTGAAGAAGAAAACTAATCACAGTAAAGAATTTGAGCACAATACCGACCCGTTAAAACTCGGTGGAAATTTAGATAAGGAAGTAGATCCGGTCTGTATTTGTTGTGGTGTTGTTCTAAAACAAGAATTTCATCGTGATCCCACTACAATTAAGTCAGTGGATCACCAAAGTTTTTCCGATGGAATGGCGAATAGAATTTCGGCGGGCTATGGGAGCAACCTGGACGGCGCAATATTTATCATCGGTATTTGTGATAAGTGCGCCAGGAAAGCAATACGAGAACATAAAATACACGTTATTGATGTTAGTATATAATTTGGTGTAGAGCCTGGAATAAACTGGGGCGGTAAACTGGTAAATGAATAGTGATATTATGGTGCTATCACTATGTAACCACTTTAATATCATCTTATAGGAAACTGTTAAGGATCAGAGATAATGATAAGCTGGAAACCACTATGGCACGAAAGAGAATGGGTATTATGTGTCAGTAGAAATGACGGGACTATAGCCTGGATCTGGATAGATATGCCGGATCATATTGGGGCTTGCCAGTCGTGTCTTTATATCTAACCCTTCCCGGGCGCGATGCCGAAGGCAGGATGTAGCTGAAAGGAAGTTGACCCTCCGGGCACGATGTAGCTAATAAGGATCAGGGATTATGAAGACTGACAAAGAAAAATGTAGAATAGTTACTACTGTATAGATACTTGTCGTTATTTTACTGGTTTATCTTTTGGCTTATGGCACGGTAACTTGAATAGAGCAGATTTAGGAGCCTGATCTTGGCGTTCTGAGAGGGCAGAATTAGGGAGCCTTATTTAAACACTTTGAGAGGGCAGATTTAGGAGCCTCGTATGAGATACACCCCCTCAATAAGTTCATTTAAATCGACATTTTCGCCGAAAACCGCGATATTTCGGCTTAAAACGCCAAATAAGACCAAAAAGAACTTAAAATGAAGAGAAGAGGATCAGATGAAACGTGCAAGGCTTGTATTGACTATCGATTTCGACCTTGACCCCGCATAGTATAAGCCAGGGGCTTCTATAGAGCAAATACTGGCGGCAGAGAGGGAACATTGGAATGACCCCGGGGTGCTTCTGCCCGTCATGGAGTCATTCTTGGAAAAGTCTAAGACTAAGCCAGGAGTGAAACAGCTACAGATAGGTATAGAGCTTGCTCCGGACACCTAATCATTAAAGTTTACGGGGAAGAAGTGCAGAATTCGTCACTTTTGCTCAATTTCGGGTCTTTTCACCCCCTTAAAACTGTGGATTTCGGCACTTTTGGCTATTCATTTAAACCCCCGTAAAAAGTTATCTTAATGTATGAACATCGTTATAAATGAACTCTAAAGGAATCTTGAAGGAAGGATAGATTAGTATATTATGACTGAATTTTTATACGGGATGATTGCTGGAGCCAATATCATTCTACTCATAGTGGTTCTTGTCGTGAGGATGTGCTTCTACAAACCAGCCGCGAGTGAAAACGAAAACCAGAACCACAAATAGTTTCCCGAGTCCAAGGCAGGATATGATAATATATATGGCGGGCGCGGCTATTCCCTCTTTCTCATTATGAGACTGAGATAACGACCTGAGGGTCGGAACATCGTTAGTGTCTCATATTGATATACGGACCGGTTGCCCGGACACTTTCATTATACCACGCTGTGCGTGAGAATGCAAGCGGTTTTTATTTTTTTGAACTAAAGATATTGTGATCCGAACATAGTTAGCGCCCTGCGTTTCGCTGTGTCTCATTGTGAGAAAACGACATTAAGATTCGAACATCGCCTGCCGCGCCGCAAAGGCTCTCGAATTGAGAAATGAAAAGGACTTGACAAGCACGCTTCGCGTGCTATAATTAAGATGAAAGGAGACAAGAACAACATGAACAGAACAGAAGCAACGCAATACGCACAAGACAAGATGAAGTCTCTCGGACTTCTCGAAAAGGGATGGATCTTCAAGATCAATGACCGACTCAAGAGCCGGGGCGGTCAGTGCAGATGCCGGATCTTTCGATTCAACATCTCTGGCACAAAAAAGGTTCTTCCTGGCACGGTTGAGTTAGCCGGGTGGGTCCTGAATGCCGGCGACGAGGTGATCAAGGAGACCATTCTTCACGAGATAGCCCACGCTATGACACCCGGGGAAAGGCACGGGTTCAAATGGAAACAGGCGTGTTATAGTATCGGGAGCACGGGTAAGACCACCATGGACAATCGGGATAAATCGACCATTGCGGCGGCGAATCTCGTCAAGACAAAATGGTCCCTGCATTGCTCGGGATGCGGCGAAAATCATCCCAGAAGTAGACGCACCCGGAAATCCAATATGAGGATTTACAAGTGTCGTTGTGGGCATCCGGAACCCCTGGCTTGGATTCAGAATTACTAACCACGAACGCGTCCTTCGGGACGCCTTCTTTGTTATATAGGATGTTCGGATCTGAACGTTGCTAACTCGAGCACCGGCGTCTCATATTGAGACAAAAGAGATTTTAAAAAGAACTGGACTAATCCCTCATTCATGGTATTATTAAGGTGAAGGGACAAAGAAACAATGAGTTATCCAATCAAAGCGCAGTTGACAAGAGAGACGAAAACTCCGGAAGACGGGTCAAAGACCGATACCCTGGAAGCAAGCTTCCAGACGGAAATCAGCGCCCTATTGTGGGCTATCGGTTCGGTCGGATACTACAATCCGGTCACAAGCGCCGTTCGGACGACCATGGGGAAGGATAGTCCCAGACCGGAATATACCTTCTTTCAGAAAAAACAGGATCAGAGTGTCCGCACTATCGGATTCCTCTATCTCGGCTAATACATGTTCTTTCTCCTTATGAGAAACAGGCGATATGGGTCCGCACAAGCCCGGTGTGCGGGTATCGATACGGGACAAGTTGGCTATACGAACCCATCCCCGAGAACGTCAAGGTGTTTCTGAAGAGTCTCCCGGAAACCAAAATAACCCCCGCGTGGATATAGAAAAGACTTGACTCCGGGCTCTATCCGTGCTATAATATAGATAGAAAGGAGGGCATTAAGTGACTGTAATTTTGATAATCCCGGCGGGATTCAGCGAAGTAATCGAACGGGTGCGCGTGCCTGGCGCAAGAACAAAGCTTCAGGCGGTTACAGAGGCTCTAAAGTCTTTTCCAAGGAACAAAAGATCCACAATTAAAACGGAGGTAACATCATGACAAGGAAACATTTCCGGGCGCTGGCTCACTTCCTCGGCACGGAGAACATATCCCGGCACATGGTCGATCAGATGGCGGATTTCTGCAAGTCTCAGAATGGGAATTTCAACCGGGATCGATTCATCGCGGCGGTTGAGAAGATCAGACCCGCACCTCCGAAATAGGGACAGGCGCCTTCCGGCGCCTGGATACTAACGACAAGGAGATCTAAACATCATGTGTAAATCGTGCCAGGTTATCAATATCAACGGGATCAATTGTCATGAGACCGGATGCCCGGATGCGTGGAAGGATGAAAGCCGGGAATGTGCATGGTGTGGAATGCCCTTCACTCCCGAGGATAGGCTCCAAAGGTTTTGTGATGCAGATTGTGGAGAATCTTTCTATACCTAACGAATACCTAACGAATACCTATTCTACAAACATAGGCGCTTTCCCATGGCAGAAAAACGCGCCTATAAAGAATAAGATCTTTAGATCCGAACATCTGCTGTCTCAGAACGAGATTCGGACGTTTAGATCCGAACATCGTTTGTGCCGGCGTCTCATTTTGAGACAGAAAAAAATTCAGAAAAGATTTGCAATTAGCTTTGACTATGATATACTTGAATAGTTCGAGAACACTATAACAGGAGAAACATTATGGCAAAGTTAAGCGCCCATGGGTTTGAACTTGCTCGGGTCGCCCGGGAAACAGATTATGACGCTCCCGAAGGTAGTCATGATCCGGTCTGGACTCGTTACACATGGTCTTTTCGGTCGGACGGATATATCCTGGAAAAACAGGATACCCGCTGGAAAGATGGCATGAAGCACTGTTACGGGTGGAAGCTTCACAAGCGTCTCAAGAATAGACCTGGCAATGGCAAGAGCCCAGAACGCGCCCAGGTAATGAGGGATTTCATAGTGGGACGAGTATCGGCTGGAAGGCTACAAAAGGAGGATCTTAAAACGGCAGATCGGCGTCTCATTCTGGCACTGGAGGAACTCAAGACTGTATCATCATAGATCGAATTTCTATTCTACAAATGAGAACCTGATTTCGTGATCAGGTTTTCGCTCTATAAAGGACAAGATCTTGAGATCCGAACATAGACTGTCCCAAAATGAGAATCTCGAGATGGGATTCGGATGTTTAGATCCGAACATCGTTTGCGCCGGCGTCTCATTCTGAGACAGAAAAAGATTCGGAAAAGGCTCAAGAATGAATGGATTTCTGCCGATAGAAGAGATATGAGAGAAAAGGAGAAATCATGGTTCCTGTAACCGTAATTTATATGATGGGAGAATCTCGAAATGAGATTACAATCCCTGTCTCATTTTGCGACAATTCAAATCAGATTCGGGAACGTGCAGGAGTCTTAATCCGAGACCGATACCCGCAAGGATATATTTCCATTATTTCGATAGAAATTACTTGCATGTAAGCGAGGATATCGTTTGTCACAAATAGTGGTATCTTTTTGTGGCAAATAGTATGCCGATAGGTAGCAGAAATAAAAAATAAAAAGAACTGGACTTAACCGGAGGTTATGCTATAATACTAATAGAGAACACGAGAAATAAAGGAGAATCAACCATGACTTATGACGACTGGAAGACCACGGACCCGAGGGATAAGACTCCCGGACCCGACTACGGGGTTGATTGGTGCGCGGATTGCTTTGAGCCCATCACCTCGGCGCAATACATGGCAACCAGGGACTTGCTCGATATTGCACATGGAGATTGTGATATATTCGAGACAGAAACAAATTTATGGCATGATATAGGGTTATGCTCGAAATGCCAAATTTGCCGGAAGTGCATATCCTCCGGCGTGCAAGGCAATTGTCCCCTTTGTCCTAACTATTAGAACACTTTCTCCGTTCTCACCTTGAGACACCAAGCCGAGACCCGCAAGGGAACCTTGGTGTCTTTTAATGCCGGCATGGACGTTCGGATCTGAACATCGTTAGGCGCCACGCGGAGCGTCTCATATTGAGACAATAAAAAATCACAAAAGGATTTGATAAGATGCTTTGATCATGCTATACTATTAATAAAGAGAATGAGGTAAACATTGACAAAGGAGAACACCATGGAATGCGAACGTTGTCAATGTTT
>Ga0209345_10002215_pt1 | contig 21731 bp, 25 predicted proteins | sample Cruoilmetagenom7_FD_187294 | JGI IMG/M metagenome (GOLD analysis project Ga0209345, IMG submission 187294) | Oil polluted marine microbial communities from Coal Oil Point, Santa Barbara, California, USA - Sample 7 (SPAdes) (version 2) | ecosystem: Environmental > Aquatic > Marine > Oil seeps ... | reverse complement strand
TTGATCAGGCTACGCTTATCACGGGAGGCGTGTAGTGGCGGAAGAGAGCCCCGGTGGCGGTGAAAAAACCGAAGCACCAACCCCCAAGAAATTACAGGATAGTTCCAAAAAGGGCGATGTTCTCCAGTCCCGCGACTTGGGCGGTGCGATGATCGTCTTTGTCGGTACGATGGGTTTTCTGATGTTTGGCGGTCTGCTTTACCGTGCGCTGGCGGATATGGTCACGCGTGCGCTCGTCATCCACCCGGAAGATATCAAGTCCTTCGATGTCGGCGGCCGCAGCGCCGCTTTGCTATCCGATATACTGCCAGAGTTCATGAGTCTGTTTGCATTGCTGATGGTTGCTGCGGTTGCGACGCCCGCCATGCTGGGATCATTTGGCTTTCGATGGTCGGCGATGAAGCCCAAGCCGTCAAAACTTGATCCGATAAAGGGTCTGAAACGCATTTTCGGGTCGAATGGCGTGATGGAACTCGGCAAATCCCTGATGAAAGTGGTTTTGATCGGCGCCGTGGGCGGGTCGATATTATATCTGCATCTGGATGAGATGGCGCAGCTTGCCGCGCAGGATCTCAACAATGCGATTGAGAGTTTTTCGTCGTTATTCCTGAAGCTGCTGGCGGGTATTTGCGTCAGTATGGTGCTGATTGCGATGATTGACGTTCCGATCCAGCTATTCCAGCGCGGCAAGCGGCTGAAAATGACGAAGCAGGAAATCAAGGACGAATATAAGGAAAGCGAAGGGTCTCCCGACGTTCGCGCGCTCCAGCGTCAGCGACGCAGCGAAATGCTCAACGATTCCACGCGTAAGGCGGTATCGGAAGCTACGGTCATTCTGGTCAATCCGACCCACTTTGCCGTCGCTCTGCGCTATGATCGGGAACAGGATATGGCGCCTGTTGTGCTTGGCAAGGGATGCGACGCGATTGCGCTGGCGATGCGTGAAATGGCCGGAGAAATGGGCAAGCCCGTGATGGAATATCCGGACCTGACTAGATCGATATATTATACGTCGGATGTGGGAAGTGTGATTGATGATCGTCTCTATGGTGCCGTGGCGATGATCCTCAGTTTCCTGATCCAGCTCGACGCCAAATTGGTCAGCCCCATCCACAAACCGAAAATATCGCTCCCGAACGACGTCAAATATGGCGTTGATGGGACGCGCATGGCGTAATTTTAGATTTCACCAAACCATTAATTCTTTTTCGGACGCGCCGTAAAAATACTCAAAGGAAGTTTATCATGTTTACAAATGTCGCAAATAGCCTCGGTATTGGATCGGGAATTGACACGGCACAACTGGTTACCGACCTATTGGCTGCCTCCCAGGGTGCGAAACTCTCGCAACTCAGTACAAGCGAGCAACTCAATTCTACGCGGATATCCGCGATGGCCGCCACCAAGTCGGCCCTCTCGACATTCTCCGCGGCTGTCAAAGAGACTTTGAACGGGCAGGGTTTTGTTGGTGATTTGATTTCGAGCCGCACCGATCTGGCAAATGCGTCGGTATTGGAAGATTCTCGTCCGGAAGGATTGCCTGCTTCGGTTGAGGTTGTACAAACAGCCGTTGCCCAGCGCGAAATATCGGATGTCTTTGCCAGCGCCTCCGCCCCCGTTGGCGAGCGAACGCTGACCATCAACAATGGTGGCGGCAGCTTCGAGGTTGTTATCGACGGCAGCAACAACAGTCTGACCGGTTTGCGAGACGCGATAAATGCGAGCAATAGCGGCGTAACAGCGATGATCCTGACGGATAATTCCGGTGCCCGGCTTGTGTTGGAAGCGCAGGAAGGTACCGCGAATAATTTCTCGGTAACACAAGGCGGGGTTTCACCCGCAATGAACCTGACCAATATTGCGACAGCGACCGATAGCATCATAAAAATCGATGGCATCGAACTTACCAACAGCAGCAACACCATTACCGGCGCGATTCCAGGTGTGCAGATTTCCCTGTTGGCCGCCGAACCCGGTACGCAATTTACGATTAATGGGGATTCCGAACCTCTGGATATTTCCAGTTTGGTGAGCGAGTTTGTTACCGCCTATAACGAACTGCGCAGTTCGCTTAACGAGGCAACAAAGCCTGGATTGGAGGGATCGACTGCTGGTCCCCTGGCGGGCGACCGTGGCGCACGCGAAACTATCCGCAATCTTAGTCAGTTGACGTCAACCCAACTCACGGATGTCGGAGAATTCAAAACGCTCGCAGATATTGGCGTGCGGACAGAAAATGATGGTACCTTGTCGATCGATCAAACGCGGCTCGATGCGGCGATCGCATTGGACAGCGGCGCGATTAAACTGATGCTCGAACCAGTCGTGGCTACCGACACCAAGATTGGCTTGTCAGGCGCGCTCGAAGCGATTTCGACGTCATTGCAAGGCGATGGCGGCGCTTTGACCGCAGCTCAGGAACGTCTCGAAGCTATCCGCGATTCGCTTGCGGAATCACGTGAAAAGATCACCGCGGATGGTGAAAAACTGCGCGAGCAATTGGAAACCAATTTTGCAGGGCTCGAACGCCAGCTGTCGCTCCTGCGTTCCACCCAATCCTATCTTGAGCAACAATTTGCTGCCTATAACGACGATAACTGATCCAGGAAAGTAAGAGAATATGACATTTCAGTCTCGAATTCAGCGAGCATCCAGCTACCAATCCGTCGCCAAGGAAAGTCGGGTATTGGCGGCTGACCCCTATGAACTTGTCGCGGTACTATTCGACGAATTGCGTGAAACGCTGGATCTGATGATAGAAAGCGCGCGCCGCGATGACGATGCCCGTATTTATAAATATCGGGGGAAAGCGCTGGCTATTCTAAGCGGTCTGGATGAGTCGCTCGACTTTGAAGCTGCAGGAGACCTGGCCCAGACTTTGCACATCGTCTACTCGGAAGCCGCCAAACGTATCCAGATGGACGGTAAGGAATCCTGTATTGAGCGCGTCGAATCTGCGCGGGAGATGATCCACGAAATCGAGAAGGCCTGGAAGTCGATCGCGCCTTACAACTAGTCTATATTCTATGCGATCAGGCTGCGATCTGGGATTCGATACGTTGCTCAGCATGCCAGCTTATATTATATTTGCGCATCTTGTCGATCATGGTGGTCCGTTTGATGTTGATCGAACGCGCGGCGCTTGAAACGACGCCATGTGATCTGTCCAGTGCTTTCATGATTATTCGACGTTCTTCAGATTGGAGATGTTCATTCAAGTCCTGAATATTGTTGTCCTGATGAGCGAAGCCGGGGGAGCTGGGTTCGTCCGGAAATGCGGCGGTTTGAGTCGTCGTTGCCGGTTCTGTCGCGGTCGATGCTTTGGTGCCTGAATCCTGAGAGACCGGCGCTATATCGGATTGCACAAGCATGGCAACGTCATTGGCTGAAATCTGTTCTTCGGCAAAGAAGACCGAAGCGCGTTCAACGACATTGCGCAGTTCACGAACATTTCCCGGCCAATCATAGCTCTGCATCGCAGTCATTGCTTCTGCCGTGAAAATGGGGAGGGCGTTTTCCCCATTCTGATTTTGCAGAAAATGCGCAACCAGCGCAGGAATATCCTCTGTTCGTTCGTTGAGCGCAGGCACTTCGATTGGAACAACACAAAGACGGTAGTAAAGATCTTCGCGGAACGATTTGCCCTTGATGCATTCGCCGAGATGTTTGTGCGTTGCCGCAATAACTCTTACATCGACGCCGATATTGCGTTTGCCTCCAACCCGGTTGACAATGCGTGTTTCAAGGACGCGCAGCAGCTTTACCTGCATATTGATCGGCATGTCGCCAATCTCGTCAAGGAATATTGTGCCGCTATCGGCTTGCTCAAAGAGCCCGACGTGCTGGTTTACTGCACCGGTAAAACTGCCTTTTTCGTGACCGAAAAGTTCGGACTCGATCAATTGTTCGGGCAGCGCGCCGCAATTCACTGCAATATTGGGAGCATTTTTGCGATCCGAAATGGCGTGAATGGCCTCGGCAACGACTTCCTTACCGCTACCGGACGGACCGGTGATCATGATCGAGCTATTGCAGCGACCGGCAAATTTTATGATTGTCCGCAATTGTTGCATTTTCGGACTATCGCCGATCAGCTTCTCAGCAAGCAACGTCTCTAAATTAACATCGGTCATTCTGCTACCCAGATCACAAATACACACGCATCCCCGAATTGCCGGGGAAGGGTGGTTCGAAGATCCCGCAATCTTCGAACCGTCACCTGGTAATGTCTGAAATGAACAAACATGGTTAAAGATGGGTTAATGACGTGACATCAAATTCCCAAAAGCAATGATCACCTCACCTGATAGTGCTGACAAGGCAGATATAGCGCCCAGATTTCTGGAGCGAGAACGACTCAGGATATTGTGCCAGACACTGGATCGAACGCGTGGATATAAGCCGCGCCGACCGAAAGATCCGGCCAAACACGGCAATTGAATGCTGAAATGACCAATGCTTGCAAGCCTTGTCAGGGCGTGAAATTCAGAGCGGACTATTCGACAGAAGGCATGCTATCTTGTTCTGGCAGTCCTCTGAGGTAGAAACGAAAATCATGCGATTGTCCGCAGGGTTGGGGGTTTTTGTAATCAAGCCCTGTCCGACCATGACGTTAATATATCTCATCGCAGTCGTCATCGGTATCCCAGAGCTATGTGCTATTGCCGAAACAGTGACCCGTTCACCCTTCAGGCCACAGATGTAGATATCGAGACACATGTTCCAGCAGGAGTCCGCGAACAGACCGTTTCCCGCATCCAGTGTCCGGGATTTCAATCTTCCCCAATGCAGATGTTTTTTGGCGCGATCAATCAAATCGAGACGGGTCAGATCCTCGTCGATGATAATTTGATCTTCGCAAATTCGTTTGCCCGAATCTGTGATCCGTTTATCCAGTTTTTCAAGTCTTTCACTGGCATGCTGCAGCGTCGACCGAAGCTCCGCGACCTCCGCTTCAACACTGTCCATCAACTTTTAGCTGCAATTCCACAGCCCCCCAAGGTCTTGCTATAATTTGCAAAAAGCATAATCGCGTTCATTAGCGTGCTAACAATGTCCTATAATTGTCCGGTTGTAACTATAAAAATGTATAGAATGACCAGTTTGATACTTTCGATCGACCCAACGGACAATCGAATATCCCGGATAATATGCGCAATGGATCCATCGCTGGCCGTTTGTGAGATCATTTTCTGGATATCGGAATCAATCCCAAGCAGAATGAAGTTTGTTCAACCAGTCAAGCGCTTTGGGTGGTGGTATCTGCTGGAGACCTAGTTTCTGGTGGTGGCTTGGCTCGGCCTGTCCACGCAGATAAACGTCTCAAAACTTTCGAAGAACGGAAACAATATGATCGAGGACGGCCGGATGTAATGTAGCGGTGAACTCGCAACCATAATCCTGATATCGCACCCATCGTATATGGGCTGCGAGCGTCTGCAATCCGGGCAAAGTGACAAATACCAGCTTGTCAGTATCAAGGCTCGTGCAGCTTAGCATTTTGAAGCCGGAGACGGAAAGATCCGACAATGTGGTGCGAAACATTTGCGTATCGGATTGCCGGACGAAGATTTCTGCAGAGACTTGCTCACGGTCGTTGGCACGCCGGCTATCTGGAGTAACAATGCCGCTCTGACCAGGTTCCACATTGGTGCGGGGTGTCATCATTCGATCCTCAGCGAGTTTACCATGTTCTATGAACGGCAGAAACCGCGGCCAACTAAGCGCACTGGTGCGATGCACGGAGCCTCGGTGATTAATTTTACGCAATATATCGGGTTGGGCAGTGTGATCGGAAAACAGTGGTGGCAGTCCAGACACCCGTGCTCAAACGAGTGTGCCGGATTGCCGAGCAGGAATGCTACATTTCAATTTTCCACCGTAAGCCGAGATAGGTCCTTAGTTTTTTGCCCAGATGACCGTCTCTCATCATAGTGTTGGTGAACTGGATGATAGAAATGAAAATAGACCGGAGCTTCCAATTAGAGGCGGAAGCTGCGCGGCAATTTGCTCTGGAGCGTTATGATATTCTGGATACTCCTGAGGAATATTGCTTTGACCATATTGCAAAAGTGGTAAAATTGACTCTTGATGTGCCAATCGTCGCGATTTCAATGATTGATGGAAAACGGCAGTGGTTTAAGTCCAAAATCGGTTTCGAATCTTCTGAAATTCCGCGAAATTCCGAAATTTGTGAATATACTATCAATCAGAATAATTCGCTGATCATTGAAGATACAGCCCTTGATCCGCGGTTCAAGGATAGCCCGATGGTCGTTGGTTATCCTTTTTTACGCAGTTATATCGGTGTGCCGCTGACGACGCCTGATGGGCATAATATCGGAGTATTATGCGCGTTGGATATCGTCCCACGACAGTTCGTGCATGCGAAAGTGGAATTGCTGGAACAGCTTGCCGAACTGGTGATTCATGAACTGGAAATACGGCAGCAAGCGGATAAGGATCGCTTGACCGGAGCGCTCACACGTAGCGGGTTTTCGGTAAAAGTGCAGAAAGCCATTGCCTTGTACAATCGGCAAGGGACCATAAGCACAATGGTGCTTTTCGACCTAGATCTGCACAAATTGATCAGGCACCATTCCGGAAATCTGTCCGGCAACGCGCTGCTCAGGACAATCATTGGGACGTTGATTGCATGCCTGAAACCATCGGATTGTGTCGGACGGATGGGAGGAAAGCAATTTGCTGTTCTCCTGACATCCACCACGCAATCGGAAGCGATGATCGCAACCGAAGAATTTTTGGAAACAATGGAACAAACGGACGCCGGTATTTTCCTCGATGTCAGCTTTTCCGAGATATCGCCCGCGATCGGAATATGCGATGACTGGATCAAGCAGGCGAATATTGATCTGCGCACAGTAAAACAATCTGACCGCAGAAAATCCTGGCGCGAATCTGACAAACGTCTTGGCGGCTCAAATCTATATCGCTGAAACCAACCAGGCGTCGGGGCCAGTGGTCTCCGGCGGGGCATCTGCCGTCATGTCTGACAGCAGGGCGGAATCGATAGTTTGGTTGCCATTTTGTGCAATGCATGGCTAACTGTGTCGATGATCAAATTGCAAACAAAGGAACCGATCATGGCTACCGCGATCCAAAACCATGAATCCGCAATCAATGTCAGTCCCGGATTCGCCATCCCCGACCCCCATGATATTGATAGTCTTCAGGGCAAGGTGTCCGACGTGGAGTGGCAGTTGCGCTGCGATCTGGCGGCGACCTATCGGCTTTGTGCCATGCACGCCTGGACCGATCTTGTGTTTACGCATATTTCAGCGCGCTTACCGGACGAAGATGGTGAAGAGCGGTTCCTCATCAACCCTTATGGCGTGCTGTTTGATGAAATGACCGCGTCGGCATTGGTAAAGATCGATCTCGAGGGCAATATCAAGCAGGACACGCCCTATTTCATCAATCCGGCTGGTTTCACGATCCATAGCGCGGTCCACAGCGCTCGCGAAGATGCCGGGTGCGTAATTCATGTCCACACGCCGTACGGCATTGCCGTGTCCGTTCAGAAGGCGGGGCTTAGGCGCTACACCCAATTTGCGATGCAGATTCATGATGACCTCGCGTATCACGACTATGAAGGCATTGCGCTTGATCTGGATGAGCGGGACCGGTTGATCAACGATCTCGGCGAGAAGAACCTGTTGATTTTGCGCAACCACGGTACCTTGACCGTCGGCCAGAATTGCGCGCTTGCCTTTCTTCGCATGTACATCCTCGAAAATGCCTGCAAAACGCAGATATTGGCGCAATCGGTTGGCGGCGAAGAGCATCTCCACGAGGATAGTGAAGACATGGGGCATCGCGTGTTTCAGCAGGCATCTCCCGCCTTTCAGAAAGGCTTGGGCGACAATCTGGTCTGGCCGGGGCTGATGCGCAAGCTAAAGCGCACCAATCCGGGGCACGATCACTAGAGATCAAACGCTTGGCGGGAGAGAATTTCGACTTTCTTGCTCTCGAACACGGCCGATCCGAATTCCTGTTTTTTGTCCATCAGCAAGTCGTCGCGCTGGCGGACCATTTCGATGATCGGGTTATGAAAATGCTGGACAGCAGCGGTTAGCCAGTCGTTGACCAAAGGATCGCCGGGCGCGCCCGTCATATCAAAATTGCGCAGCCTTGAAGCAATGGCTTCGGCCGGCATCATATATTCATAGGTGACCCAGTAATTGGTGGTGAACCAGCTGATCGGCATGCCATCGAGACCAAAGCTTAACGCTCCGAAATGGACAACGCCTTGCGTGTTCTTGCCATTGGGCAGCTTTGCGGGCGGTTGATAATAGGGTTCGACACCGTCGAACATGCCGAGAGGCAGGAACATGTGAAAATGGCCATGTTCGCCTTCTTCGCGCTCTTCCGGCTTGTGCGCATGGTAGAACCAGCGCGACTTGTTGCCAGGCGCGATGCAATCCCCTTTGGGATAATGCTGATATTGAACGAAAGGGGCGTCTGCCGGTACCACTCTGGGTACTAGCGAGACGCCCTCTTTAGCTATCTGGCTGGTAAGCTCAAACAGCCTTTCTAATGCATTTTCCAATGCGAAATAAGCTAATGCTTACTCGGTAACAGCTTCTTCAGCTGCACAAGCGGCGTCGCCAGCTGCATCTGCAGCGGCACAAGCAGCTTCGTCCGTTGCTTCTGCAGCGGCACATGTTGCTTCTTCAGCGGCACATGTTGCTTCTTCAGCAGCACATGTTGCTTCTTCAGCAGCACATTCAGCTACAGCAGCAGCGTCGTCAGCCTGTTCTGCACAAGCAGAAAGAGCAGGAACAGCAAGTGCAAGGCCACCAGCTACAGCGAGCATTTTACGAAAGTTTGTTTCGGTAGTCATTTAATATATCCCCTTTGGATGAACTAGACTTTTCCCTTTATCTGGAAAGATATGAAGATGGCAAGCCTATTTCGTAAATATTGCATTAATCTGAGAGATGGCCAGTTGGTGCCCCGATTTTGGACACCCAGTTCAGGCAAACAGGTGTGTCGAGATGGCAAGGCGGGGGCTTATCGCTCGACTCCGCGTATTTTTCCCCATTGCCGCGTCACCGTATAGCCCAGATAGCCGGTGCCGAAGAGAGCATAGAGTGGTTCGGGTATCCCGGCGAGATAGGCGTTCATGCCGGAAGCGATATCGCGGGCAGACTCTGGCCGGAACGCGGCAATCAGGCCCATTGGCACCGACCATAGGAGCAGAAAATACATGACATAGAGAAAACTGGGCCGCGCCCGACTCGTCCACGGATCGGTCGATTGCGCCTCCGCAAGAATTGCCGACATCTGGATGCGAACTTCTTCCAGCTCCTGGCTACCTTCCAGTTTGATAAGTTCAAGCTTGGCTCTGTCCCGTGCTTCCTTGTCCGGCAATATCCTGTCTATGATGCTGGAAAGAGGGCCGACGAGGGTTGAGATAATCGACATTTTCAAGGTTCCTTTCGTAGGGGTAGACGTCAAAGTTCGTCAAAGTTCGTCAAAGTTCGGGCCAAGGACGGGGTTCGCTACGAGGGTTGTTAAGAAGAAGTCCGAAGAGTCTCGCTAATCCTGACGAACTTTACACTGTTATGGCAAAGATTGATCGGGGGCAGAATTCAGCCGATCCGGTTGGCGAGCCAGCCGTATAGGAAGGCTTCATTGGCGGGGCGTTTCTCGCTCAGCTCAACATAGCGTGCGCCCTGGAGCGCTTCGATCGCTTTAAGCAGCACCGCTTCGCCTTTGGTTCCGCGTTTGCGGAGAAAGGCGTGAAGCGCAGCCAGCGTCCTTCTGCCAATGTCGCGATCGACTGCGATATCCGGATAATCGCGCCCGTTGCGATTGAACGCATTGAGTGCGCGCTGAAGAAAGCCAGCAGCCGTACCGGGTCCCATATTGATTCCGGTATCGAAAAGTTCGGCCGCGATATCCGGTGCAAGTCGGGCGACCCGGTCAAAGCCCGGGCGAACCCAATATTTGCGTTTGTAAATCGCCGCGGCATCCTTGCGCGGGAAATCTCTCATATTGCCCGCGTAGCCATCCGCCCGCGCGACCGCTTCGGTTACTCCCCACCGGGTTGGACCGCCCCGGTCGGCGGGATGATCGGAGAAATCTCCTTCCAGGATCATGACGTTTTCAATCAGCATATCGACATCCGGATTATTGGGCATGGTACAAACACCTTTCTGAGTGGAATGACACCAGTGATAACCTATTTGGTTATATGTAGGAAAGGGCGGTACCAGAAATGGTCGCTGATCGGGCCGGGGCGAGGCCGGAAAAATCTGGCCACGGCATATTTAGGTAGGATTACGGAGTTTTTCCTCGCTTCTTCATGCCTATCTGAATCCCATATTGAACCAGATCAGAAAGGCCCCCCAGCAGATGTCATTGCATATTGGCGATACCGCACCGGATTTCACCGCAGACAGCACCATCGGCGAGATTAACTTTCACCAATGGGCAGGCGATAGTTGGGTGTTCTTTTTCAGCCATCCTGCCGACTTCACGCCGGTTTGTACCACCGAAATGGGCCGAACCGCACAACTTGCCGACAAGTTTTCGGCCCGTAATACCAAGCCCTTGGGGCTGTCGACGGACACCGCAGCGGAACATTTGAAATGGATATCGGATGTCAATGAAACACAGCATACCGATCTGCAGTTTCCGATTGTCGCGGACCCGGATCTCAAGATTGCGAAGCTCTATGACATGATCCATCCTGAAGAGAGCGAGACCGCTGCCGTGCGTTCGGTGTTCATTATCGATCCGGATAAAAAGTTGCGGCTGACGATGACCTATCCCATGAATGTCGGGCGTAATTTCGATGAGATATTGCGAGTGATTGACGCGTTGCAGCTATCCGATGCAAAAAATATCGCGACGCCCGCAGACTGGAACCCCGGCAAGAAAGTCATCATCCCGCCGTCGATCAAGGATGACGAGGCCAAAACACTCTTTCCCCAGGGATGGGATGAGTTGCGCCCCTATCTCCGTTTGACCGATGTGACTTGAGGAGCATCGGCATGGAAGGGGGAAATATTGCCGAGGTCCGGGAAGCTGTCGGAATATTCGACACGGAAAAGACGTTGCAGGCTGCGATTGATGATCTGCTGAGCCATGGTTTTGATCGTGCTGAAATCAGCGTACTGGCGCCCGTGACCGCAGTGGAGGAAAAGCTTGGGCATCGCTTTGAATCGGTTGCGGACATCCAAGACGAACAGGGGATTTCGGCCAAAATGTATGTCCCGCTTGAGACGATCGGCGATGCCGAGGGCGCGGTTATCGGCAGTTTGATGTATGTCGGCGCATTTGCCGGGATTGTGCTTGTCGCGTCGGGCGGCGCTTTGGCTGCCGCTCTCGCAGGTTTGGCCCTTGGCGGTTCCGGCACTGCTCTTGGCGTCGCCTTGGCGCGCTTCATAAAGCAGCATCATGCCGATTATATAGCAGATCAACTGGAAAAAGGCGGTCTTCTGCTATGGGTACGGACGTGGAACGCAGAGGACGAGGCAAAGGCAACTGAATTGCTCTCTGCTCATTCCGGCCATGATGTCCACGTTCACGGTTTTCCACCAAAGAAATAATCTTTCGACTACGCAATATTGCGTATCGCGCGGGCGCCGCCGTTCGTCCACATGGTGAGGATGACTTGGAAAACAATTCGCCTTGAACTGGCCCGAACCGCTGACCATCCCGATGGCTCGTCAGCCCATTCTTACGTGTTTCGGGTTCCCCTGAACGACGAAGGATTCATCGAACCCGAAGCACTGAAAAAAGCGGAGAAACGGCCAGTTGTACGGCGTTTCTGGCCAGGTGAGGCGGATCAGAGCGGCGTTGTTATCGCCACGGATAAAGGCTGGGCCTTTTCCTATAAAGTCGGCGAAGATGATGATGAAGTCATATTCCGGCTCAAGGAGCATCCGCTAAAAGTGGGTGAGTATCTGACCATCACCGAAGCGGATGGCAGCGAGTTGCCGTTTCGTGTCATCAGTTGTCATGAATAGCGGCCATAGCTGTCACGGGGAGGATATATGTTGAAGAAAATGAACCTGGCCGGATTGGCATCGGTCGCCGCACTGGCGCTAACCATGACAAGCAGTCCTGCCGCAGCGGAATGCGTGATCGGATCTGCGCCGCTGTTTGATCCCTTTGCGCCCTATAAAGAGCCCGGGGCCATCATCCACAAGGAAAGCGGCTTTATATTTCCGGCGACCATCGCAGGTTTCCGCCGTCAGTGTGAAATGACGACCGATTTTTCCGGCAATAATTTCGAGATCGGATATGTGCGCGATTTTGACGATGATGAAATCGAAATCAAAATCGGAATCATCCATCTGGAAGAACTCAATGCCGAAGATCATTACAAGATCGTAAGGCCTGACATGCTTTCCCGTTATTCCAATGCTGCCAGTACGTCGGAAGGGGACTATTTCGTCTCTGGACGGCCCGATATTGCTGCCTATCAGGGTATTTTTGATGGGGACAAGGATGGAGTGCCCTGGCATTTTAGCGTCACTGCGCTGGACTATGGCTATTGGGATGCGCGATTGACGGCGTCCTATCCACAGGAAATCGACAATGTGGCGCAAGAGGCGATCATGGAACTGATTACGGCCTTTCAGTGGCAAACACCGACCAGTGAAAACAGGGAGGGCACGGCTCCTTGAAACGTATCGCGGTAATCGATGGCCATCCTGACCCAAGCCCCGCCCGCTTTGGTCATGCCATCGTCTCCGCTTATGCTGAGGCGGCCCGTGGTGCGGGTCATGAAGTCCGGGAAATCCGTCTGGCAGGCCAGAATATCCCGATTCTGGAAAGCCGCAAGCAATGGCTTGAAGAGGATGTACCTGCTTCCGTCCGGCCGGGGCAGGATGCGATCAAATGGGCCGACCATATCGTCTTCTATTATCCGCTGTGGATGGGCGACATGCCGGCCTTGCTCAAGGCGTTTATCGAACAGGCCTTCCGCCCCAGTTTCGCCCTCGACTATGGCGATGAGGGCAGCAAGCAAATGCCCAGGAAGCTGCTGCGCGGTCGCTCGGCACGCATCATTGTCAGCATGGGGATGCCGGCGTTATTTTATCGCGCCTATTTCGCCGCGCGCAGCGTCCGCAGCTTTGAGCGCAATATTTTAAAGCTGACCGGAATTCATCCGGTCACCACGTCTTTGATCGGTAATGTTGATAGTAGCGAAAAGCACCGCGCACGCTGGCTCAAGAAAATTGCAACCCATGGCAAATCCGGCGACTGAGGGCGCAGGATATCCGCCTATATCCGTATTAACCCTTATATAGACGGTGTCCGGCTCCGGCTAATCTCCAATCCATAACATTTCATCAGAATGGATGGCATGAAAACAGGAGACAGTGAATGAAGTCCGTGCTGCTATATATCGCCGATGATACAGGCTTGGAGGCGCGGCTTCAGGCGGCGCTTGATCTCACCCGTTCGCTGAATGGGCATCTTCATTGTTTGCGGGTGAATCCGTACAATACGCCCCTTGCTTTTGATGGCGTCACCGGCATGTCGGTGATGTACGACGTCAGCGAAATGTCACGGGAACTGAACAAACAATTGCGCGCGAAGATCGAGGGCGATTTGGCCAATGAAGACGTGTCGTGGGATTATCGCGAAGAAAATATGGATCCGTCCCGGGGTATTTCAAAAAATTCCGCTTTGGCTGATATCATCGTTCTTAGCTCGGCTGGGGGCGACAAAGAAAATGCCTTGCCACTGGGACTGCTGGGCGATGTTCTGTTCAATGTAACCGCTCCGGTCGTCGTGCAGCCCGATAATGTGAAGAAATTTGATGCCTGTGGTCCGGCTCTGGTCGCATGGAACGGCAGCTTCGAGGCAGGAAATGCCTTGAGAGCAGCGGTGCCGTTGCTGAAGATGGCAAGCGATGTCCATATATTGACGGTCGAGGAAGAGAAAGACCACGATCTGCCGCAACTCGCGGCTTCGGAATATCTTGCCTATCACGGTATCAAATCTGAAGTTCATAGCCCGTCCGAAAGCAAGGCTCCGGTCGATGTCACGCTTCTGTCGGAAGCGAAGAATATCCAGGCGGAATATTTGGTAATGGGTGCCTATGGGCATAGCAGAGCCAGAGAATTTCTCTTTGGCGGTGTCACCCGCAACCTTTTCAAGGAAAGCCCCATACCGCTTGTCGTTTCTCACTGAATAATCAGGAATCGCATTCCGGCAAGATCAGATTTGCTTATGACTATATCCGTACTTTGTGCAGGAGGCCGATATTCGCTATTGGCGATAGGACGTCCAGGGGATAGACACAGCCAGTGCGTGAACCGACGGTCCTTGATGCAAAGCAGCTTTCCTATCTGGAATCCATCCTATCTGGGCTGCCGCATTGTGTCATGATTGTGGACCGTAATCTGCAGGCGGTTGACTGCAGTGCCGCCGGTTTGGATATTCTGGGTATTTCCAGCTTTGCGGAACTTCCGCAGGGCGCGCCGGGAACCTGCGTGGCGCCACACCATCGGACGTTTTTCACGAAAGCCACGCAAAACGCATTTAATGCGCGTCCGGGCGACAATATCGTGCCGTTTGAAGTGCAACTGACCTTGCCGAATGGCCGGTTGATGCTTGCATTATGTAGTCCGGTGCCTTTGGCCAATCCCGAGGGTGATATTGATGCCGTTCTGATATCCTTTCAGGACATAACTGCGCACAGAGCCACCGAAGACAGGCTTAATCAGGCCGATTCAATATTGAAATCGATCCTGAAAACCATACCCGACGCCATGGTGGTGATCGATGAGGCTGGTTTGATAAGCTCTTTCAGCGCCACCGCCGAAACAATGTTCGGATATCGGCATGGCGAAATAATCGGTCAGAATGTAAAGCTGTTGATGCCGGAACCTTTCCGGTCCGAACATGATGGCTATTTGCAGCGTTATATCGAGACCGATGAAAAGCGGATTATCGGCATTGGACGAACGGTTGTCGGATGCAGGAAAGACGGAACCACCTTTCCGCTGCAACTGGAAGTCGGGGAAGCAAAAATTGGCGACGAGCGATATTTTACCGGCTTTATCATAGATCTGACCGAAAAGAAGCAGGCTGAAGCAGAGGTGCAGGCGCTTCAGGCCGATCTCGCCCATGCCTCCCGCCTGAGCGCGGTCGGGACATTGGCCTCTTCGCTCGCTCATGAAATCAATCAGCCGCTGACCGCGATCGCCAATTATCTGTCGGCCGCACGCGATATGGTGGATGGCGACCTCGACGAGAACCGGGAGTTTTTCCGTGAGGCGCTGCAGGAAAGCGTGACCGAAAGCTTGCGGGCAGGAGTCATCATCCGGCGGCTGCGGGAATTCGTATCGCGAGGAGAGATCAACCGCCGGGTTTTGTCGATCGCCCAGGTGGTGGAGGATGCGACTGTTCTGGGAATGATCGGCGCCCAGGAAAAAGGGGTCCAGTTCTCGATCGATATTGCGCCTGATACCAATCACGTGTTCGTCGATCGCGTGCAGATCCAGCAGGTCATGGTCAATCTGATGCGCAACGCTATCGAGGCGATGGCGAGCAGCACCCGGAAGATACTGCATATTGGCGTGACGTCGGTCGATGACAAGCAGGTGGCGATTGCCATTTCGGATAGCGGGTCGGGGATTGACGAGGATATGGTAGACCGGATATTTGATCCCTTTGCCAGCACCAAGGGCGATGGCATGGGGCTCGGTCTTTCGATATGCCGGACGATCATCGAAGCCCATGGCGGAACAATTCAGGCGACACCCAATCCGGATGGGGGAACCATCTTTCGGATAACGTTGGAGAAGGCGGAGCAGGAGCAGGAAATTGACGAGTGAACGGATAGTCTATGTGGTCGATGACGATGATTCCGTACGACGATCAGCGGCATTCATGCTGCGGCACGCCGGGTTCAAGGTTCGACCGGTAGAGTCAGGGGTAGAGTTTCTCAAGCTGGCCAAGGACGCCGAACGGGGTTGTGTGCTGCTGGATGTCCGGATGCCGGACATGGACGGTCCCCAGGTCCAGCAGCAGATGATCAAGGAAGGCATCGATATGCCGGTGGTGATCCTGACCGGCCATGGCGACGTCGACATTGCCGTCCAGACGATGCGGGCCGGAGCGATCAATTTCCTTGAAAAACCCTATGAAAAAGAGGCTTTGATCGCCGCCATGGAAGAGGCGTTCCAGCGCCTCGAAAATAGCGACCTCAAGGAAATGGCTGCATCAGAGGCGGAGGTCAGGCTGGCTTGCCTGACCGGCAGGGAACGGGATGTGCTTGAAGGCCTGATGGCCGGATATCCCAACAAGACAATCGCCTATGATCTCGGCATTTCACCACGGACCGTGGAAATCTATCGCGCCAATATGATGGAAAAATTGCGTGTGCGCAGTCTCGCCGGGGCTTTGCGTATCGGGTTCGCGGCGGAAAACGGTGAGGGTTATAACGCGCCGAAAAAATAGCCGGCGCCGGAATATCAGTTTTTCAGGTTCTTCTTGCGCGACAGGCAGGCATGGCATGGCTTGACGCAATGATTGTCGCCATCCTCTTCGTCCAAGGGAATGGAAATACTGCGGACTTCTCCATCCGCCGTACAAACGGAGAGGGTCATCATCTCCGGCGTGGCCGACAGCGGCATCACGGCAAGCGGAAGTGCGATTAGCGCTATTGCATATTGGCTGAGGCTGGAGCGTCTAATCTTGCCGATCATGGTTGATCCCCGTCCTCATTCCCGTCTCCGTCCCCGTCATCGTCGAGCAACACACGCTGGGCGGCGCCGTCGAGATCTTCAAACTGGCCATTGCGCATGGCCCAGAAAAAAAAGGCCAGACCGCCAAGACCCATCAGCAAGGCAACCGGTATCAGAATTGCCAGACCGCTCATTTGGCAGCTCCATTGAGGCGCAGGGCGTTGCCGACGACGATCAGTGACGACAGCGACATCGCAATCGCGGCGATCAGCGGCGTGACCATGCCGGTGAGGGCCAGCGGCACGGCGAAAATATTATATCCGATGGCGAGGGCGAAATTCTGGTGGACGATCTGCATGGTCCGCCGAGCGACCCTTACCGAAAGCGCGACCGGCATCAGGGACTCGCTGGTAAAGACGGCATCGGCGGCCTGCTGGCCGACATCGCTGGCGGTGCCCGGGGCGATCGAAACATGGGCGGCAGCGAGGGCAGGGCCGTCGTTCAGGCCGTCACCAACCATCAGAACCTTGTGTCCGTCGTCGGTCAGGCGGGCAATGGCTTCTACCTTGTCCTGTGGCGAGGCATCAGCCTGGGCGGATAGATCCAGAGCGCGGGAGACAAGAGAAACAGACTGTGGATTGTCACCGGAAATAATCGCGGCCGGCAATCCCATCGCCCGCAATTCTGCAATGGCCTCCGGTGCTTCCGGTCGGATTTCGTCCTGCAGCTGGAGTATGACGGAATCGGTTCCGATGCTGAGTTGACTGGACAGGTGATCGCCGGATTTTTCGGGCTTGCCGAGCGTCACTTTTACGCCACCCCAGCTGGCCGTCATGCCCTTGCCGGGCAATTCCTGGGTATCGTCCAGTACCGCCAGTTCAATGCCCAGAGCCAGCAAGCCCGCGCGAATGGCCTTGCTTATCGGGTGGCGGCTGGTTTGGGATAGCGCCAGGGCGACCTGTTTTTGGGTGAGGCTAAGATCATCCAGATTGACGGGTGTCGGACGGCCGAGCGTCAGCGTGCCGGTTTTGTCAAAAAGGACATAGTCCGCTTCCGCGAGACGTTCCAGAGCGCTGCCGTCCTTGACCATCACTCCTTTGCGCAGCAATGCGCCGGAAGCCACGACCTGTGCCGCCGGTACCGCGAGGCCGAGCGCGCAAGGGCAGGTGATGATGAGCACTGCGACCGAAATCAGCAATGACTGGTGCCAGCCCGCGCCGGCAAACATCCAGAAGATGAAGGCGAGGAGGGCGAGGCTATGGACCGCGGGGGCATAAAAGCGGGCTGCGCGATCCGCGATGCGTACATAGAAAGAGCGCCTCTGTCCTGCTTCGTCCATCAGCCGCGCGATGTCCGAGACGCTGGTATCCTCCCCGGTTGCCGTGATCTCTATTGTGACGGGCGATGACAGGTTGAGCGTACCAGCAAGGGCCAGATCGCCTTTCCCGAGGGGTTGTGGCGCGCTTTCGCCGGTCATCAGCGAGCAGTCGAAACTGCTTGATCCCGATAGGATCACGCCATCCGCCGCCAGACTTTCGCCGGCAGCAACCATCATCTGCATCCCGGGCAGCAGGTCCTTGGCAGCCACCCAGCGGGTCTTGCCGTCATCGTCCAGCACCATCGCACCGGGCGCGGTTTGCTTGAGCAGCGCGCTAATGCCTTCCCGTGCCCGGTCCCGCATCATTCCGTCCAGCACTCGCCCTGCGAGCAGGAAGAACAATAGCATCACTGCACCGTCGAAATAGGCATGTGCGCCGCCTGTCGCCGTTTCGTAGATGCTGAGGCCGGTCGCCAGCAATATGCCGATCGAAATGGGCACATCCATATTGGTCCGGCCGTAGCGGAGCGCCATCGCCGCAGAGGCAAAAAATGGCCGGCCCGAATAGGCGATCACCGGGATGGCAATCAATGCGGATATCCAGTGGAACAGGTCACGAGTTACTCCGGTTGCACCGGACCAGACGCTGACCGACAACAGCATGATATTCATCATCCCGAAACCGGCCACGGCGAGCGCGCGGATCAGCTTGTCGGTGCTGCCTTTTTCTTCGGATAGCGGATTGTCGGCAAGCACCTGGGCTTCGAAACCCAGAGCCTCGATCTTACGCCTGAGCTGGTCATCATCCAGTTCCGGAAGATGCGAAATGGCGACTTGCTTGGTCGAAAAATTGACCCGCGAGGACAGGATGCCGGGCGTGTCTTTGAGGCCATTTTCAATTTTCGCAATACAACCGGCGCAGCGAATGGCCGGAACGGCAAAACGCGAAACAACCATATGCGACTGGTCGCTGCTGATAGGCGCGATGGCATTCACCAGATATCCCGAACCACGCGCATGCTCTTGTCACCCTGGGTGATGATGATTTTCAATTTCCAGCGGCCCGCGGGCAATGTCCGGGTGCTATGATATTCACCCGTATCTGCCTGGACGAAGTTGAGCTCGAACGGATCAGCTTGACCAATAGGATGTTCCGCGACGGCGGTCATCGACATATCATCTAACGGGAGGCCATCCTTGGTCGTAATCGCAATGCTGGCCTTGCCAGATTTCCGAAGGGCGGGTGAAATGGTCCAGCCATAGGCTTTTTGATCGCGGGCCTGTTTCAGCCAGTCATTATATTTCTGGCTCGCGACATAACTGTTGTCGACCACCGTCCCGCTGAATGTCGAAAGCGCGAACCGCGCCATGATCATATTCACCGTGATAACGACCGCAAAAAACGAAACGATCATGATCGTGGCATGATAGCCGGTGAATTTCTTCACTTCGTTCGAATTCTTGCTCATTCACCAGTCTCCGGTCGTTCAAAGAATATCTCATCGATATCAGTGGCCTCGGCATCGTCAACGGCGGTCACCGTAAAGGCAAAGTCTTCGCGGACCGGTCCTTCTCCGGGCGCCGCTACATAGAGGCGCAGTCGGGATACACTATCGGCGGGGACTTTGGTGACCAGGGTCTGTCCTGCGGATTCGCGCGAGCCGTTATTCGACCACATCACTCCGCCCTTCAGTTCGGTCATGGCGATAGTCATTTCGCGCGGCCGGTTTTCCATATTGCGCAGGTTGATCGTGTAGCTGTTGCGGACGTGTCCGTCGGCGAGCTGGACATAGACCGGGTTGCGGTCCTTGTTGGCGCTGATGTCGATGCGCGTCCGATTGCCGACGGCAAAAAGCATCGCAAGACCAATTGCGCCCCAGATCGAGAAATAGGCGATCGTACGGGGACGAAATAGCGTTTTCAGAACAGGATTATGCGGCTTTCCAGCCTTTTCCAGCTCGGCATCTTCCAGTGTTGCATAGTCGATCAATCCGCGGGGACGCCCGACCTGATCCATCACCTTGTCGCAGGCATCGATGCACAGCGCACAGGTGATACAGCCGATTTGCGGTCCTTCGCGAATGTCGATGCCGGTCGGGCAAACCGCGACGCATTGATTGCAGTCAATGCAGTCGCCAAAGCTACCCGGATTGGCTTCCGCTTTTTTCACGCTGCCACGCGGTTCTCCGCGCCAGTCCTTATAGGTAACGGTCAGCGATTTTTCATCCATCATTGCGGACTGGATACGGGGCCAGGGACACATATAGATGCACACCTGTTCACGCATGAAACCGCCGAGTATGAAGGTGGTCATCGTCAATACGCCGACGGTAGCATAAGCGACAAAGGCGGCCTGACCGGTCCAGAAGTCGACAACCAAAGTAGGGGCATCGGCGAAATACATGATCCATGCGCCGCCGGTCCAGAAGCCGATGAACAGCCAGATCGACCATTTCAGCAAACGTTTGCCGATCTTCTTCGGCCCCCAGGGCGCATCCTTCAGACGGAATTGGGCATTGCGGTCGCCGTCGATGGCGCGTTCGACATGCTGGAACAGGTCCGTCCACACGGTTTGCGGGCAGGAATAGCCGCACCATGCGCGGCCGACGGCAGAGGTGACAAGGAACAGCCCGATTCCGGCCATGACCAGCATACCCGCGACATAATAAAATTCATGCGGCCAGATTTCGATGCCGAACATGTAAAAGCGCCGGTGGGCGAGATCGATCAGGACCGCCTGATCAGGCGCATAGGGGCCACGATCCCACCGGATCCACGGGGTGATATAATAGATGGCGAGGGTTATCGCCATAATCGCCCATTTCAGCCGGCGGAATGGGCCGTTGACCGCCTTGGGAAAGACATCCTTGCGTGCTGCGTAAAGCTTCAGATCGGGATCCAGGACTTCCTTAGGATTGTTCATCATCCCCGCTCTCAGTTTTTGCCTCAGCCGTTGTTTCGGCGGCCGGAAGCTTTTCACCGCCACCCAGAGAATGCACATAGGCAGCGAGCATGCGGATCGTCGCGGGATCTAGCCTCTGACCCCAGCGCGGCATCACGCCAAAGCGTGCATTGGTGATCGTGTCGGTCAGCGAAGCACGGTCGAGGCCGTAAAGGCTGATCGCATCGGTGAGGTTGGGCGCACCCTGAGTGCGGTCACCGGTGCCGTCGGCACCGTGGCAGACCGCGCAATTGGCTTCGAACAAGGCGGCTCCGCGCGTGGATGCGGCACTTTCCTTTTCACGACCGGACAAAAGCCGCACATATGAGACGAGATCCTGAATCTCTTTCGATTGCAATATGCCGTCCCTGCCGAAAGCCGGCATTTGCGAGAAACGGGTCTGGTCATGGTCCGGATTGCGGATGCCATGGGTCAGCGTATATTCGATCGTTTCGAGATCGCCGCCCCAAAGCCAGTCATCATCGTTGAGATTGGGATAGCCCTTGGAACCGGCTGCACCGAACCCGTGACATTGCACGCAATGGACCTTGAAGGCTGATCGTCCGCCTTCAATGGCCTGCTGCATCAGGTCCGGATTGCTTTCGAGGGAACGCATATCGGTCGAAACCAGTGCCTGTCGAATCGGCTCCAGTTCCATCTGTCGTGCGGCCATTTGCTGTTCAAGCTGCCCCCGGCTGCTCCAGCCCAATACGCCTTCCGTGGCGGAATGTACCATCGGCCAGGCTGGATAGAGAATTACATATCCGATAGCCCAGACAATGGTCGCATAGAG
>Ga0209345_10002214_pt1 | contig 21731 bp, 27 predicted proteins | sample Cruoilmetagenom7_FD_187294 | JGI IMG/M metagenome (GOLD analysis project Ga0209345, IMG submission 187294) | Oil polluted marine microbial communities from Coal Oil Point, Santa Barbara, California, USA - Sample 7 (SPAdes) (version 2) | ecosystem: Environmental > Aquatic > Marine > Oil seeps ... | reverse complement strand
GGCGGGAGCAGCGTCCCCTGTTCCTTCTGCCACGGCCTTCCACACGCTCTGCACCAGCAACGGCAGTCCACCCAGCGACATTGCCTCCCCATAGCTAGAGTAACGTGGTTGCCAGGCTTGAACGCCAAGCCCTACTACCACAATGCCCAGCCTGCCAAGATCAGAGGCAGTCTGGAAGGTTTTGGTGCGGGGGGGATTTATATTGGCGTCCCAGTCCTGTGCCATCCGGTCACCTACACCGACAACCCCTGCTACAATGTGTTTCGTCCAATCAACCATCTTTTCCCTCCTGTTATTAATATCCACTTCCTTCGGCTTCCTTCGGCTTCCTTCGGCTTCGCTCAGGAACCGCCGCTCAGGAACCCCCGCTCAGGAACCTTCGGTCATCGAGCGTAGCCGAGATGAGCCGAGGGAACCATCCTTAAGCATGACGCTGGAATTCCTGCGCTCTTTCCGGCCTGAATATCCATGCTGCTATAACACCGCCGCTAACCATAATAACTGCAAGCGGTATAACATTCCTGGCAATAGTATCTATGAAATTGCTGGTTTTCCAGGCCAGAAAACCCCCGATACCTATTACAGCGAGGATAGCGTATATAGACGGGACTGCAAGAGCATATCCTGTTATTCTCGGTGGCCGCGTGAACACGATCCTGAGCGTAAACGGATACGGATCCTCTGCCTGCTCAACAAAATGCACATCAGTGCCATATTTATGCAACTCGTCAGCTATATACTGCAATTCCGAATCACTAAGAACTCTAGGCAGCGAAATGCGGAGATCAATCTTATCACCAGGATTATAGTGCTCGAGTAATGCCTGGTTAAGCGCTACCTCATCTTGGCCTTCAACAATTACCGATGGCATGAAATACCTTTTCTCTTTATTATTTCAATCACTGCCCACTAGCGGCGTTCGCTACTATAAGCGTGGCATCCAAGGCAACCCATTCATGGCTGGCTTTTCATTTCCATCGGCAATTGTGCCTACACTATTCACAATAATTATGTCCCTTTTACGTACCGCATGACTATTTTGATCCTGCCAATGGAGACAATCTTGACACAACCTAACAGTACCTCGCTTGTGTAGTGGTTGTTTCTGTTGTTTACATTTTGAGCATTTGGCCACTAGATAATGCGATCCTTTCCTCAGCGGGAATATCACCATAATGGTAATATTAATGTCAACAGCTATTGTATACTACGAGAATAAGGAGCTGTCAAGCTTTGTTTTAGGAGCAAAATATCACCATAACGGTTATATTATTGTCAACAGTTAAGCAAAATATACTCTTGGTATATCATCTGTCATCACTTATAATGACAACATGAAATTAGCAGACTGGGCAAGAGAAGAAGGTATATCGTATCTAACTGCTTATCGGTGGTGGAAGAAAGGGATATTACCAGTACCAGCAAAGCAAATGGAGACGGGTACAATTCTACTTTCCCCCAAAACACGAGATGATGAGAATGGCGTTGCCTTGTATGCTAGAGTTTCGAGCAGGACCCAAAAGGATGATCTTGTAAGGCAGTTAGGACGGATGGTTGAGTACGCTAACAACAATAAAATGAAAGTGGTCAAGTCTGTATCGGAAGTGAGTTCCGGATTAAATGGGCATAGGCCAAAGTTAATGCGATTACTGATTGATCCGCATATTTCTATTATCGTAGTGGAAAACCGTGATAGATTAGCTCGCTTCGATTCTGAATATATTAAGTCAGCACTGGCGGATTCTAGGAAGGAAGTGGTGGCGGTCGACCAAAGTGAAATGGATCTCGAGAGTTCTTCACATAGGACGTGGAAGCTGAGGCAGAGATCGTGAAAGAAGTAGGGACACAGCATGCCGTGTCCTTACTAGAAAGGAGCGAGTCCTAAATATGACGAATAACAACGGACAGCAGGAAGATATTTCAGGAGTTCCATCAATGGAACAAGCAGCATGTCCTCTCGTGAACATGCCATGCCATGATTACAATGTGCCTGACCGGAAATGCGACTGGTTCGTGCCTTTGATGCTTCCCCACCCAAGTATTGCAGGACAAACAACGCAGGTCATGGCCTGCAAGATCGATGTTATCATTAAACTTTTGGCACATTCGAATGCCATGGCTGCGCAAACCCTGGCAACCATACAAAGCAGGCGATAAGACGACTACAATAGAAGACTGGGAAAACTCTGCCGGTAATCCTTGCTCTAAGTGTAGAGAAAAAGATGTTCGTATTGTTAACGGCTTGTGCAGATCTTGCCAAAGCCTCAAGTGTGAAGCTGATGCTGTTAAGTCTGAAAAAAAAGCGCTCAAGCGAGCATTGCTCAACGGCACGATTACCATTGCAGAGTTGAAAGGATCAGCAAAATGACTGACAAAGCTATTAGATTGTTCACTGCAGAGCATTGCACTCCATGTCAATTAATCAAGGAACTGACGGAAGAGGGAAGATTTACCATAAACGGAAAACCTGAGGGAGAGGTGGAAATAGTTGACCTTGGAACTGATGAGGGATTCGAAAATATTGTGCTTCACAATATCGAGGCTATTCCGTCAGCAATAGATAAAAACGGGAAGTCATGCGAGATAGACATTGACGAAAATAACCGGATGATAATATTCAATTGCGCTAATGACTACTTAGATTCGGAGGCTGAACGATGAAACTATCCGATTATTTTAAACCCAAACCCTATAACCCTGTGGATGCGCTTATCCGGAAGGTAACCGAAAGAGACATTAAAGTGGAGAGAATGCAACGAGCCCAGGTATGCTTAGTGCGTAAGCCTATCTGCTACGGGAAGGGTGCGGTCGAACCGATTCTTGTGCGGAAGACGCGCTGGCCATACCAAACATATATGCCGCCGAAGTCGTCCGAACGCCGGAATAGAATAGATTGAGGTGATCTGAGGTCAACCACTGCCCCCTAAAGGGGGCAGCTTGTCCCTACCCCAAAGGGTGAGACGATACGCCGGTTGGCGGCGGCGCATCGGAAGGGGGTATACCCCAACCGACAAGGTGTTTATCACGGATATTACGAGAGGCATTAAGGTCAGCATTGAGATGAAAACCACAACTACGACAGAGGAAGTCAGACTGAGAGCGGCGGTTGCCTCTGTAAGTGAATCCGCAAACGCTGCATCGTTGGCTCGTGTGCCGGGGATCAATAGCGACAACCTGGCAACCAAGGGCCTCAGCCTTATATTCAAGGAAGCCCTTGAGTTGGGCAAAGCTCCAGGAGTGAAGCCTTCGTTTGGCTTCCCCACGCCGGGCCTTGACCCTGCTACGAATGTTGGTGAGGTTTTCAATCACAATGGTGGTTCCTGGGGTAACATCTCTCAGAATATCCGCCGAGAGAACGTGGTCACAATCCCGTCTGAAGCGAGCTTCTCGCCCAGCGAGGTGTCTAAGGTGCCGCTTAGCGGACTTAGAACCATTGGCTTGCAAGGCACGTCTAAGGCGAAGGTTTCGTTTGGTTACTTCTTTCATATGCCTGCTGCCATGAAACCGATTATCGGATGTCACGGCAGGACGGACAACGCCGAGGTCAACGCCGATAGCTTGCCCATTATCCTCAAAAGGAATGTCAGGCAGACTGACCACAACGTGGAGATAGAACCTGTTCTTACGACATATCAGGTCAGCGGTAGCCGTAGGGCAACCGATTGCATACTGGGCATATTCAGGAATCTTAAACATTATTTTCTTTCGGCCACTTGTTGTAGACATACTAATGATGCCCTTATCCCAGTAGACTTTGAATGTGTGAAGATTATAACGAGGAGGACAGTAGTTCGATTGAGGGCAGGACACTTTGCGCCCTTTTCTTATCAGTGTCTTAGCAGACTTCAAGGACTCGGATGCTTTTCGTATTGCCTGTATGTGCAGATCAGAGACAAGTTGAGGGAGTGCCATCTTGCAGGCACGATAAGTAAAGTGATGCAAGTTGTAGGAATTAGTCTCACCCTTTTCCCAACCTACGCGGCAGACAACATTAAACGACTGGGTAAACTGTTGAATTGTTTCCTCAAGGGCATTAGCCTGCTCATTAGTAGGAAGCAGTCTAACCCGAACGGTTCTATCCATACTGATATTATACCATACATCGTAAAGATTTTGCAAATTCAAAGCAAGGAGGTAAGCGCCGATTCCTCTGCCAGCTAAAGCAGGCAGTCCCCTCGGCGCACGATGATGGAAAACGGACCGGAAAACACAACTACTCTCCCGGACAAGCCGCCATTTGAGGAATGGGCGATACTGGAAATGATGGGCCATGTCAGAATTGCAGGCAAGGTAACCGAAGAGGAGCGTTTCGGCGGTATGATGGGAAGGATTGATATTCCGGATGCTGATGGCGGATATATAACTCAGTATTTTGGATCCAGGGCAATCTTCAGACTAACCCCGACAACCGAGGAAATAGCTAGGTCTATTGCCAGCAGAGCGGAGGCCGCACCGATAAGTCTCTGGGAATTCCCCCAGCTTAATCAGGGTCGCGTCGGTGAAGTCTCGTATGATGATGGCGAAACTCCATTTTCTTATGACGATCCGGGCGATGATGTCCCCTTCGATGATGTCCCCTTCTAAGAACTAGACTATGGAGCAACATTTCACCTAACGTAGGGCGTGGAAGCTGAGGTCGACGCAGAGATCATAAAGGGGACCAGTATTCTGGTCCCCTTTGTGTTACATGATATTAGCGTCTCTGCGTCTGTTAGGCTCTGTCGGGGTGAAATTCTTTTTTGACGCACTGCATTGCGTTCTGCAGTTCTGCCTTCGTTATGCCTTTTTTGATTCCGCACTTTGCAGCAACCTGCCCAATTTTTACCTGCTGTCTTGTTTTGGGATACTTGCGTGGTTTGGCCGCAATATAGTATCCGCCATTTCCACCTACTGAATAAGCGGCATCTCTAGCCTTATAGACTTTGGGGCGTTTCTTGAGTGCTGTAAAACCGCTCAATGAAATTAAAGACATTGTTCTATCTCCTCGTATGATCCTGGCATTTCTGGTCTTTGGTTTTGCCTTGACCTTTTTAGCCTTATCGACCAGCTATATTATACTATTTTTCGGGGAGTATCCCAATAGTTAGCCATTGCTTGCATTTGGAGTTAGTGCATTTGAGCTTCACCGTGCCCCAGAGTATAGCTTGATAACCCAGAAAGCGTCCGCAGCCCGGGCACCTGACTTCCTGGGTTGCAACCATCTTGTTATCATCTATCTGCTCGACTGCGCTGTTCACACGCATTCCCTGCACCAGTATCCCGTAAGCGGGACATGGCAATCGGTGCACTCAAACTCGCTACACTGCTCTTTCCTGGGCAAACTATATTCTTTTCCACAACGGGGACACCAGCATGACTTCATTGTACCATCCTCCTCATTATCAAATACCGCTGTCTAAAACCCCCTTCTTTAGAGGGGGGATACAGACAGCGAAGCCCGATAGGACTTGTCTCCTTTCGTAAATTGTGCTACAATATATTTGTGCATAAGATAACTTTTCGCTACCGACTCTATCCCACGGCAAGCCAAAGCGCTGCTATGCAACACACTTTGGATGAGTGCCGCTGGCTTTACAATCATCTTCTGGAGCAACGAAAGACCGCTTGGGAAGAAAGAAAAGAGTCGTTTACCATGTATGACCAAATTAATACCTTCACTGCGTTGAAGCAAGAACGCCCTCCCCTTACAACCGTTCATAGTCAAGTGTTGCAGAATGTGGCAATGCGAATCGATCTCGGTTTCAAGGCTTTCTTTAGACGGGTAAAGACGGGCGAAAAGCCTGGCTATCCTCGTTTTCGTGGAGCAGGTCGGTATGATAGCTTTACCTATCCCCAGGGTGGATATTCGGTCAATCCCGATAGTATCAGATTGTCCAAGATCGGCACAGTGAAGGCAGTCATCCATCGCCCTATTGAGGGCAATATCAAAACCTGTTGTGTTCGGCTCACAAGCACTGGCAAGTGGTTTGTAACCTTTGCTTGTGAAGTGGAAGCCCAACCTCTCCCAGAATCTAGTGAAGCTGTGGGCATCGATGTCGGATTGGAAAGCTTTGCTACCCTGTCCACTGGAGAGGCTATTGCTAACCCTCGCTTCTTTAGAAAAGATGATAAGGCGTTGGCGAAGGCACAGCGAAGATTGTCCAAAGAAGCAAAAGGCACTCCTGCCAGAAGTAAAAGGCGGAAGGTAGTTGCACATATCCACGAGCGTATTTCTAACCGAAGGACGGACTTTGCCCACCAAAATAGCAGGCGTATTGTTAATCGCTTCGGCGTCATAGCTGTTGAAGACTTGAATATCAACCGTATGATTCACAACCACTGCCTTGCCAAGAGCATCGCGGATGCTGCCTGGGGACAATTTGCAGCATTTCTTTCCTACAAAGCTGGAAACGCTGGTGGAAAGTTTATCGCTGTAAACCCGGCTTACACATCTCAAGATTGCTCCCAGTGTGGGCATCGGCAAAAGATGTCCCTCTCCGAGAGAGAATACCAATGTCCTTGTTGTGGGCTGATTCTCAACAGAGACCATAATGCCTCCTTGAATATTTTGGCTGTCGGGCTGGACAGCCTGGGAATAGTCCCTAGAAGCCCCCTGCTTTAGCGGGGGGAGCAGTCACTCGTTACGGGCGTATTGCTATACGCCCCTAACTACGCAATACACCCCTACGCCTTCGGCGTCATTCTTATGGATGGTTCCTGATCGTAGTCGAAGGATAACTTATCCGGGAATGGAAGCGAAGCTTCCCCTACGCCTTGCCTTTTTCTTTCTTCCATTGTATCGCGCATTCTCTCATAGCATCAGGCGCCTGGTTAAAACCCGTGATCTTCTTTCCCTTCATACAACTTCCAATGAATAGATTGTACTCGCTGGGCGCCCTCTTTGTCTTCTCTCCCCTTTTTGATTTCTCCTGCCTGCCACCACACAAATCAAGAACAAAGGGATCCTCACAGTCCTGAATCTGCCCAAGTGTTGATATCATGTCCTTGTTACGTTCTGCGATTGACTGCTTAATAACAGCGCCTATGCAGGGAATACACTTTTTAATCAAGATAATTCTCCTTCAAAGGAAGCGCAAGATCGTTTTTCAGCCCGTCAAGTAAATTCCTCACCCTGTCGTATGCTTCGTCCCCGCTTCCCATAGGATAACATCGGCCTTCATCAAGGCAAACACTCACCTCGTCCCCTTCCGATTTAAGTATCAGGTCTCTTAAGATTTGTTCCCCAACAGATATTGTCTCTTCGGACGCCTCCGGCGTCATTCTTATGGATGGTTCCCTCGGCTCGTCTCGGCTACGCTCGATGACCGAAGGCTCCCGCTCGATGACCGAAGGTTCCTGAGCGGCGGTTCCTGAGCGAAGCCGAAGGGAGTCGAAGGAAGCCGAGACGACGGAATCAACAGGATCAGTAGAATCAAAAAAGTTTTGCGGAATTAAACTGTCTACTTCCGATTTATCATCTGTCATGATTGTTTTTATCCTTCACTGTTTAATAGGGGGAAGGTTGTATCAGCTGTTCTTTAACAAGGATTGCAATTCCTCTGTTCCCATCACACGTTTCCTGAAGTTTCTGAGACTGGGCGCCATTTTTTTATAGTATTCGGGTTCCCGTTTGCCAATCTCCGCAGGCTCGAATTCAGTCTCATGATCGCGCAGCCAGTTAGTAATATCGCCAAAAACAGCATCATCGCTATATGACATTAACTCCTCTGCCATAGCCTCAAGCCCAAGGGAATGTTTGGCTGAGAGGCAATTATGCGCTGCTCCGTGAGGAGTCAGGTAGCTCTCATCTTCATCAACTGTCAGATTGTATACCTTGCCTTCGTATAGAGAGCTGGAAACGGATCGTACAGGAAGAAAGACAGCGCTTTCCCCTGCCCAGCCATAGTTTCGTGGAGCCCGCACACAACTGCTCTTCCAGGGCAGCTCTGCTAATAGCGCTAAACGCTCCATGGCATCACCGCTTACTCGTATTGTGTATACAGGATAGTTGGAATGAATCAAGCGTCCGTCAATGACCGTATCGGGCGTGTTTCGCTTAGCTAGACTATGCAGTATACCCAGCCGAAAGAGAATAAAGCGTATCTGGTAAGCAAGATTGAAAGAAACAGTTGCGAAAGCAATTCCTGCTTTTCCCAAACATCCGTCTCCAAGTAATAAGCCTCTTAGCAAGCGCCCCTGCTTTTTAGCAGGGAGCCAGAGCGCCCAATCCGGCAATCGTTTCTCGTGTGCTGTATGTCCGAAAGCGTCGAAGATACCGGTAAATTCTTTATCAGCGTAAGCCAGATGCAGGCTTGTATCGCGATTATATTCTTTAGGATACTTGCCGAAAACAGTATAAAAAAGCTGTTTTATGCGAGCAATATATTCGATCTCATGATGACCTAAGCTAAGTGTTATACGATTATCTACCTTGCAACCTTCTGCCAGATACCAGCCTAATATTTCCGCGAGCTCAGGCGTTATAACGTCCATATCCTGTGTCTTATCAATTCTAGGAAAAGCGATAAAGTCTCCGGCAGATATATCCTTAGCTTTTATCCAGTCTACACAGCTTTCGCAAATACCACCATGGGTTCTCCAGTTCCATTTCCATGCATCCTTAGCAATAAGAAAGGGATGTTCGGGCGTAGCTTTCAAGATATCCCAGTGGTAAGTAGAAGACAATTCTATCATTTCATTGCTATAATCACGGGAGAGATGCGCTGTAACTTGCTGTTTGTTCTTGTGGCTGATAATCCCACGTGTCTTGCGCTTGGCTGCTTGAGCCAGGGTTAACACGCTGTTTTTATCTCCTGTGACATAGACAAGGCTATCTCCGGGTTGGCAATCACATGGCTTGCCCGCAATTCTCCCCCCGCCTACAAGGTCCAGCTCCATGCGGTAGAGTTCCTTGCCCAGTCTGCGCCGCAGCTCTGTAGTTGTTTCTGCAGTATTGGGCAGGGCGGAAGCTCTGCTTCCATTTCTAGATAAGTCATCCATAAGAATGACGCCGGAGGCGTCTGCGGAAGCTTCGCTTCCATTTTTGGAATAGCTATCCTTCGTCTCGGCTACGCTCGTCTCGGCTACGCTCGACGAGCGGTTGCTCGACAACCCCTTCGGTTCCCGATCGGCGGTTCCCGAGCGAAGCCGAAGGGAGTCGAGGGAAGCCGAGGGAACCATCCTTTCGGGATTGGGGGCACTGAGCGTAGTCGAAGTGTTAGCTCTGCTCATGGCATAGACTGCAAGTTTAAAAGCAAGCTTGATGTATCCCTGGTTTGATAATGCAAGCATGTTATGTCAACCCCTTCGCAACATTGTGCTTGACTTGGTGTTCCAAGTATATTAAAAACATGCTATAACAAAGATATTAAACAATCAAGTTATTTTCTGATATGCCTGAAGTTGCGGAAGCTTCGCTTCCAAACCCGGAATAGCTATCCTTCGACTACGCTCAGGAACCGAAGGGTCATCGAGCGAAGCCGAGATAGATAGAGGAAAGATGTTTCTACCAATAAAGGAAGCTAGTGAGGCGCTGGGTGTCCATCCCAAGACGTTGGAAAAATGGGCACGTGCAGGGAAGATTGAGTATTATTACAATGAAGCAGGACAACGCAGATACAGTATTGAAGTAAAGAGACAAGACGTGATTAGCCCGGACGAAGAGATTCAGGAAGAGATTCAAATGGAGAATGTGACTGTGCCACCGATTAAAAAAAAGGCTAAGAACACAACTGTGCCACCGACTGAAAAAAAGGCTAAGGACACTAATATCAGCACGATTGGAACCTTCGGGGAATCGGTTAAGGTGACTGTCGTGCCCAAGGCTTTTACTACACCATCTACCATGATCTGGCAGGCAATGCAGGCGGCAATAAACGAGTGGGGCTGGCCCGCGGATATGGAACCAGGGCATTTTCTGGACGCGTATCTATATATATCATTCAAGCAGCGGGGTATTACGCTTGGCGGTTATACAGTGCTTGAAAACAATAATAACGGGAGTGGGGAAAATGACAGAGAATAAGGAAACATATTTTGTGCCTGCGCCTAGCTCGACTAGAGGGAATGACATGGCTAATTCAGACAGGGGTACTACTCTGGGGCCTGCCGAGAGGATGAAACGACATTATTATGACGGACTGGAGGTGGAGGCGTTTCGCAGGGGCGCCGGGATGACAGGCGACAAAAGCGACCAGCATAATAATGACAACCGGATGCCGCCTGATATCGCAAATATTGTACTCGGAACGGTCAACGCTCAATCCCAGGCGCTCACCGGGCTGTTAACCAAAATAGTCGAAATTCAGAAACCAGCGGATGGTGAGCAGAATCAGTTTATGCAGTACCTTGTCAACGAGGTCAAGGACATGAAGGGTAAGATGGAAGGAAGCGCCGGTCCGGACCCCCTGGAGGTAATAGAGGAAACCTCAAAAAGGATAGACAGCCTCACCGAAACTATGCGCAAGCGGATGGGTATTCCGGAAATGGCAGCTTCCGGAGGCAACGGCATAGAAGGCATGAAGATGATGCTGGAAATCGAGAACATGAAGCAGCAGGCACAGGAGCGACAAAACCAGTTCGACTTGGGTTTAAAGACTATGGAACGTCGATGGCAGCAGGAAGATCGGCACTGGGAGCTGGAATTCAAGCTTAAAGTAGACGATGCGCGTAAAAGCAATGAAAGCAAGGAAAAATCACTAAATGCCTTGCAGGATCTTGCCGCGAGCATCATAGAATCAATCGAGATTGGGCCTGGCCCCTCCGCCACATCCGAAGGGGTGGCTGGCAATACGCCCCAACAAGAAATTGGTGCAGCCCCTTCAGCGGCGCCAGAACCGGAGCCAGAACCGCAGGAACAGGCACATTACAATATTCCATCATCTTTCATTTGCAGTGAATGCGGAGAGATAGTCAATGTTGCTCCGGACAGGATAGAAGCAAGGTGCGAATCGTGTGGCGCGGAATACGACTTGCGCGAAGAGCAGGAGGAGCGGACTGAATGAGAGTCATTGTGGGCTGTGAGTTTAGCCAGGTAGTTACACGCGCTTTCAGGGATAGAGGGCATGAGGCGTATTCCTGCGATCTACTTCCCACTGAAGGTAATCCTGACTGGCATTTTGAAGAAGATGTGCTGGGGTTGTTGAAGCGAGAGACTTTTGATTTAGGGATATTCCACCCTCCTTGTACTTACTTAGCAGTATCAGGAGCAAGATGGTTCAAAAATAAACAGAAAGAACAGCTTGAAGCACTAAGGTTTGCACAAAAGTTACTGGACGCTCCCATAGCAAGGATAGCCCTGGAGAACCCCATCAGTATTATATCAACCAGAATTAAAAAACCAGATCAAATAATCCAGCCTTGGATGTTTGGCCATGGGGAAACAAAGGCAACATGTCTATGGCTCAAAGGACTTCCCTTATTGCAACCAACTTATATAGTTGGAGGTCGAACAGCCAGGGTACACCATGAACCACCAGGGCCGAATCGCTCGAAAAACAGGGCTCGTACATTTCACGGAATCGCACGCGCCATGGCTACCCAATGGCCCCTTAGTACTTAGTGTTATCCGCGGTATAATGGGGATATGTGAAGTAAATTATGGTTAACAAAGCTGGAAAATTCAAAGTGCCACAAATAGATGCCTCAAGACTTGGACGCGGTTATATATTACGCGCAGGCAAAAGAAGCGCTCAAGAGCATGTCTGGCCGGTGTTCGAAGCTATAGGCGAAAAAAGGTTTGAGCAACTGATTGATAACAACTATCCTTTTTTCGAAAGGATACCGGAGGATAAGGTCCCCGAGAAGTGGGGGGAATGGATAATGCTTGCCAGATATCACACCTGGGCATTATTGCTGGTCAGGGAGGAAGATTACCTCACCTTTCTACCCGGCTGGCTGGCGGGGTTGATCACCCGTGATACTAAAAGCAGACAGTGGTTTGCAAATGAAGTAAACTGGCTGAAATCACAAATCACGGAAGGGAACAAAAAAAATGGCTGATATCGAGGTTGAAGGTGGGGCTGCCAGATTCAAGATAGGTCCGTTTAATTTCAATGTTTCTCATGGAAATACAGGGGCGCACTGCGATACGCCTTTATCACAGCAGGCCGCAGAGAGCGCAAACCATGCGGGAAACGAGAGCCCGGAGTATGTAACCTGCTATAATTGCAGGAAGAGCTGGTTTGATGGCAAAAATAATATACCGTTCAAGTTTTGTCCCTACTGCGCCGCAAAAATCCAGTAATCTTAGACTACGGTCACTTCGGCTACGCTCGTCTCGACTTCGCTCGTCTCGACTTCGCTCGTCTCGACTTCGCTCGACGAGCGGTTGCTCGACAACCCCTTCGGTTCCCGAGCGGCGGTTCCTGAGCGAAGCCGAAGGAAGCCGAGGGAAGCATCCATAAGTATGACGCCGAAGGCGTCCGAAAGGTGGGTTGATCGATATGCCGGACACGGAGGAATATGGTAAGCAGTTCTTTATGATTGCAGCGGCTGGCGCATTATCGGCGTTTATTGTTCAATATGCTACGAGGTCCTGGCCGCAAAAGACAGCCACCATGGCTTTATCGCAGCTTATTAATGCTGCTTCGGTATCCGATATTGCCGATGAACTTGATACGGGTACGCCGGACGATTTTATCCTTAATTCCTGGAATTATGTAGGATCTGATATAACTTACTCCTATTATGGAAGCATATTACACTTCAGGGGCGCAATTGTTCATTGTCAAAAATGTCTTTTGCCCAGCCAGGTAATAAGCATAGGTGAAGCTAACTGCGTCGGCAAGTCCGTACTACTGACCTCAATACTCCGTAACAGAATACCCTCCAATTCCATTTACACAGTAATCGGCAAATATCATAAGAGCTTGAGTAGGAAGGTATCGTTATACGTCCCTACGTCATCCGTCCCTATGCCATACGCTCTTATGCCATACGCCTCTACCGAAGATTCCCCTGACTACGCTCGTCTCGACTACGCTCGACGAGCGGGAGGCTTCGGTTCCCGAGCGGAGCCGAGGGAACCATCCATAAGAATGGCGCCATACGCCTCTGCGGAAGAAGACTATGGGCATGCCTGGGTGCAGGTACAAAGAGAAGATGGAAACTGGTATCTTCTCGAGGCCACCAGTCCGCCCTCTTCAGATCAACCATGGGTACAAACCGATATTCTGTCGGATTTGTATACCCCTGATGCCTGGATAAATGATGTCGAAATACGCTGCTTTAGCGCAGAGCTATGCGCATTGGGAGTTGACAGGTAGCATCAGTACATCACATATGCCCTCGGAAGATATCCTGGCTGCCAGTAAGGACACGGCATGCCGTGTCCCTACTTATCAAATACCGGAGTGATTAAAATGAAAATTATTTCAGCGTATTTGGCACTACGTCCTGAAGGCACCCCTCCGCCTGAAGACGGCGTAGTACCTGTTTGCGAACAGTGTGGCCTTTCGACCTGGGTCGAGTTGGGGGGTGGTGATTCGCCAGACTCCTACCACCCGAATATAGACATAAAAGCCCTGCACGGGGTGGATATCTTAACGGACCTTGAGCTTGGGATCCCTCTGCATGACAACCATGCCGAGAGAATAAAGACTATCCACCTGATCAATCATCTTTCACTTGCAGGTGGCAAGAGACTGATCGAAGAGTGCTATCGTGTGCTGAGACCCGGAGGATCGCTTTTCATCATGATGAGCGACATGGAATGGGCATTCGAGAGGCAATTACGAATGTGGCGCCAAGAGTTTGAATATGCTGAATTCGCTGCCACCTGCATATGGGGGGAACAGAGAAACAGCGCGGATGTTCATAAAAGCGGATATAGCTTTAGTTCTCTCAAATGGCTGCTTGAAAATGTAGGATTCAACGAGATTCATCACCTGGATTTGGTAAATCCCTGGGATTTGAAGGTGGAAGCAGTCAAGTAGGAGCGTATTGCAATACGCCCTCTATGCGCATTGGGGGTTAATGAATAACTGGCGAAAAGGCATAGCACAATGGTCAAGTGGTAAGGTACTCTACATTTCAATACCGTTCACATGGTTATTGGGTGAAGCTCGAATAATAGCTACCCAATGGAATGGTGAAGTTAAAATGGGTGGGCCAGCACTTATGGAACCAAATGAATGTGATGGCTTTGAGCCTATTTTATTCCACAATCCATGTGCCACTTTCACCACAAGAGGCTGTGTGAATAATTGTGAGTTTTGTGCTGTTCCTAAATTAGAAGGTGATCTTAGGGAGATACCAGACTTTCGTCCCGCGCCTATGATATGTGATAACAATTTATTGGCAGCTAGTAAAACCCATATTCAGCGAGTAGTAGATAAGATTAAATATTTCCCATATGTGGATTTCAACCAGGGACTCGATGCTAGAAGGTTTACGCCAGAGATCGCTGACATGTTGGGTGAATTGAAGTGTAAGGTGCGCTTTGCTTTTGACGGCTGGTACGCCGAGCAAGAGGTGCATGATGCGATTGACTTATGCCGAGAGCGAACCACCAAAGATATTGGGGTGTACGTGTTGATTGGTTATGATGACACCCCGGAGGATGCGAGGGCACGACTTGAGATGGTGAGATCATGGGGAATATTCCCAAATCCAATGCGATACCAACCGCTCGACGCTAGTAAAAAAAATTGTTATGCGGCTCATGGCTGGACAGAACGAGAGTTAAAGAAGATGACACGATACTACTCACGGCTAACCCAATTTAACGGAATACCTTATGAAGAATTCCAATACACTGAACAAGGTCTTTTGTTTGAGTAGGAGCGTATTGCAATACGCCCTCCTATCGGCTCGGCTTGAATATCCCTTTCGACTACTCAGAAAACATTAGTGCCCTATTATGGTCAACCTCCTACGAGTAAAAATCACTTTTTTGCACATTATTTTCACTTACTATACATAAAACCAGCTTTTAACGCATAAAAAGTGTTTTTGCTGTATATTTTTAAAATCCCGATAGTTGACCATAATCGTGTTTTTTTCATTTTTACCCCCCTATTTTTCCTACCAATTTCCTACCCCTTTTTTTTATAGAAAACACTTTTCGTATTACTTAACCTATATAAAAAGTACAGACCCCTATATACCCCACAAAAAAAGGGTGCCACCGAAGCTAAATAGCTTCAAAAAAAAGGGTGCCACGGCACCCCTTTTTGAAAAATACAGGCTTTTTTACGATCAACTGACCCTTTTTTTGACACCCGCTTGGCACACGTGGCACCCTTTTTTATAATCGTCAGTAGGTAAACGTTTACCTACTGACGGCTACTTGACATAAGTAAAAAAAAAGGGTGCCAGCGGTGTGCCACGCCAGCTTCGCTACTTGACATAAGTAAAAAAAAAGGGTGCCAAGCAGGTGCCACGAGGTGCCAAGCAGGTGCCAAAACTACCTATATATATATCTCTCTTTTTTATAAAAAATAAATTATTATTATTATATATAGAAGCTAAAAAGCAGGTAAATAACAATAAATGCAGCCCCCCTTACAGCTCGATTTGGCACCTCGCTGGCACCCCAAAACACCCCGTGGCACCCGTGGCACCCCGAAAAATGAACAACCCCCTCCAAACTTTTTTAAAAAACAAAAAAAACAACGTATTATGGTTAGTTAACACGAGGATTTGTCAGGTAACATGGGATCAATTTCTGGAATAGCTATACTTCGACTACGCTTGTCTCGACTACGCTTGTCTCGACTACGCTTGTCTCGACTACGCTTGTCTCGACTACGCTCGTCTCGACTACGCTCGACGAGCGGGAACCTTCGGTCATCGAGCGGCGGTTCCTGAGCGAAGCCGAAGGAAGCCGAGATGAGCCGAGGGAACCATCCCTACTCTTCGGAGAGGAAATCTGATTCCGGATCATTGTTTAATTTTGATTTTATTACCTTGATCACATTCACTCTTTTGGCAAAATTATCGGGATTATCGGGATCACTACCCACCCGCACTATGTTACTATTTCTAAATCCTGTTGTTTTGCTTGAGTCTTTGTGGCAATCCGTAATACCCGATTGTCTCAAATCGCTCAGCACCGCATGTTTTTTACCCAGGGGGACACCATCTCCCCGAAGGCAGTATTCGTTTAATGTTTTGAATGTGATATCGGGGAGAAGGTAAAGGAACTCGTCATCCTCCCATCCCGCCCATATCTGATTCGGTTTCAACTCTTTGGATTGGGAATACACTCCCTGTGTTTCGATGATCTCAGAGAAGTGCGTGAAATTTCTGTCTATGAATAACAGCCGTTCTTGCTCCTTAAGCGACTGTAGTGCCTCAACGAATCGATATGCCGACCTTTGGCTGATCATACCCCGGGATTGTCTTGCCGCCAATTCACAGAATATATTCCAGCCTTCTCCCAATCTTCGCTGGAATTGTGCTTCATCAATAGCGCCTGTTTCCAGGGCAAAAGTAAGCCCCAGTTCCAGCCCTATAAACAAATGAGCAACCGCTTCAGGCAGCCGTTTGTGTATATCATGGCCGGCTGCTTTTTTTCGATATTCAGATAACTTATCCGGCAGTTCTGTCTTCAGGGATTCGTATCGCTTCCCGATCCAGGCAATATAATGTCCCATGGCATACGGGTATGTGAAAGCGTCTTTACTCTGGGCTAACGACAAATCCTCTAAATTTATGTCGTCCTTCTTGGGCTGGAGAACCAACAAACGGCCCTGTGTGCTCTCAACATCCGGTAATTGCTCTCCGGTGCTGATGACACACCCCCGCGGTGGAGGTGTGTTATTGCCGCCAAACCTGCCGCGATACGCCCGATCACCGATGTAATGGATAAAGCGGTGTGCCAATTTATCCATAGTCTTTTGTTCGTCTCTAGAATTGCCCGGCAGCCAGTTATCCACCACCAGGGGTACATCCTTGGCGTAAAAGCATAACTCTGCCATACTCATGGCGGTGGACCACGCCCATTCAACAGGCAGACTCTTATATGTAAATTCCCCAAAATGACAGAGTGCCAGCGCTGTGATAGAGGATTTAAGCTCTCCAGTACGTCCCTCAATCCACGTAATAAAATTTGGCTCCATTATCTCGCATAGCGGCGCAGAATACATTATCGCACCGAGAGGCACCATAACCTCCGGATTACCAATATCCATAAATTTAACGCTGACACTCATAGCATCTTTTGGAGATATCGTATTCAGATCTGTGGGGAGCATGTACTGATCCATCCTCCCCTTTCCCCTCAAGTCAACCTCGATTCCCTGTTTGTTCAGAGCTCCGGACGCTGTGAGAAAAGCGCGCTCATCGTTGATCTCCCGCCATCCCGTATGCTCAAAGATGTGACGAGGCTTTCCATCTTTAATTTGCATCTTCATGTAGCTGCGGATATGTTCTCTATTGTTCGCCCCCGGGTAAATATCGGCCTTGCCCCCCCACTCTTCAAGCCATTTCAGAGTGCCAAAATCTGAGGCGGCCACTTCAATTTCTTTAAACTGGTGGCTACCATGCTTGCCGCCGACGATATAGGAGTTGGTTACCTCACTCCCATTGTCCCGGCAAATCTGCTCCGCGATATATGGGACGAGGGTACAGAGCGGTTCAAGGTACTCTGCATTATCTTTGGTACTGCGCACCCTGCATAACTCGTTATCATCAACTACATATTTGTGTTTTTGCTTGGAACGAACCAGTGGAGTGTCATCTTCTCCTTCACTACCTGCTGTGAGCTGGCGAAGATCATCTATGGTATGACCGGCAGCCAGATAATCGTCTACTCCTGTTTTGGACAAGCCCTCTATCAGAGGCAAATATATTATCTGCACGTGAGCTCCCTTGCGTTCAAGGTGAACTTTAAGCTGCTTCATCGCACGGTATACCTCGTGTTTTGTGACGATATCAGAGTCGTAGGCAATAAACACATTGCGATTATTTAATGAGACAAGGTCGAATTCGGCAAGCAATGTGATGCCTCCAAACACATTGCGCCCCTTGAACCCCCAGACCCCAGTGAGGTTAATACTGCAGAGTCCATGGGAGGCTAAAGCGTCGGCTTTTTTTGCACCCTCTGTAAACCAGAGATCTATGCCTGGGTCGAGTGCATATCGGGAGCAAAAAGGGGGCATATCCAGGTGAATTGATGCACCTTGGGGGGTTTCATATTTGACAGGTTTATCCTTTTTATTGAGGCGGGGATTATCAGGACGTGATTGATAGCCAAACCTCACTCCATCAGGGGCATAGAGGGGGATCAACAACGCGGGCGCCTGTCTTTGTGCCTGGGAGAAACCGAGGTACTCAAGCTGGCTGGGACTAGTGAGAGACTGGTATCCTCGTTCCCTGATTATCTCGATTGAAATACCTAATTTTAAAAGTATGTCAAGGTGATGGGTAAGCAGTTCCGGAATTATATCAGAGAATTCCTGGCTCATTCCATGCCCTCCGATGTCTTAATTTAGCTGCTGAATTGCCTGAGGTCGTGTTCACGCTGGGAAAATTCAAGAATAATTTTTGCATCCCGGCTTGATATGAGCTTTGCTCTTTTCATTGTGGCGAGAGTGCTGTTGTGGGAGCAGGGAAAAAAGAGTACAAAATGTTTAGGCGTTAACCTTTTAGGTTTTTTTTCAAACGCTATCTTTACCGAATCAGTCGGCCACTCAGCATCGCAAACCGGACATTTCATGGTAATATCCATATTATATTACTCTGTTCACGGTTTCGATCCAGTAACCGAAGATAATCTGAAATACATCCTCTTCTTCCGGGGTGTCCAGCGGGATGCCGTTTCGGTATATACGATTGTCTTTTACCTTGCAGTCATCGGGTAAAAATCCCCTCCGCCATCCTTTGGGTGTAACCATGCGGTGGCTGAAGTCAGCCGGACCCGTGCGCAACGCCAGGGTAACCCCCCAGCATTCGGGTGTTGTGACGAAGATTTCAGCGACTATCGAGTCCCCTACGCCTGTTCTTACTCCAAATCGCCTCTGTTTAACACCGTAGACGCCTTCGGCGTCATTCTTATGGATAGCTATTCCGGGTTTGGAAGCGAAGCTTCCGTTGTTAAGCCTGATCAGTTTCCCTTTGGTAATCATTTTTTCGAGGGTCAGGTCCAGCTCCGGGGAGGCGGACACATTTATCTCTCCAAACAAATCAACAGGGTATTTGGGGATACAGACGATATCTATATCACCCACGGTTTGACACTGACGGCGGATTCCGCCAGCAATCTCGATACGGGTGCAGGCAAGTGAGATCTCACTAACCAGTTTGTCGGCGATCTCTTTAGCTTTGTCGTAATCAATACGTTCCTTATCCATGCTTCCTGCTCCTTTGTTTTTGGTTATCGTAGTTTGTTTGTTGGGTAGGGTCATAGCATACTTTGCTGTTTCTTAAACCGCAATTGAAGCAGACAATATCGTATTCACCACTGCATTCCGTGCGCTCTTCGAATAATGTCCCTCCACATTTGGGGCATTTGTTAAGATGTTTCATTTGACTTATCTCTCCGGTTTGCGGTGGGTACTGGCACGGAGAAGCTGAATCATGTCAAAATTCCTTGGATCACTACTGAATTGTTTAAACTTTCTTATTGCCTCTTTTTGCTCGTCAGATAGCGCTATTCCCTCTTCCTCTCCGTTGATGATTCTTTCCCTGCGCTCCCTCTTCAAGCGACCCACAATTTTCTCCTGTTCAATTATATGGCGTCATACTGAGGATGGTTCCCTTCGGCTTCCTTCGGCTTCGCTCAGGAACCGCCGGTCGGGAACCGGTCGGGAACCGAAGGGCCCCGCTCGTCGAGCGTAGTCGAGACGAGCGTAATCGAGACGAGCGTAATCGAAGCTTCCGCGGACGCCTTCGGCGTCATACTAAGGATGGAACTTCACGGGATTCAAAGACATGGAACACTGAATCCCCTTCATCTAATTGGAACGTGCCTTGGTAGAACAGAAACATACCTGTTTCAATGGTTTCGCCTGTTTCCCTCAGGATAAATCGGCATTCTGTTAACTCCGCTGTTGGGTCTATAAGTGCCCACATTTGCGGTTTGCCATGCTGCACATCCACATGGATTATATCCGCGCCAGATGGGAGTTGTAGTGTGAACTCGTCTATGTCTGCAACCGGGATTTCATATTTCCAGACAACGTTTTTCATTGGCTCCTCCTTTAAATTTTGGCATCTCCCTTATCATCTCAGGATGAAGCAGCTTCTTGGCGAACACAGGCACTCCCGCATCCTGGCATTGTCGCTGAAGATCAAGCCCCCACTGAATATCAAATGGCCTTTTGTTTGGGCCTGTTTCGGGGCCGTAGACTACCCAAGACAATTTATTATTAGATCGACCTTCTAATGGGCGATAAACCCCGTGGTTCCCAGTAAGCACATCAATCTCCACCACATCTGTTTGGACACATCTCAAGTCCACCGGCTCTAACATCGGTTCTACACTAACGAACCGAACTGCCGCCGGTATCTGAAGCAGAACCGGTATGCGCTTATCTGCTTGCTCTTGATTCTCGACTGAGACGCCAAGCCAGATGTTAGCGTTATCTCCAAAAACCCTCCAAGGGAATATCCCAACACTTTCATCTGAGATATTTGCCTCAAAGTCAAAATCTTTCGCAAACTCTGGCCTCTTTGTGAGTATCATAAATGTGTGCTGTGGGCATTTCTCCATCACTTCCCACACCTTAAACACGTCTTCCCAATCAACTAACTCGTGGAATAAATCTCCCATGCTTTCAACAAATACCATACGGGGTTTCTTCCACGAAAGAGGCTTTTCAAGTTCCTTTTCGTCAAGCTTCGGCAGTTCCCCTTCTTTGGGGTATGAGGTAAACCCTGGTAAGTTCCTGCTGAGTATCCTTCTAGCGTAGCAATGAGCGCACCCTTCGGAAACTGGAGTGCATCGCATCTTGATAGGATTCCATGAGGTATCTGCCCACTCAATTTTCGTTTGCATCATCCGATCCTTTAAACCTGGTACTCTGCGGGTGCTTTCATGGCTATCATCTCAATCGCACACATACCCTCTGTCATGCGACCTTCAATTGTATATGGTGTAACCCACCACGCACAGGCATGTTCCTCACATTCGCAGCTAGATGAAACTTCCTGGTCATAAGCTCCTCGTTCCAGCGGCTGGCTGAACTTTAGCGGGCATATTTTATTCGGCATTGGGGATATTCCTCCTTCTCTATCACTCTTGTCCAGTTTTGCTTTCATAATTCTCATCCTTGTTTCTTCTCGCACATTAAAATCCCCAAGCAGGGTCGGCGGCTCAGAGAATCTCTAACACACGGTCCTTGATATCGGGGAACTCCTCGCTGAGAACTCGGATGTAGTCCTCAGAACATAAGTCCCTGTGTATGAGCAGGTAACCAGCAAACGCCTCTATACGGGCATTACCATTGGCCCCTCTTCTAAGTATCTCTGCGGTGATATTTTGGTTATTAGCGATATTATTGGTTCCTCTGAGGTCGGCTCCTGCGAGATTGGCTTCTCCGAGGTCGGCTCCTGCGAGGTCGGCTCCTCCGAGATTGGCTCCTCCGAGATTGGCTTCTACGAGATTGGCTTCTACGAGATTGGCTCCTCCGAGATTGGCTCCTGCGAGGTTGGCTCCTCCGAGATTAGCTTCTCCGAGATTGGCTCCTGCGAGATTGGCTCCTGCGAGGTTGGCTCCTCCGAGATTAGCTTCTCCGAGATTTGCTCCTGCGAGGTCGGCTTCTCCGAGATTGGCTCCTCTGAGGTCGGCTCCTCCGAGATTGGTTCCT
>Ga0209345_10002213_pt1 | contig 21762 bp, 24 predicted proteins | sample Cruoilmetagenom7_FD_187294 | JGI IMG/M metagenome (GOLD analysis project Ga0209345, IMG submission 187294) | Oil polluted marine microbial communities from Coal Oil Point, Santa Barbara, California, USA - Sample 7 (SPAdes) (version 2) | ecosystem: Environmental > Aquatic > Marine > Oil seeps ... | reverse complement strand
TTCGAAAGTTTATGCCTAGCAACTCGGTTAAATTAGAGCAATTGCCAGCCAGTGTAAGCAAGTGTTTAGCTAAGCAAGAAGCCTGTATTGCATATGAAGCGCACCCCAGTATTATAAAAAGAAAAAGGGTCGGAAGCGTTTTTAATGACCTATTAGGTTTTAAACGGAAAACCATAGAAACAGGTTGGCGCTTTGATGCCTTAATAGTGCTAGATAATGGCGTGGCGGTGTATAAAATTTGGAGTGGTGAGCCGTTTTTGAACTCAGAAAAGTTACGTAAAAACCCGTTAGGGCCTTTGCAAGGGTCGGGGGGCTCGTTAGCGCGAGAAGCGCTGGGTGTTTAACTAACAGTGTTGTGCCTGCTAATAAAAAAAGCCTTACCATTTATAGGTAAGGCTTTTGATACATTAAGGTCAACTTAAGCGTTTAAACGCTAGTCGTAATTTCTATCCCTCGTTGTTTAGCCATTGTCATGGCAGTATCAACAATCATATCTTCTTGGCCAGCGATCATTTTCTTTCTGCCCAACTCAACGAGAATATCCCGAGCAGGAATGCCAAAACGTTCAGCAGCACGTTTAGCATGCAATAAGAACGTTGAATATACACCGGCGTAGCCTAAGGTTAAAGACTCTCTATCAACACGAATAACATGATCCATTAATGGGAGAATAATATTTTCTGATAAGTCCATTAACTTAAATAGATCAACACCCGTTTCAATACCCATGCGCTCACAGACAGCCGCAAAAACTTCTAATGGTGTATTGCCTGCGCCAGCACCCAAACCGGCTGCAGAACCATCGATTCGGCTAGCACCTGCTGCAATGGCTGCAATAGAGTTTGCAATACCCATACCAAGGTTATGGTGACCATGAAAGCCTATTTCTGTTTCAGGTTTTAATGTTTCACGTAATGCTGAAATACAGCGCGTAACATCTTCCGGTAACATATAGCCGGCTGAGTCGGTTAGGTAAACAGTTTGTGCACCATAAGACTCCATTAATGCCGCTTGTTCAGCAAGGCCTTTAGCGGTATTTAAATGAGCCATCATTAAAAAGCCAGTGGTGTCCATACCTAACTTACGCGCAAAAGCCATGTGCTGAGGTGATGTATTCGCTTCAGTACAATGAGTCGCCACATGAACACTACGTGCGCCGGCATCATAAGCAGACTGTAGCTCTTTCATGGTGCCCATTCCTGGGATCAGTAAAACCGACACAATCGCTTGCTTCATTAAAGGCGCTACGGCAGAAATATATTCTTCATTACTGGCCATAGAAAAGCCATGTTGCAATGAGTTGCCACCCAGCCCCGCACCATGTGTTACTTGAATGTATGGAACATTTGCATCATCTAATGCGGTTGCAACGCGAACCATTTCTTCCACAGAAATTTGTTCGCCCTTGGCATGCATGCCATCACGTAGGCACATGTCATGCAGAATAACTTTGCGGCCATCTAAGGAGCTTAGTTTTTCGGTTGTTGACTCAGACATTACGCAGCCTCCACAGGTTTAAGTGTTATTGTTCCATTTTGAATTTCTTCCGCGAACATTTCAGCAGTACGCGTTGCCGCCGCAGTCATTACATCGAGATTGCCAGCATATTTGGGTAAATAATCACCAAGGCCTTCAACCTCCATAAAAACTGACACTTTATTACCATCAAAAATAGGCCCGTTAATCAATTTGTAGCCAGGAACGTACTTTTTAACTTCTTCAATCATATTAAGTATGGACTCAACAATCTTTTCTTCATCAGGTTTATCATCGGTAATACAGTAAATAGTATTGCGCATAATAAGTGGTGGCTCAGCGGGGTTAACAATAGCCATAGCTTTCCCTTTACGAGCACCGCCAACTGTTTCAATAGCGCTGGAAGTTGTGTAGGTGAACTCGTCAAGGTTTTCACGAGTACCAATGCCAACAGATTTTGAAGCAAGGCTGGCAACAATCTCCGCATATTCAACAGACTGGATGCTTGACACCGCGCTGATAATAGGAATGGTAGCTTGACCTGCACATGAGATCATATTTACATTCATTTCGAGTTTTTCAGTATGCTGGCTTAAGTTAACGGGTGGTACACATAAGGGGCCAATAGCTGCCGGTGTTAAATCAATCATTAACACGCCAAGCTCATTGAGCTTACGGCTATTTTCAGCGTGCACATAAGCACTGGTCGCATCAAATGCTATTTGTATATTGTCTTCAAGAACATGAGGTAATAAGCCATCGACACCATCAGACGTTACCTTGAGGCCCATATTTTTAGCACGAACCAAACCTTCAGACTCTGGATCAATACCCACCATCCAAACAGGTTCAAGATATGGGCTTCTTTGAATTTTATAGATAAGATCTGTGCCAATATTGCCAGATCCAATCAATGCGCACTTGATTTTTTCCATGATGGTCCTTTTATAGTTGCGGGGGATTAGTAAGAGGTTTGTTTGTGCAGGCTATTTAGCTAGCAGCCATAAATAAAAAAGCAAATATTACTATCCGAGCTACTAAATAACTAGGTTTTTATAGATGATTTTAGTAACCGAGAGGCATAAAAAAAACACAATGCCTTATTTTTTAAAGCGTTATGGGGTTTTATAAGCTCTTGTCGGACTGTTTTTTGGCGTGAATTGAGGTTTATGTCTAACTGGTTGAAATATTGATTAAATTCTAATATAGATATGTAACTGTGTGACTAAAAGGAATGAAGCTTATCTTCTGATCGTATAGGAATAAAAAACTAACAAAATCATGTTGATAGTGGCTTTATGGGGCTTTCTGAGTCCTTGTGGGATTTTTTTGGTGCTTTGCGATGCGGGTTTTGTTCCCACAATAGCAACTGAATCAGGCCATCAATAGTATTGGTAAGCTAACGAGGGTTTATGCTTACGCAGGTGCTTCGGATTTCGATTTGTCAGCTTCTACAGATTATCAATATGAGAAGCCGTTCGGAACTTGCTCTGTTTCTTTTAGGTATTGATGGTTGTTGAGCTATTAAACGCAACGATAAAAACAAACTCTACAGCATCCATGAGCCGGATGTCCGGTGCATTGCCAAAGGTAAAATACACAAACGCTATGAGTTTGGTTCAAAGGCCTCATTCATCACCATCTCCAAAAACAATTGGGTGGTGTCTGCACAAAGCTTAGACAACCCTTATGATGGGCATACGCTCGGTAGCGCGCTTAAGCACGTCACACAACTAACAGGTATCACACCTCAAGATGCTTATTGCGATATGGGCTACCGAGGTCATGGCTTAAAAGGCGCTACAAAAATAACAGCAACCCATTCAGAATTATATATTGAGATAGAGTAAAGTCGCTGATGAATTTGCCAAATTCATAAGTGGAGACAGGATTTCATATCATAGCCATTGGGCTAGAAAACCGTACACACCTTATTCCTTTGGACATCATGGATATCTCATACCTCATCGTGAAATATACGGATAATCGTTTGCATGTTTTTACTTTCAGGTATAGTTGATTGAATTCTATTTCTGTTCAAATCGTGGAATACATATTCAACTCGCTGGTATAAATCACAAAAACTCAAGTCATGAGCCTTGAAATAATCGGCGCGGAATCTTTGGGTGTGCGCAGCTTATGTTGTCTGGTGACGTTGCCGGATAGGCGCATAATAATTGATCCAGGAGTGTCGTTGGGCTACATGCGGCACGGCCTACTGCCCCACCCGTTGCAAGTCGCTGAAGGATGTAAGGTGCGCGAAAAAATCTTACGTTTGCTGCATGATGCTACCGATGTGGTATTCAGTCATTTTCATGGTGATCATATACCGCTGGCTAAAGCGAACCCCTATCAGTTATCCATTCACTCGCTATCCCCCCATTTTCGCGAACTGCGCTGTTGGAGCAAGTCAAATGAGGGCTTGTCTGCCAACATGGATAAACGATTTCAAGATCTTTCGGAGTTGCTGGGGACCAATTTGCAAATTGCAGAAGGATGCTCAGAAGGCCCGTTGGCATTTTCCCCTGCTGTCCCTCATGGTAGGCTGGATAGCAAATTGGGTACCGTAATAATGACGAGAATTGAGATGAGTAGCCATGTATTCGTGCATGCTTCCGACATCCAGCTATTGGATGATTCAACCGTGGACAAAGTGATCAATTGGCAGCCAGACATCGTACTCGCTGCTGGGCCACCTTTGTATTTGAGTCAGCTTGGTAAGGAAGAACGTGAATGTGCTTGGGACAATGCAGTACGACTGGCACAAAACATTGATACCGTTATCCTTGACCATCACTTGATGCGTAGCAGGGAAGGCGCTATTTGGCTGGACAAACTCTCCATGATTGTGGGCAAGAAAATATATTGTGCGGCGGACTTCATGAAACGTCCAAGGCGGTTGCTCGAAGCAGATAGAAGCCAGCTATATGAGGAAATGCCCGTTCCAGAGCAGTGGCACAATGACTACGCCAAAGGTCGTGCGGATTTTGATAGATACCTTAGGTAATCTTACAGTTCGGTAATAGACTCCAGCTATAGCGGACACAAACTTTATATTTTTAAATGGTTTGCTTTCACAACGACAAAAGCTCCCTGACCGCGACCGATGCGTAAGGATTCGATTTCACTGGTTTCGTCCAGCGACTTCGACAGGGTCTGAACCCATACTAGGTTGGTGAAACCAGCATCGTGTAGTAAAAGTTCTACCTCATCCCCCGAATAGAATGTCGCATCACGGTAATACACATTTTCCGTCTGATGAGTCAGGTAGTATTGACCGAGTTTGCTTGTGCGATCAATAAACCCAAGTACCAGCTCACCATCCGGTTTCAAGACACGATTAATCTCAGACAACATGGTAGTGGCATCGTCAACGAAGCAGAGGGTTGTGACACACAAGGCATAATCGAAACTGTTATTCAAAAAAGGAAGTTCCTCGCCGATTCCCTGAACGACCGAAATACTTCTTTTTGCCGCATAATCCAGCATTTCACGTGCGGGATCAATGCCTACCTGAATACCAAGCGGGGCTGCGAAACGCCCTGTTCCAACACCAATCTCCAAACCTAAGCCACACCAAGGCAATTGAGCACGTACGGCTAGTAATTCAGATTGGTAGATCGCCGCATGGCGCAAAAACCAGTCATCGTAATCGCGATGATGGATAGTAAATGGTTTAGTTCTTGGCATGGTTAACCCGAAAAATTCATGAAAGTAGTGGGGTTTCTGGAAAAAAGACTAAGGTACAGACTGTCTTTTCTAAAATATCCAGGATTTAGGTTTAACTCATCGATTAAAAATAAACGTGTACATTAATTAGATCAGAATATAGACCTAAATTTTCTATTTTTTGCAAAAATATGACAGTAATCAAAGTAGATATTGATTAATTACAATCCATAAACAGGACTTCAAGTCAAACTATAGAACAAGATGATAGGATCGTTATCTTATGATTAGGAGCTAACTAATATGGCTCATTGGTTCAAAGCGGCACTACTGTTTCTAATTCCGCATCATTCACTATTCACGAATAGTGCAGTGGAGTACGCGTTATCGACGCTTTCCATTGCGTAAATCCATCACTCGCTGGTTTATCCGCCATTACCAAGTAGATATGTCAGAAGCTCTGGAGCCAGATCCCGATGCCTATCCAGACTTCCGGCGTAGCAAAAACCTTCACCCGCATCATAAAAGCTATCATTTTTTTCTAACTGATAAGGGAGTTTCCCACATTTTGCACGAGAGCTATATCGATCTTGTCAGCGGCAAATCAATAAACATGGAGGTTGCTGGACAGACGTATCGCTTAGCTGACTGGTATATGAAAACGAAGGATGATGTACCGCAAAAGCTTGTGAACGAAACATACAGTTGGCTTACTTTTGATGATTCTGGACGTGTCGATTTACATGCCGCTAAGGCAATCGAGGCATCACCAATGCCTACAGAAAAAGAGCACGAATAGATCAAGAAACTCTTGTTTTCGACTAATGAGTGACGGGCATCTCTGAAGTAGTTAAGTAGAAAAAAGATGATGATTTATTCATCACTTACACATATTCGGGATTTATGTCCGTCTGCATATTATTATTTTACAATTAACAAGGTGAGGTTATGAGCAAAGAATGGCAACAGGATTTAGATAAGGAATCAATAGAGACAGAAGCCAAGTTTGATATAAAAGAGCGAGTTGATTTACCTGAGGTTGATCAAAGTATCAAAGTCACCTTTTTATCTGTACCAAGAAAAATAAGCAAGGAAGATACTCACCTTGATAGGGATATGTTTGTAGCGGATGTCGATGATGGCTCACAAACAACAAAGCAGATTATCTGCTCAAAGTCTATCAGACAACATTTGTCAGCGATGCTGGAACGCGGTGATATTGATCAGGTTCCCGGGTCAACCGTTATTATCTCCGCGCATGAAATACCCAAGTTCAAAACCAGCGAGGGAGAAATAGTCAAGAATGCAAAAGTTTATCATGTAAATCTCGTTTCTGCATAAACCTCTCATTATTAGCCAAAGGACATAATGACAAAATTTCGTCTGATACAGCTTTACAGTCTTAACTGGATTATCTACTGTTTGTATCGAATTGAGTTCGTTTTATCTATCACATATATAGGATTAAATCATGCAACAACCCTTCCATAATTTCAGTGAATTATTTGCCCAACTTGGGCTGGGCAACAGCCCTGAAGAAATAGAAGCCTTCCTTCAACAGCATAGCCCTTTACAACGTGAAGTAAAGTTAGCCGATGCGTCATTCTGGTCATCCGCCCAGGCTGATTTTCTGCAACAGGCACTATATGCCGACAGCGACTGGGCCGAAATTGTCGATGCTTTAAATGCCGCCTTAAGAGACTAGAGACCCACGTAAGGGGAAGAGTTAGAAGTGCTAGGATTAGTCATTTGACACCGCCTCAAACCCTGCTACGACATCCAGTAATTCGGTGGTGATCATTGCCTGACGTACGCGCCGGTATTCTCCAATCAATTCTTCCTTGTTTTCATCCAGATTTTTTTCAGCTGCTTGCATGGCGGCCAAACGGCTACCGTGTTCTGCAGACTGTGATTCGGCACAAGCGCGGAATAAGGAAATAAAAAAGTATTGATGCAGCAGCGACGAGAGTAACGTATCCCTATCCATGGTATAGGTAGGCAGGCTAGAACCGGACCAAGCTTCTTCTTCCAAGTGTTGAAAATGCGATAAGTTCAAAGGTAACAGGTGGAACCTAGTCGGACGGTAGGTAGCGCGGCTACTAGGGCGGTTATGAAACAAATAAAGGTGCTCAAGCCCGTCCTCCTCACGCCAGCGATCTATGTGTAATAGTATGTCTTGTATCGTGGCTCCGATCTGATTAGCGGCACCTGGCAGATTAAGCACCTTATCAACGGGCTGTCCGGACATTTCCAGTTTATCCGCAGCGCGCATTCCCACACATAATATTTTGGGTTTGAAATCAGTGGGAAGTGTTTTGATGTGCTCCAGGGTATATTCCGCTATCTCCTCATTGAAGCGACCACATAAACCGTGATCGGAGCCATAGACTACAACTGCCAAACGTCCATTATGAGGATGTGGCTGCACAGCTTGCTTCTCACTGTCACGCATCACAATATACAAGCCACGTTCTACGGTGTGCCAATAGTCAGCAAGAGAAGAAACCGCTTTTTCATATTGATGGATGCTGGCAGCAGACAGAGCCTTCATGGTGCCGACAATATCGTCAAGGTCTCCAATACTTTTGATGCGTTGCTGCAAGCGTTCAGGCGATTCCATTAATTACTCACTTTTGATTGCTCTGTTCTTTAGGGTTTAAGTGAAGTGATGACTGTTTTTAACACCTGCACGAATTGTTGCCAATCTTCGTCAGAGAGTTTTTCAGCCGATTCGATTTTTCTCGATATCAATCCCAGGTCCTCTTTCAGCGCTCTACGGATAGGTTGTTGTAATGCTTCAATCTGATCTAATTCAAAACCATCTAATAATCCTTCTGTGACTGCCTTGAGCATGGCGATTTGGTCGGTAACTGTGAGCGGCTGATGTTCAGGCTGTTTTAGTATTTCACGAACTCGCTGCCCACGTGCAATGGCAGCCTGACTACCTTTGTCCAGACGGGTTGCGAATCGGGCAAAAGTTTCCAGTTCCTCAAACTGCGAATAAGCAAGGCGAAGATCACCTGCCACGATCCGATATGCAGGTAACTGGGTCTTGCCACCGACACGCGAGACTGATTTGCCAATATCGACTGCGGGTAATAACCCTTTGCGAAATAGCACGGGTGACAAATAGATTTGGCCATCTGTAATGGATACCAGATTGGTTGGGATGTAGGCGGATAAATCCTCCGCCTGGGTTTCAATGATGGGCAAAGCGGTTATTGAGCCACCACCCAGTGTTTTACTCAGGGGTGCAGATCGTTCCAGCAGACGTGAATGAATATAAAAAATATCACCCGGAAATGCTTCACGACCTGGTGGACGTCTTAACAACAGGGAAAGTTCACGGTAGGCACGAGCATGGCGGATCAAGTCATCATAGACAATCAGCACATCCTTACCTTTATCACGAAACCATTCAGCCATGCTGGTCGCCGCATAGGGGGTCATATACTGCAATCCAGGAGTATCTTCACCAGACGTTACGACCACAATAGTCTGCTCTAATATGCCTGAATCACGCAGTATATCTACCACGCGCGCCACCGCTGTGCCACGCTGTCCTATCGCACAATAGATACAAATCACCCCGGTGTCCCGTTGATTGATGATGGTATCGACGGCTACAGAAGTTTTTCCAGTCTGGCGATCCCCCACGATTAATTCACGCTGACCACGACCAATAGGAATCAATGCATCGATGGATTTAATGCCTGTTTGCAGTGGAACCGTAACAGGTGCCCGATCCATGATGGCTGGTGCTTCCCGTTCCATGGGTAAGCGTGACTGTGTTTTCAATGGTGAACCGCCATCCAGCACTTTACCTGTGGCATCAATAACCCTTCCTAGCAAAGCATCACCCACGGGTGTATCGGCAATGCGTCCCGTACGTTTAACTGTTTCCCCCGCTTTAATAGCAGGATCATTTTCCAGCAGTATCACACCAATCTCATCCGGAGCAAGGTCAAGTGCAATGCCAAGCACATTACCGGGGAATAACACGATTTCCTCGAACTGCGTCGAGGGCAGTCCTCGCACTCTTGCTATACCCCCTTCGATATGGGTAATTATTCCGGTTTCTGTCAGTTGTAAATCAGTGGGTGATCCAGATAATGCCTCATCGTACAATGCTGTTATTTGTTCAAGGCCTTTTTTAAGTTTTGGTTGTAAGCGATGATCAGGTTTCACTGATGGACTCGCTATCAAGTACTTTTTGCAAACGCTCATCCAGCATTTGCAAATGATTCTCCATATTCCAGCTAAGCTGATAGCTATCTGCTGTTAGTACAATACCGCAGAGGAGATCATTGGACTGGCTGTATTCTGGCGTTACCGATGTGTTGAGCTCTTCATGAATGGCCTGCGTAATACGATTTTGCGTGGCAATATCAAGATCAAAAGCGCTGCTGATGTGGATTGTGCTATCTGAATTTTGTAATTTCTGGCGCATGGTATCATCCATGTTTTTCAGGCGTTTCAAGAATACTGAAATAATCTGTGTCTCAAGTTCGGTATCAGCCAAATCACCAAGTATACGTTGCCCCATTTGCTGGATAGCCTTCACAGAAGCTTTGCGCAACACCTTTAGATAATCTTGTTGTTCCTGTTGCAACTGTTGTTGCCACTGATCCCGGAGTTGCTGTATCTCAATACGTGCCTGTTCTAGTAAAACACCTCGTTTTTCCTGTGCCACCACCTCAACTTCTTGCAAACGTTGTTCTCTACTTTGTTCAAGTCCAATACGTTTATCTTCGTACAACTGCACTTTTTGTTCTGCCGTTTGTTCACGTTGCTCTGCCTGTTCAAGGAAATCCGCTATCCGTTGCTCGCGCCGATCCATAGCATCAATCACCGGGCGATAAAGAAAATGCTGTAACAACCCCACCAGTACTAAAAAGTTGACAATCTGGGCAATAACGGTCAACCAGTCGATATCCACGCTAGCTTCCTGCTGCCGTTATTGCATAATCCCAGAATGGGTTGGCGAAAATGAGGATCATGGCCATCACAAAACAGTAAATGGCCGTTGATTCGATCATTGCCAGTCCCACGAACAGGGTGCGGGTGATTGTACCCGCCTCATCCGGTTGTTGGGCAATGGCATTTAATGCTTGTGCAACGGCTCGCGCTTCTCCGAATGCCGGTCCGATTGAACCGATGGCCATTGTCAGGCCAGCAGTAATAATGGATACCATGGCTATCAAGCTAAGACTGTCCATCTGTTTCTCCTTTGTTGGGTTTTTTGTGTATTTTGGGGTATGAGGTGTTTGCTTAGGTTTGTCTGGTTTTGTCTGATTTTGTCTGTTGAGCCGCCGTTGCCGAGGCGATATAAACCATCGAGAGTATGGCGAATATATAGGCCTGGATGGTACCCGTTATGAGTCCAAGCAGCTGCATGACAACAGGAAAGAAAAACGGTGTCAGACTTAATAAAATACCAATAATAATGCTACCACTCATGATATTGCCATACAGACGTACCGCCAACGCGATGGTGCGGGAGAGTTCTCCAATAATATTAAAGGGTAACATCAGTGGTGTTGGCTGAATGTAATGTTTGAGATAAGAGCCCAGCCCTTCATGTGCAATACCGAATAGTGGCACTGCAACAAATACAGAAATAGCCAGGGCTGTGGTGGTCGATAGCGATCCGGTAGGTGCAATAAAACCCGGTACTATTGTCAGTAAATTAGCGCTAACAATGAACAGAAACAACGTACCGACAAAGGGCAGATATAACCCAGGCTCCTGATGACTTACCTCGCGAATCTGATTGCGCATACCTGTTACGATGACCTCCAGCAGGTTCTGCCAGCGTGGAATTTCGGCAACGCTAGTAAGGTGCCGGGTGATTAACCATGAACCACCTACTAGCAAAGCCATGACGCCCCAGGTAAACGCAATAGTGGCGTTAATATGCAGGAATTCCCACTCCCAGAGAATAATGCTGTCTGGCGTGATATTCATGATGACTTTCCTTTCCAGGTATCCTGGATAGTTGAAATAGGCCCTAGTCGTCGCTTGAGGATTATACGTACCAAGGTAAGACTCAGTAATGCTGCCAATAATCCTTGCCAACCTGCAAAACGCATAATGAAATAAAATCCAGATAGCACAAAAGCCAAACGCCCAGTGAGGCTGAAGAGCATTAAGAGTCCTGGATTCTTTTGCTGGGGTAGTCGTTTCAGAGTGAGCCAAAGGCCAAAGAAATAAATAAAACCGAGTATGGCTCCTGCTCCCAGACTAAGAAACAGAGACATTGCCGGGATTAACTGTGTAGAGTCAATCATGCTTGATATCCCCCAACCGAGTCAGAACCCGGCGGGTAACAACAGGGCCAATTAATTCGAAAATAACGGTGGAACCCAAAACGATTGGCAGGATAATATCTTTAAGTTCCGGAAAGCGCTGACTGGCAAGCAGCGCCATACCGATAGCAACGCCGGCCTGTGGTAACAGTGTAAGGCCGATCCAGTTACGGGTAGTGGTATCGGCGCCACTTAGCATACCGCCCAGTCGAGTACCCAGAAGACGCCCGATTACCCGCAGGCCGATATAGCCGGCACCCAACAGGCCAACCTGGGCCAATGCGCCGACATGCAAGGCTGCTCCAGCCAAGAGGAAAAATAAAATCAGGAATGGCCATTCAATACCCTCAATAGTATGAAATGGCCGTTCGTGATGTTTAGCCAAATTGGCTACCACTGCTCCCATTACCATAGCCGCCAGAATATAGGAGACGTCAAGCCAGACGGCCAGTCCGGCGCATAACAACACCAGACCCAGAGCTTCCGCCTGGGTGGGTTCGCCGGGACGGATCCGCCCGGTTAGATAGGCCATGGGCAGCCCCAAAACCAATCCCAAAGATAATGCTCCTCCTATATCCCAGGCGCCGCTCGCAAATACTTCTCCAACACCGCTCTGGCCGGTTGATGCCTCAGCAATGGCGAGTAATATGCTGAACATCAGCAATCCCCATACATCATCAACCGCAACGATGCCCATAAGTGTGTCGGTAAACCTGCCTTTGGCATCAAGTTCATGCGCAACATCCACTGTAGCCGCTGGATCAGTAGCCGGGGCGATTCCGGCTAGTAATAGGGCAAGTATCGGTGGTACACCGAGCAGTGTCAGTACCAGAAAAATGAGTAACGCGGTCATAACGACCTCACCGATGGACATAGACAGAACAGGACGACCCAATTCGCGAAATGTCGGCAGAGTCAATTTCTGACCCAGTAAAAAACCAATCATAGTCAGGGCGATGTCAGTGAGTAAAGGAAACCAGGTTTCGGTGAAATCAGGCAGAAGATCAAAACCGGAAGGCCCAATGGCTAAACCAGCCAGCAACAGAATGGTGACGCGAGGAAGGGGGGTGTGGGTGCCCAGAATGTCAGCCGCCAGACCTAGTAGAAACAGACCGCCGAGAGTCATGAGGATCATCGCAATGTCAGGGAATTGGCTTGCCGCTTCAGTCACGCTTGCTCTCCTTGCTTACCCAGTACCAGGCATTAAAACAGCCGAGCAACATGCCGATGATCAGTAGGTTTAATGTCCAGGAAATAGTACTCGGCCAGCGCCCATCAATCCAGATTCCCAATGCAATACCAAGCAACGTTGGAACAGCAACGGCCCATCCGACCAGACCAAACATCCCCAAGCCGAACCAGGCAGGGCGATCCTTTTCTCGTTGTGCATGTAACTTGCGTGCTGCCTTGCGCCCAATTGAATGTTCGAAGTCCTTTTTCTGTTCCGGTCTTTGTCTACCCATGACGCTGTTTCTCTAACTCAATAAAGTGCCGCATTACTCCTGCCTCTAAACGAGATAGTGCACTGCGGGCAGTGCGCTGTTGTTCATCCAGATTGATAAATCGTTCAGCAACCAGATGGTGCAGTTTGCTAAGATCAGCACCACGCACACCATTATAGGCTGAAACAAGGACTTGCCGACCACATTTAACCAGTATTCCATTATCTATAGCAACATACTGTTCTTCTTCATTATCTGGCATGAGAAACTCAAGGATGCCGGGAACCAGTGCAGAAACAAAATCAATATGGCGTGGCAACAGGCAAAAGCTGCCATTTTGCGCCTCGGCGATCACCTTCGTAGCAGGTTCTTCGAGCAAAATTTCTGTGGGCAATAACACCTTCAAAGTCATAGTAGCACTTTCTATGGCGCTCTCTCTATCATCATCGTTAAGATCTATCGAGTTCGCACTCATCATGTCTTGATCTCGTCGACAGAGCCAATCATATACAACGCCTGCTCCGGTTGTTCTGCAAACTCATCGGCAAGGATGCGTTCACAGCCCTCAATGCATTTATTCAGAGAAACGGTACGTCCGCTATGTCCTGTAAACTGCTGTGTAGTATGAAAAGGCTGCGTAAGAAAGCGTTCCAGACGGCGTGCGCGGCTCACAGTTTTGCGATCCACGCTGGACAATTCTTCCAGACCCAGCATGGCAATAATATCTTTGAGTTCTTCATATTCTGCTAGCGTACTTCGCACTTCCTTGGCGACCTCAAAATGACGCTGTCCCACTATCCCGGGGTTAAGCATTTTGGAACTGGACTGCAACGGATCTATGGCTGGATAAAACCCCTGTGCTGCCCGTTTACGTGACAGTACTACCGATGCCGAGAGATGCGCGAAGGTGTGGGTTGCTGAAGGGTCAGTCAGATCATCGGCTGGTACATATACTGCCTGAACCGAGGTGATGGCAGCGGATGCTGAACTACAGATACGTTCTTCCAGTTCTGACAGTTCTGAGGCCAGTGTTGACTGATAACCTACGCGCGATGGAATACGTCCCATCAACCCGGCAACCTCGGTGCCTGATTGTATAAAACGAAAGATATTATCAATCATCAATAACACATCCCGTTTAGCGGTATCTCGGAAATATTCCGCCAAGGTCAAAGCCGCGTGACCTACCCGGAAACGTGCCCCCGGTGGTTCATTCATTTGCCCGAAAACCATCGCAGTATTATTCAGAACACCCGCATCACGCATATCCCGATACAACTCTTCAGCCTCACGACTACGTTCACCAATACCGCAAAACAGACTGATGCCCTGATAATGTCCCGCTGTATTATTGATCAGCTCAGTAATGAGTACGGTTTTTCCTACACCTGCCCCTCCAAACAAACCCGATTTTCCACCTCGCTCAAGCGGAGCCAGCAGGTCAATGGACTTGATGCCTGTAGTAAAAATCTCCTGTTTGGTGACTCTTCGGGCTAACGGCAAGGGCTTTTGGTGAATAGAGCGATAATAATCCACATCTATAGCACCACCATTATCGATTGGTTCACCCAGAACATTCAGCATGCGTCCTAGCAGTTCTTTACCCACAGGAAATTGCAATGGCTCACCCGTATCTGTAACGATAGTACCCTTGGCCAAACCTCTGGTAGTCGCAAGCGCGATACAGCGTACCGTGTTTTCATTCACATGGGTTTGTACCTCAAGCCTCAACTGAGAATCACCATTAATACGCAGGGCTTGACGGAGAGGTGGTAGCGGTGGCGTAAAATGCACATCAACCACGTTTCCCCGCACAGCAGTGATATGCCCAAGACGTTGCTGATCATCTTCCCTAGAAGAATTAGAAGCACGCTTATTTATTTTAACCTCCTGACTTTTTTGCATCCTGAGTTCTTTTACATCATCATAAATTTTGTGACCTTGCAAACTGGATGTACCCTAGATCATCTATCGTAAAATAATCAGTCAGTGCAAAAACGATCGCACCACGAATCTGGGCCTGTTGTAAAAAAAGTTCTGTCAATATCTCCTTGATATTGTTGGTATGGGGCATCCCTTTCTGATCTGTGTATGTTATGGGGTATTGCATTTGTTCTTCAGAATAACCATGCACTAAATCCACCATAATAACGTCTTCTGCAATGAGAGCATTTTGTAGCAGCTCAAAATCATCATATAAATCTTTGTCAGGTGAAATTATGCCTGAATCATACCCCATCAAGTGTGAATGCCAGGTCTTTTTGATCACCAGCAAATGGTTTAACAAACCATGCACCCCACCAGATGGGCGAGTTTTTTCCTTTTCATAAGCGTCAACGTCAAGTCGGGCACAATTTTCATAGACCTGTTGATTCGCCCACTCCGCGTGGAGGGCCAATTGTCGCATGTGGTAATGAAGTAATCTTGGCATATTAATCTCCTAAGTAGTCTCTGTTCATTTAGGTTTAAAAATCCATGCAATTTCGCGTGGGGGCATGTCCTTCCTATTTTTTGTATCATTCATGAGTAAATCTGCATCTTTGGTAAGAATAACCGTTATTAAATTTCATGTTCCTACCCATTAACTTTGCCACAAGATCAGATTTTCCTCTCCCGGAATTTGTGCCTCTGGATGACAAGGAACGACGCGTGGCGTGAATTCTTTGGCGGCACGTTTTGTTTGAATATCAACCTGATAACAAAAACCATTAACCGCACCGCTAATTTTTTCATGACACTGGCACTCTATAACCTGATGAGTTTCAATGTCAAGGGTATCGTTGACAGGGTAGGGGTATCAGCGCTAGGCGCATCGGCATACAATTCGACCCTGATCTGCTCGGGTAGTATTTCCCACAGATAGACCTGTACCTGGAATGACCAACTCTTGTCAGTTTTGACCACCTCTACATTGCCAAAGCGAATCTGCGGCGAGTGCAAAGTGAGTGCGTTATGCCAGCTAACTAACTGCTTGGCTAGTTGCTCCTTTTTAGCGCTGCGTTGTTGGTAAGGCATTGCTGCAGGATGATAGAGTTTTCAACATACTCCTGCACCATGCGGTTGCTACTAAACTGCGGCGCCAGCTTCACCATGCTGTTACGGATACGCATTAGACAGTCGCGCGGAAGACCTTGCGTATCACGATCATAAAATAGTGGAATGATGTCCTTTTCCAGACGTTGGTAGAGCTGTTCCGCCTCCACTGCATCCCAGCTTGGATCTGAATCATGCTCCTGACCATCACCGATTGACCAGCCGATGTCTTCAGAAAAAGCCTCTGCCCACCAACCATCAAGCTCCGATAAATTGTAGCAACCACCAACCACCGGTGAGCAACACCAGTTCTTGCAAAAAATGCAGTTCCTCATTACCACCATACAGTTTGCTGGTGATACCCTGGTTACGAGGGCTGTTTAGCGGGTCGTTACTATCAAGTAAATATAACTGCACACGACCTACATTGACCTGCTAGGCGCGCAACATCACTTGCCGTCCGAGTAAATTGATAGGTACAGTCAGCCATTCATCTGTTGGCTTGCGTAATGGCTGGATAGGTAGCGTGACAGGTTCATTATAGGGATAGACCGCTAGTGGATGACCTTCTGCATCCAGCATCTGGCGAAATTAGCATTCCTGATAGAGGAGACCAACGCCAATATCAGGCAAACCTAGATCACTCACCGTTTTAAGCTAATCCCCAGCCAAGATGCTCAAACCACCCGCATAAATGGGTAACGCTCCGCTGAAGCCGAACTCCATGCTGAAGTAGGCGACATTGCCAAAATTGAGTTTTGTTTTTACTTCGCTGTACCAGCCGCCGTCAGCTGTCTGAAATCTGACTTCGGTGCATCCAATAACTATCCTAACATACGCTGTTTAAGCTGCTCATAAGGTGTTTTACCCATGTGTGCAGCATGCCTGAGAAAGTTATAATAAGCCTCCCACTGAGTTGGTTTCTTGTGTTGAAATAGCAGAAGAGAAGTTGAGTACTCGGAAAGAATTGACCAAAGAAGAAACCCAGAAAATCAGTGATGAAGTAAAAAGCGATTTAAAGTCGATTGGCGAGACCGTGCAAGGCGCCAAGGAAGCCTATAAAGAACAGTTTAAACTTGATGCGGCCTATCTCAATGAAATTATCTGGGAAAAGCTCAGCAAAGCTGCCGATGTGGGAAAAGAAGAATTTATCGCTTTCACTGGAGACCTTAAAGCTAAAGCCAAAGAAGTCAGGTTGGGCTATCATGAAAGTGAGCATACCGATCATCTTCACTGGTCTAGTGATCATGAGTTTTGGCTAGACGAAATTGAATTATGGAAAAAGGATCATCAGCGTGCTTTGGAATGTCTGCAAGCGATAGAAGCAGTCGTCAGGAAGTACACCGATGAACTGGAAGAACATGCTCAGGTTATTCGTGCCCATGAAGCACGGGGTAAAGAGCATGAAGAAGCCCTCTCCGCTAATGAACTTGATCCTGCTAGTCACGTTCTGGAGGAGAAAGATGATGAATTCGTCAGTATTCATGAGCAGGAAAGACAAGAGCATGGGAAACATGCCGAACTTCATGATCATCTAAAGAAAGATCATCGTAAAATGATGGCAGTAATAAATAATCTGTATAGGCAAGTAGATATTTAGTCCTCAATAATTTGCCCGCAAGAGGTTGTAACTAACTTATAAGAATGGGTATAAAGAATAATGCAGGAAACTAAAAACCTAGGCTTTAAAGAATTACTAGCCATCGCAATCGGCGGTATGGTAGGTGGTGGTATCTTTACTATATTAGGGATTGCTGTCTCAATGGTGGGCGTATTAGCACCTTTTGCCATTGCCCTGGGTGGTGTGGTAGCCTGGTTTGCTGCATATTCGTACGTCAAACTCGGCCTTTATTATAAGGACGAAGGGGCAACCTATGCTTTTTTTAAACGCACCTACCCCAAGTCTAACTTGGCGGCATCATTTATAGGCTGGTTTACGATTTTTGGTTATATTAGTACTCTGGCGCTTTATGCTTATACTTTCTCTTCTTACGGCATAAGTAGCTTTTCATTTGGGGATAGTGAAGTCATACGAAAGGTAGTTGCAATCGGCATTATTTGGCTATTCGCTCTTATTAATACCTGGAGCGTCAAAGGCATGGGTCGACTAGAAGATGTGTTGGTTTATTTAAAACTACTAATTCTATTTATTATTTCAGTTGCATTAAGCTTGTTTGGTAAAAATGATTTAAGCACCTTTCAAAATATGATCATAAATGATTTTTCCAGCACTCCGCTAATGAACATCTTGATTGTTTCTTCAATTACTTTTGTTGCCTATGAAGGTTTTCAACTGGTCATTAATGCGGTCAATGAAATGGAAAACCCGGACAGGAATATACCGCGTGCTATTTTCTCCGCAATTATTTTGGTAGCGCTCATATATTTTATTATTGCTTTAAGTGCAACCCTAGCAATTCCCGCAGAAGATTTAATTAGAAATAAAGAATATGCGCTCGCAGCAGGTGCTAAAGATATTATGGGTAATCTAGGCAGCAATTTAGTGGTGCTCGGTGCAATTCTTGCCACAAGTAGTGCAATTAATGGCACATTGTTTGGCTCCTCAAGACAAATGGCGCGCATAGCAGACGATGGCTATTTACCAACAATAATCTCACAGCGTAAAAAGAACATTCCTAAAACGGCTATTATGGCCATGGCTGGAATTGCCTCATTGTTGATTGCAATGGGAGGTTTACGCTTGATTCTAGAATTTGGCAGTATTACTTTTTTACTGGTTTCTTTATTAATGGCAGTTGCCAATTTTAAGATCAGGACAAAAACAAATTCTTTGACTTCAATTACAGTCCTCTCAATTTCTGGTTTGCTATTGGGAACAATCCTAATTTTATACTATGAATATCAATCCAATCCGGAGCAACTGTTATTTATTGTAATGCTCTATGTAATACTCTCTTTAGGCGCATGGGGTTATGCCCGAATAAAACCGTAAGCGCTGGATAAATATTGATAAAGCAGGTGTGTTTAAGATCTAAACACTCGAATGGTATCGATGTTTTTTGTTACAAAGCGCGTTTCGCAACGTTGGCTTGGGCTAGTGAGAGTTCTGGAAAAGAACCGAAACTAATGGATTTTCGTTTTTTTGTGAAAGGCTGGTGGTAATCAAATAGCCATAGCTTTGAGCCGTTAGGTTTAATTCTTAACTGTAAACCTTGGCCATCTGAAAGGTTGTAAATTTTCTCTTTAGGCTTTGCTTGGGTGATTTCTGTGTTGTTAAGCGGTATTTCATAGGATTAACTAGGAAGCTATGGGTATAAAAAAACCCATAAAACCTTGTATCTATTGGCTTTATGGGTCTTTCTAAGTCCTTGTAGGACTGTTTTTGGTGGTGGCGGGAATTGAATTAATGTTATAAATATTTGAAATATAACAAGATAGCTGGTTTAAAATATTATCAGTGTTACTTGTGGTGTTACCAACGCTAAATATCACCCGATTTTCCTTTGTTCCCAGATAAAAGGCTTAGATCCCTAAATATACCTTGTTAATGTTTTTTTGGATTCTAACTAGGATCTAACTTGACGACAATATTTGTATGAGGAAAAGGTGAATAACTTGTTTTTATGGGTTAGGCTGCGCGCTGCAGTTAGAGAAGAAAGAAATGCCGTAATTTTCATTGGTAATCAAAAGGAATTGTAATGACGAATAAATTAACGTGTTTTAAAGCCTACGATATTCGTGGCCAACTGGGTGAAGAGCTGAATGAGGATATTGCGTATCGAATTGGTAGAGCATTCGGTACATTTTTGAATGCAAAGAAAGTGGTTGTCGGTGGTGATATTCGTGAAACAAGCCTGGCACTTAAGCAGGCGGTTGCAAATGGGTTGAAGGATGCTGGAGTCGATATTATTGACATAGGCATGGTCGGTACAGAAGAGATTTATTTCGCCACCAAGTATTTAAGCGTTGATGGTGGTGTTGAAGTAACCGCCAGCCATAACCCAATTGATTACAACGGAATGAAGCTAGTGCGTGAAGACTCAAAACCAATCAGTGGTGATACGGGTTTAAAAGATATTCAACGCATGGCAGAAGAAAATGATTTTCCACCTGTAGAATATTCCTCAAGAGGCAGCACACAAGAAATGTCTACGCTGGATGCTTATGTAGAACACTTGCTCGGTTATGTGCAACCAGAAAAATTAAGGCCACTAAAATTAGTCGTTAATGCCGGTAATGGCGCAGCAGGGCATGTGATTGATGCGATTGAGCAACGTTTTAACGCTGCATCTATTCCCATTGAATTTATCAAAGTACATCATGAGCCAGACGGCACATTTCCAAACGGCATCCCCAATCCATTATTAATTGAAAACCGTCCAGCAACCGCTAATGCAGTAAAAGAACATGGTGCGGATTTAGGAATAGCTTGGGATGGTGATTTTGACCGCTGTTTCCTATTTGATGAAAATGGAGAGTTTATAGAAGGTTATTACATCGTTGGTTTACTAGCGGATGCCTTTTTAGTCAATAACCCGGGTGCAAAAATTATTTATGACCCGCGCTTAACATGGAACACCATTGATATTGTCGAATCAGCAGGTGGTGAGGCTATTATGAGTAAAACAGGCCATGCCTTCATAAAAGAGCGCATGCGAAAAGAAGATGCTGTGTACGGCGGTGAGATGAGTGCGCACCATTACTTTAAAGACTTCGCCTACTGCGATAGCGGCATGATCCCTTGGTTGCTTGTTATCGGCTTATTAAGTGCAAAAAACAAAAAGCTATCAGAGCTGGTCTCAGAAAGAATATCCGCCTTTCCATCATCGGGTGAAATTAACAGCAAATTAGCCGACCCTGATGCATCAATAAAACGCGTATTAGAGGCATTTAAAGAGGACGCAAATAAAATAGATGAAACCGATGGCATTGGCTTAGAGTTTGACAATTGGCGCTTTAACTTAAGGAGTTCAAATACAGAACCTGTTGTGCGGTTAAATGTAGAGTCACGAGCAGATGTCGCCTTAATGCAAGAAAAGACCAAGCAGATACTACAAATAATGCTCGAAGCTGATTAGCCCCAACTCTATTGGGACTTGTCTTAAATTTCAGGGCTTCGCAGGCTCGGTAACTGCCCCATGCGTTACTCTACCTCCTGCATCCGTGCAGTCGTCAGCACCAACCTACAAAAGAACACCGTAGGTTGGGTAGAATCGTAGGTTGGGCTGAAGTATGAAGCCCAGCAAACAAACCAAACGTGTAACCTTACTTTTTCAAACACGCATCATTATTATTTCAAAATAACAACTGCGTTATACTACGCGTCAAGGAAAACTAACGGTCATAACATCAACCGTTTTAGTTAATATTTAAGGGATGAATAAAAAACAATGAACGTTACCGTATTTGGAATAGGCTATGTAGGCTTAGTACAAGCAGCCGTACTATCAGAAGTGGGCCGCAATGTCTGCTGTGTGGATATTGAGCAAGCCAAAATAGACAAACTGAAGCAAAGCATTATTCCCATTTGTAGTGCGGGGCTAAGATCAAGCTGGCTGACCCCATGATATTTGTGTTTCCCACACTGTTTCGCCATCAGGGTTAATTTTGATAATCCTGTTTTGGCGTTCACGGAATTTATTTATGGCATCTTGTGGCAATAAAGAACCGTCCATACGAAGAGTAAGCCAGTCAATCACTTTAATTTGACCTTAATAGTCTCACTCATGGGACTTTGTGCCCGTGTTACTAGATACAGGCACAGATCTTTAGCAAAGATTAACTGAAAAGCTCTTAAACCTTCAGAGAGCCATTTGTTAACCACATATCCACCGGGTAATCCGAGTGCCCCGGTAGGGGGCTCTCCTTCCCCC
>Ga0209345_10002211_pt1 | contig 21784 bp, 24 predicted proteins | sample Cruoilmetagenom7_FD_187294 | JGI IMG/M metagenome (GOLD analysis project Ga0209345, IMG submission 187294) | Oil polluted marine microbial communities from Coal Oil Point, Santa Barbara, California, USA - Sample 7 (SPAdes) (version 2) | ecosystem: Environmental > Aquatic > Marine > Oil seeps ... | reverse complement strand
CGCAATTGGCTTCTAAGGTGATTATTTTCGGCCTCGTATTCCTCATTTTGCTCAATGGCTACTTTCTTACCTTTATACAATCTTTGTGTCTCAGCCTCTAAAATATGTATCTTCCTAGATTGCTCTCTAATTGTCGACCATTGATTATTCATATTAGATATTTTTGCCTCTAACAATTCAATCTTTCTGTCTTTATTCATTGACCATAAACCATTCCCCTCTTCCATGCATGACTTTGTTACTTGATATTTGTTGCCTATCTTTTCAATGTTGCCCTTGTGTTGTACATCACGAAAAAATGTAGAATAGTAACCTCTCAATTCATTTTTATAGGCCTCGTCAAAAGAATATTTATCCATTCCGTGAATGTCACATTTAACAAATTTTACTATTTCTTTTCTCGTTCTAGGCTTAAGCAATAATAATTGTTTGATGGCCTCGGCTACTGTGTTTTTTTGTGCTTTCATAATTTTACTTTTTGGTGTTAGTGTTAGATAAATAAGTTTTGTCTATTTCTACATATGTAGGTCTAGAGTTATTGATGTATAATTTTTGGGTGCTTTTTTCCCGTAGTACTTTGTATTGACCGTTAAAAGCGAAGGCTCTTATGCTTTCCACATCCTTAGATAAATAAGTATAGAATTGGTCAAATTTCGATAAATCAATTTCGGTATGTTTCATATTGTATTAATTAGATATGCAAATATAACAAAAAAATTATTAATTAAACAAATAAATTTTAAAGATATTGTATATATGTTATTTTAAGATAGTCAAAAAAGGCTCAAAAATGGCAAAAGTAACACAAGCCAGTATTGGATGTTACACCTCTAAAGCCAGGCCTGGCAAGGCTTCACAGCGTTTTTTTTGGTGTAACAAAAATTATGTAACTGACAAAAGTTTTATATTTTATACATATATATTTGTTTTTTTTCCTCTTTCTCTTATTAATTTTTTCTTTATTAAAAAGTTACATAGTTACAAATTTGTTTTTTTTCCCTCTGTAGGTCTTACTATTATTAAAAAATTGAAAAAGTAACTAATCAGTAACAAGTCTAAAATATGTAACAAATCAATGTTACACAATTAGGTAAAAAACACATGCAGCCAATACGACCTATTTTAAGGACTTCTAAGAGATTATCTTTATACCAAATATGTTAGAGGATATGATCACCCACGAAACGCCTGGAAATAGGCCTTAAAATGCCAGAAAAGAACACGTTTGGTATATTTAACAAATGTACTTTTACAATCTATTTAAAAAATCCTCTTTTGAGCCTAAAATGTAGGACAAAAAAAAAGCCTATAGAAATTAATCTATAGGCCATTGAAATTAAATGATATTTGTCTATCTTTTGAATAAAGGCTTAACTAATTGTGAGATAATTAATGTAGTTAAAAAGATAATACCCGAGATTGCTATAAATTGTAACATAGTTTTGAAATTTAATTGGTTTATTTTATAATAACGTTTTTAATATAAAGATATTGTTTAATGTGCTAAAATATGGATATCCTTTTTAAGATTTTTGAAATTACCCGAGCAAAGAGAACAATCCACGCAACTAACTTTTTTATTATTTGCTTGTTCGAATTCTTTTGAACTAGGACAGTTTACACTATTTTCAATTTTTTCATTTTTTAACACTACATTAAACTGTCTAAAGTTTCTATTTTTAGCAATACTTTTATCTAATTGATTGTGAGTAGAAGCCATAAAAAATTTATTCGCCCAATTATATTGATTTTTATTATATTGGTGAGTATACCCCGTTATATTTTTGGCCATTGTACTTAATTGATTTGTAATATTCTCACCCAAGAAAATAGGCTCGCCATAAGCCCCGAAACGACAAAGTTTAATAAATGTATCTTTCATTTTGTCGGCCTGAGTTATCGAACAAAGTTTGCCATTAAATTTAATATTTTTAACTAATTGCATAGAAACTCTTTTTTTCCAATTGTCAAATGTACTTTGGTCAAACTCGCAAATATCATATGCATTATACATTTTATGTAATTTTCTTAATTTAGATTTTAACCCCATTAATTGCAAACCTTTGTGAGTATAGCACATACCTAATTTGTAACCATTAGAACGAGAAAGAGGACAATCCAAACAGTTAACACTATCTAAAGTTATATCATTATTACTCACTTGTTCTATACTAAAGTGATAAGTTTGGATAACAAGGCCATTGCCTATTTTACTATTTTGAGATAGTTTTAATTCAATAACGTTTATTGTTCTTGTTTCAAGATTTGCGTAGATGTATTCAATTGATTTCATAGTATAAAAATTTAGTGTTTATATTAATTATTAGATTTTAGAAAAATTATTTTGTGAGAAATTAACGTATATACGGGCAATGTATAATACTCTTATTTGCCCGTTTAATTTAGTTATAACTTTTATATCTTTCATCGTGTTTATTTTAAATGATTAATTATTATTTGTTCTTAGTTTGGTAATGGCCATTGTATATACGGCCGTCAAAATTATCTTGTTTATACTGTCTCGTTTGCTCGGGTGATACTGTTAAATTAGATAAAAAACATTGTTCCTTAGTTACTACAAAGTCTTTATAAAAGTCTAATCTAAATTGATTGTAAGCTGTCATGATATAAGATTTTAAATTAACAATAATCAAATATATATATAAAATATGTTATAACAATGATAAAATGTAAAAAATATTGTGGCCTTATAACATATAAATCATAAGGTGTTGATCCCCAGGCCTTTAGCCAGAAAAAAACTTTTGTTTATATATATGCTGCACCTATAGGCCTGGCCTATCGTTGATCTATTTTTCATAAGAAAAATCGATCATAAAAACATGGTCAAAAACTTGCATATGTCAAAAAGAATGCTTATCAGCCAAAAATCGGATCCGGGGCCGGTTTTCTGTCACTCCACAAAAATCCAGTTTGTACAACTAGCTATAACAAATTTGTATAGTTACAACTTTTTCTCCCCCACACCGTTTAATGAACATATGGCAGACAAGAAAGAAGGAGATTTCTTAATCAAGCAGAAGAAGAATCTCGAAAAGAAATATGTGAAGAGGATAGGCTTACCACCTGAGTATCACAAACCTGAGGATATGTTGTTCATGATAAGGCAATATGTTGAAGATGGATGTAAGATTGGAAGGAAGGTTGTTGGTCGTAATCCAAACCAGAGGGTAATTGAGTTTCGAAGGTTATCTTATTATGGGTTAATAACTCATTTAGGGTTCTCTTCAAGAAAGCAGATGAATGCTTATGCTGCTCGAAATTCAAGATATACAGAAACTATAAAGTACGCAAAGACTTTAATAGCAGAGTATTATGAGGAATTGGCTCAAGACGGTGTATCACCAACGTTCATGAATTTCATGTTACATAATATTGATGGACTTGTTATGAGCAAGGAAGACCAGGACGGTGGATACGAGAAGAAGACACCGAAGTTAAAGTTCACCAATCACGACAAATCAGGAAAAGTAAAAGACATAAATGGAAAACGAAGCACCGGAACTTGATATTTGTAGTAAGTATCAACCGTTATTCGACTTGCCAAAGGCTAGAGCCGTTATTCGTGGAGAATCGGACGAGTTGGATTTGGACTATGCCAGAAGGTTAGCCAAAATAGACACAGTTGTAATGTCGGGTGGAAGGAACTCAGGGAAGTCTTACGTGTTAGGACTTTGGGATTCTTACGCTACTGCAGAATATGACTACAAGACATTATTCACCAGGTATACACTTACCTCGGCTGAAGACTCGATTATTCCTAACTTCATGGACAAGATGGCGATTATGGGATATGACGACCAGTTCAAGACGGTGAAGAATAAGGTGATGGGTAGGAACAAAAAGCAGAATCCAGGTTCTGTTACTTTCCGTGGGATGAAAACCTCATCGGGAAATCAGACGGCTGCTCTTAAATCGCTCGAGGGTTTTTCCTGTTTTATTGTGGATGAGGCAGAAGAGGTTCCGGATTACGAGACTTTTAACAAGATATATTTATCGATACGGACACAGACGCATCAGAATTTAAGTATACTTTCCTTTAACCCACCTGACGATGAGCATTGGATATTCAAGAAGATGTTTTTGGAGAGGGGAGTTCCAGGTCAATGGAATGGGATTAAGGATAACGTACTTTATATTCACACAACTTATTTGGATTTGAATCCGAAATTTGTACCACAATCTGTTGAGCGAGAATTCAACCGAATGAAGGCTACAAACATTGAGGAATATAATCAAGTTGCTCTAGGGCATTGGACAAAATTCGTAAAAGGAGCATTATTTCACGAGAAGGAATTTCAAAAATTCTCATTCAGCGAGTTGAATCTTAGCAATATTGACGGCAAATATGGGTTTATAGATGTAGCAGACAGAGGGATGGATTACTTAAGTTTTCCAATAATTTACAAGATTGGGAACTTTTGTTATGTTGTTGATTGGTACTTTACTCAGGATAATTCTAGTATCACATTGCCGGCATGTGCCGAGTACATCAAGCATCATAAGTTAGATTACGTTGGGGTTGAGAGCAATGGAGTAGGATCAGTTTTTGCGACAACTCTAAATGAGAATGTTCCTGATGACTCAACGGTAATGTTTGTTCACGAGAAAGCCAACAAGCACACAAGGATAGTTACTCACGCTGCAGGGGTGAGAATGAAATATGTATTTAGGAATGATGTGCCGACTGGTGGAATGTATGACCTGGCCATGAGACAATTCTTCAGATACAATAAAGACAAGACCGAGAATGAATTCGATGATGCTCCAGATAGCATTACAGGATCAAAAATATTAATTGACGATTTATCACAATATTAGATATGGGATTATTTAACTGGGGAAACTGGAAGGTAACAAGAGATACAGGGGGTAGAGCGTTCTACGAGGAAAGGAAAGCTGATGCTGATTGGTCAGGTTACGGAAACAAGTTGAAAATGGCATATAGACATCCGATACTTATGCCTGGTATTTCGCTAATTGCCGATTACTTCTCCATGGTTCGTTTCACAGAGAATGGAAAGGATGACACCGACATAATTAAATTACTGAACAACCCAAACATTTACCAGACAAGGGATGACTTCTTGAAGCAATTCATATGGTTCAAATATGTTTGTGGATGGTTGTACCAATACCCGGTATCATCCGGTGCTGGGGATAATGTCAAAAGGGTGAAGATGATGTATAATTTGAAGCCAAGTCTCATTGATTTTGATGAGGATTTCAAAACAAACCTACCTTTTACGTTAGGTGCTGAAAAAAAGGAGTTGGCTCGTCAATTTATCTATGATTCTGAAAATCAGAACAAAGTATTGACATTTGATGAGATAATGGCATATTATGACCTGGCAAATGGTATTGATGAGAGCAGAAAGGATGAAAACTGGTGGATTTCACCAAGTCGTCTAGAGGCAATCAGAAAGCCACTTATTACGGTACAAAAGGCATTTGACGGTAAAAATATAGTGATAGAATCCAACGGAAAAGAGATGTTTATCAACAAAACTCAAGGAAATATGGCTAAAATACCTCTAAAAAAGCAAGAAAGAGGTGATTTAGAGCGTAAATTGGGTGTTGGTGGAAAATATGGAGTAAGTTCTGGTCAAACAAGGACTGTTATTTCAAATTCTGAATTAGAGTGGCAATCTTTACATATCCGATTGAAAGAACTTGGTCTAGATGACTCAATTGTAGCTGACGGTAATGTAATTATTAGTGCATTGGGTATTCCACCGGAATTATTCTCATTGTCAGGCTCAAGTTCTACATTTGAGAACCAGGCCAAGGCAGTAATCAACTTTGTGCAGAAAAAGATACAGGTTGAGATGAATGACTTCACAAATACAATAAACGCTCGGTACGGTACTAATTTAATCGGTACTTATGACCATTTACCAATCATGAGAGAGATTGAGAAGTCTAAAGCATTGGGAATGAAGTCAATAATGTCTGGTGTTAAGCAAATGGTTGACGCTGGGATCATGACTCCACAACAAGCGAACGCTGAGTATTACGAATGGAAAGATAAAATGTAATGTTATGACAGACAATAGAAAAACAGTAGACAAATTAAAAGCAAGATTAACGGAAATAGAGAGTCAAAAGGGGTTTGATAAAACGAGTCCTTTTTACCTGGCATTGAAAGAGAAAGTGAGTAAATTAGATAAATTAATAGAAAAATAATTGTAAATGGAGACTGTAAAGATAGATTTGACAGGAACATCATATGTTCTTGTAGGGAGTAAAGGAGCATGGGGTTCTATGCAAAATGTAGGAGCAACGGATGTAGCTTTCGTATTAGGAACTAGCCTTCCGGCTGATTCAACTATTGGGTTTATATTAAAACCTTTAGATGGAGCATCACCATCAACTTTTGGTAATGAGAATGTTTACGCAAAAGGGAAAAAGGGGTCTGGACAGATAGTTATACTTAAGTAAGATGAGGAATTTGCGACAAATACGTAAAGTTAGAATGATAGGCTCTGTGTCTGGTGAAGACCCGAACTACGGAAACCTGTATCTTGTTGCTAACGCATTGTCAGTTTTAGATGTTGACTCAACTGTAGGTTTAAGTGCAGTATCAGGAAGTCCTATTATAACATCAGTACCAAGTACAGGCACAAGTGACTTTGCAGTAAATATAGAGTCGGGTAATGTAAACTCATTATTTTGGGTTAATCCAGCACCAACTGTTGGGGTAATGTATAAGCATTCGTTTTGGGCAAAAGCTGGTCAATTAGGTGGCTCAACAAAGTTTGCACTTAAGATAGCTGAAGGATGGGAAGTTGAGCAGAATATTAGTCTTGACTCAACAGATTGGACTTACTACGAATACTACAATACTAGGATTGTTGGTAATGGAGATGTAAACTTCTACGCAACTAGAGCAGGAACTGGTCAATTGGGTGATTCCCTACAGGTGGAAGAATATAGGTGTAAAGCCGTTTAATAAATAAAAAAATGTCAATAATGATTAAGTGTGCAGTATTAAATAAGGAGTTTGAAACGAAAGAAGAGATGTTTGCTGAATTAAAAGCAAATAAAGATACAATCTTAGCGTTAAAGACATCAGTAATAAAGAATAGCGATAGTGTGGCAATACCACCATCGGTATTAAAAAACAAAACAAATGATGGAACAGAAAAAGGAAGAAGAATCAACTTCAAGGGAGAAAGTGGTTATTTTTATCCTGTTATTAACACCACCAATATTATGGATTCCCACAAGGATGTTCATTTTGATGGTTTATGGGATAAAAGCAAGAGTGAGCAAATTGGTAAGACGTATTACATCATCAATCACCAATTGGAAATCGGAAAAATTATCGCTTTTCCGGCAGATGTTGAAATATTGACCAAAGAGTTTACGTTTAAGGACTTGGGAAGCAAACTTGAAGGAAGCACTCAAGCGTTGATATACAAGGTAAAACTCCAAGAATTCGCAAACAAAGATGCAGTATACGCAATTGAGAATAAATTACCTGTTGAGAATTCTATAAGAATGCAGTACGTTAAGGTCCAGATGGGTGTAAACTCTGAGGATGAGGCTTATAAGGAAGAAAAAGCCTACTATGATAAGCACATAGGGAAAATTGCTAATAAAGAAGAAGTTGCTATTGATGGATATTTTTTTGGTGTCCATGAAGCAAAAATATATAAAGAAGGGAGTATGGTTCTTGAAGGATCAAATAGTGTCACTCCAATTCTTTATGCTAGTGAGCCGGATAAATCCACTCATGACGAAGTTATCGACACGAACCAGAAGGAAGTTGCAACTAAGCAGGCATCGGAATTTCTGAATGAGTTTTTAAATAATGTTAAATTATAATTCGTAAAAAAATGACAGAATTAGAATTGGCTCAAAAAAGAGCAAATGATTTGAACACAAAGCTTGATGAATTCAAGTCTTTGGTTGAAGCTAAAGCCTCAAAAGAGGATATTAGCGAAGCAATCTCTGGTGCTTTCGAAGGAAAGACTATTAAAGAGGTTATGGACTCTATTGTAGAGGTTAAAGAATTAGCTGACGAGATCGGCTTGCAAGTTGGCGAACTTAAAAACGTAAGAAAAGAGAATGAGTCTAACGACTTAGGTGCAATCATCAAGGAGAACTATGAAGCATCTGTTTCTGCCGTTAAATCTAACCGTAGAGATATGCATGAGTTCACCGTATCTGAAAAAGCATTAGCTACTGTATCTGCGGTAACTTCTACTCGTTCATACAGAGATAATGAGTTAGTGCCATTGGATGCACGAAGAATGGTGATGCAAGACCTTTGGAGACACGTTTCTATCGGTAAAGATTCAGCTGGAACAATCGTTTATATCGATTGGGATACTGCGACTACTGCCCGCGCTGCTGCTGCAGTTGCAGAAGGTCTTCAGTTCCCAGAGTCTACTGTTGCTTGGGAAGAAAAATCAATCCTTATGAAGAAGATTGGTGATTCTATTCCTGTAACTGAAGAATTCGTTGTGGATCAGTCTAGATTTGCTGGAGAAATCCAAGCTTTCTTAGGACAGAACGTTCAGTTAGAATTAGATAACCAATTACTTTTAGGTGATGGTACTGGTGCTAACATTTTAGGTTTGGACGCAAAAGCACCTGTATTTACTCCGGTAAACAGAGGATTTACTGCTCCAACTCTTTATGACTTAGTTCCTATTCTTAGAGAAACTATCGTAAAAGGTAAAGGTAACAAATTCGCACCTAACTTCTTGATGATGAACATTACGGAAATCAACAAGTACAAGTTAGAGAAAGATGCCAACAACAACTACATTATGCCACCTTTCGTAAGTGCTAGTGGAGATGTTATTGACGGAATCTTGGTTATCGAAAATAACAATGTCGCTGACAATACTCTTTACATTGGAGATTCAAGACATGGTAGAATTTACGATGCTGCTGAAGGTTACACTCTTTCTGTAGGGTATGTTGATGACCAATTTACTGGTGACATCAAGACTCTTAAAGCTAGAAAAAGAACTTGTTTATTAATTAAAGATAGCGAAGCACCTGGATACTTGAAAGTTGCAGATATCGCTGCTGCCATTGCTGCACTTGCAGTTTAATAGATGAAGGTAAAGGTATTAAAACCTGCTAATAGTTCATATGTGAAGGAAGGTCAGATTCTTGACCTTCCTGACCATATTGCCAAGGCAGGAATCAAGAAAGGTCTTTTTGCTGATGCAAAGCCAAAGGCAAAGGCCAAACCAAGAAAAGCTAAAAAGTAAGACATGATAATCGACAAAACATACTTTCAAGGGAATCTCAATATTCCAAATGTGCAAGAAGACTTCGTTCCTTTAGGGGATCGTGGTGGAAATCAAAGCAATTTGGACGAGTACATCCTTAAGTATGAGAAGTTGGTTATGCAAAATGCTTTAGGTTATGAAGCTTGGAAATCTTTCATCGCAAGTTTCGACACAAATACAGGTGATTTATTGCCTGGTGCCGACCAAAGATGGAAAGATTTAGTTGATGGAAAGGAATACACCAATAAAGCTGGTGTCCTTGTAAAGTGGGAAGGGTTGAGATATACTCTCGGTACTTTTAAATATAGCTTAATTGCTGATTATGTTTTCTCTATATTTCTAAACGATACGTCTAGAACATTTGCTGGAAACGGCATGGTGAAAGAGAAAGCCAACACTGCAGAAACATTCTCGTCTATTCCTAGAATAGCAGAGGCCTATAATGGTTTCGTTACTAAATACCAAGGTGATGCACTCGGAGAATATCCAGTTGTACGGAACAAAGGTAATTTATTAAGTATCGATTACTCGAACAGAATGTTTACTAACATGGAAGTGTCAATGTATCAGTTTTTAGCAGAGAATGATAGTGATTACGAAGATGTTGTTTTTAGATTTTATTCATTAACAAATAGCTTTGGAATATGATAGTAGTAGAAGATAGGTTAAGGGAACTGATTAGTACTATGCCGGCGATATCGGTAGACAATCAGGATTTCCTACCTTATTTTGATTTTGGCAGTAAACCTGACCTGGATATTTTCTTAAAGCAAGAGCAAAAGAAATACCCGTTGATTTGGTTAGAGACTGGCTTTGCAGAGACTCATAACACTTATGAAGACTCTGTAGATTGCTCGGTATCAATTAAAATCGCAACATATGGTTTCGATTCAACGTTATTAAATCATGTAAGACTTAATTCTACTTTTAAATTAGTTCTTTTTCCTATGTTGGAAAACTTTAGGAAAGCTTTGGAGAGATCAAACATTGTTTTAATCCAGAACACCGAATTTGATATAGAAAAGTTCTATAACTACGGTCGTGACGAAGAGCAAGAACAAAGTGAAATTTGGGATGCTATCAGATTTGATGTAGATTTAAAATTCAATAGCGATTGCTTAAAACCATTCAATTATGGCTAAAAAGAAAAAAAAGTACTGTAAGGCAATTAAGCCTTTCACATATAAAGGAAAGTTTTACGAAGTGGGTTCTGGAATGTACCTTACCGTCAAGCAAATGGAAATATTAATCGATAAAAATTTAATTAAATGAGTTTAGGAGATATTTTAGGAAAAGCGTCAAAATGCAGTGATGCAGGTTTGGCAAGTGTTGGTTCTTATGGATGTCCTTTCAAATTTGGATTACCTGACGGTATTATCCTTGTAAGAAAAGGGTACAAAGTTCCAGCTGCGGATGACTTCAATAAGGAGTATTTACTTGACTTGATTCAAACGGGTATAGCAATTCCATTGCTTAACTCTTTCAGTTTCGAGCCAATAAATGAAGATGACGTTTTAGAAACGTCTGTTACTGGTGTTAATGACCTGGCCAGAAAAGGATTGACATCTTTGATGTTCACCTTCAAAAAAGGTATTGAGTACGAAAAAGCTTTAGAGAAGTTAACTTCTTTCGGAGCATTTGACGTATGGGTTGTAGACAAGCAAGGTAATTTCTTGGGTGTTGATAAAGGTGGAGATTTTGCTGGTTGGTCAGCTGGATTGGTTCTTGCTAAGTCTAAGACTTGGAATACAGGTTCTGAATCAGAAGGAAAAGCTATCGAGGTTCAACTTACTCAACCAGGTGAGAGAAAAGATACTACTTGGATCGAAGCAAGTGCATTAGACTTCTTCGCACCAACCGAAATTGATGGTATTAATGGAACGTCAATGGCTTATGCTGATGCGAATGGTGCAGTGCCACCTGCAAATTCAGATACTGACATTAAAGTTCAAGTGTTGGCAAATGACAAGTCTACTCCAATTTTAGGATTAGTTGAAGCTGACTTTTGGATAGAAATAGACGGTGCATCAGTTCCTGTTACTGGTTTAGTTGAAGATGGGGCAGGTTTCTATACCTTAAGCGTTGCAATAAGTGCAGGTGAGGTTGTAACTAGCCTTTATGACACGACCAAATTGGTATACGCCATAAATGTAAGTGATATATTATTCTCAGGTTCTGTTTCGGCAGTAGCTGCATAGATATAATCTATTATAAAGTAAAAAAGGATAGTCAAACGCTATCCTTTTTTTATAATTTGTTTTTGTTTGTTTTTTGATTGTTTGTTATGTCAACAGTAAGTGACCTTAAGAAGAGATTGGAAATGGTGAATGTGAGGTCACTAACTGCTGATATTGTAAAGACTCATGAACAAAAAATAGTTGACCTCAACAGAGAGGATCAAATCTTCATCAAAGGAATTGATGCGTTGGGTAGAAGCCTTGAAAAATACGCACAAAGGACTCAAAAATACTACGATGATTCACCACCTGGTGATACAACCGGATTCATAAAGGATGCCGGAACACCTTATAACTTATTTTGGACAGGTAAATCTTATTACGGATTTAAAACGTATATTCGTGGAGACAAACTTTATATAACAACAAACGCAAGAGGCCGAAAACTACTTCTTGAAAACGGAAGTGTAAGCATCTTTGGGTTGATTCCTGAGAATCAAGAGATTCTTAATTGGGAAATAATCGCACCAGACTTAATTGAAGCAATCAAGAAAATACTATAAATCCTGTGGGTCTTTACCCGTATTTAACTTTTACAAGATACTAAACACAAAAGATTTGTCTTTCCTGGTAAGGGATCATGACATTGATGATGACTCCATCACTTTCACAGAAGAAGAGATGAATGAGTTGTCACAAGTGTGGTTTGATATCACCTGTGAGTATAACGAACTGTTTGGAGAGAAAGTAAATGGTAACAATTACTTGATTGTAGCACAAATTAGCCAGATGGCTCAAGAGTTAGAGATTGTTGGCAGTATGTTAGCACTTTATCAATTGCGTCCAACAGAGAGGCTAAAAAAGGCTCTATGGGAATGGAAATATAAAGCTGACGATCCTGATGCATGTGAAAAGAAGTTAAAGGCTCTTAAATTCAAGATGGATTTCAATACGAGCAAGCATAAAGAGTTATTTAATGAGCCTGAGGAAGGTGAAAAAAAGGAATACAAAATATACGATGATGTTGTCAGAATGGAAAATTCCATGGGAATTACAATAGATGTTCATAAAACCGTTTTAGAGAAGTGGGCATCGTTAATAATGAAGAATGATGAGATGATGAAATCTGCACGGAAAAACGCTAAAAAATAAAGATATGGCTGGTAAGAATGGAGCAATTGATTTAATTGTATCGAAAGAGGCACAGGCACAAATAGACCTCTTGTTAAAAGACCTGGAGTTAATCGAGGATAAAATAATCACAATCTCTAGAACGGGGATAGGGAAGAAAGCTGGTTTTGTGGACGTTAAGTCACAGAAGGAGTTGGCGAAGTCTTTGGAAGAAAACAAAAGATTGTCGGTTGAACTTGCTGCGTCTAGAAAAGAGTTGATAGCTGCTAATAAAAAGCTAACCGGAACAGTCACAAAACAAAAGTCTGCATATGACCAGCTTAATGCATCTCAAAAGACATCGCTAAAAGCTTACAACGACCTGTTGACTAAAAAGGCCATGGGTACAAAGTTGAATAAAGAAGAGACTGCTCAATTAAAGCGAGTTGAGGCTCAACTTAAGAAAAATCAGAAAGCATACGGTCAAGTTGCTGCCGGTCAGAATAAGTTAGGAATATCATCAAAAAGAACAGGTGTTGCGTTTGATAGTTTAGGATTCTCAGTTGCTCAGTTAACAAGGGAATCTCCGGCATTCTTAAATTCTGTACAAACAGGGTTCATGGCACTATCGAACAACATTCCAATATTTGTGGATGAAGTTGACAGACTTATCAAAAAGAATAAGATGCTGAAAGCTAGTGGAGAAGAAACTAAAAGTGTTTTCAAATCAGTTGGAAAGGCTTTCTTTTCTATGCAATCTCTTATCTCGTTAACTATACTTTTGATTACTGTTCTGGGGCCGAAAATATTCAAGATGGCTCAAGCATGGTGGAATGCAGGTGATGCTATGGATAAGTACAAACTAGCTGGGGAACAGATGAATAAGATGCTCGAAGAGGCTATCAAAAATTCTACTAGAGAGATTGTCAATCTCAAAATAATGAACAAAGCAGTTCAAGATGTCACTAAGTCCACAAAGGAAAGGCAAGAGATATTAAATGCCATGAGAAAGAAGTATGGCGATGATATCAAGCATCTTACGGACAGGGAAATACTAACCAATGGTATTGGCAAAGCAGAAGAATTGTTGGCAAAAAAAATACTCGCTAGGGCAAAAGCTGATGCTGCAGCCGGGTTGATTACGGAGAATACTATCAAGTTACTTACCCTACAAATGGAAGCTAAAACTTTGGCAACTCAAAGGGATCAGTTAGCTACTCGTCAAGCCAGGAATGAGGAACTTGGATATATGCAACAAGCACAACAAATGCAAGTTAAACTGAATTCACTTGATGGTGATTTGGAAGATAACATGAGAGAGCAAATATCTCTTAATGAAGCCAATAATCAGTTGATGAAAGTTGCGATAGAAAATACGGATGAATTGGGCGAGTCTATTAAAGATAAGAATAAAAAAAGAGAAAGGGCAAATGCTCTTGTGGTAGAGGCCGTAAGTAATTTTTCTTTAGAAGATGTTCAGTTGCAGTCTATTATAAAAACGTACAACGAGTTAGCTGAAGTTCTTGGAGACTTAGAAGGATTCCAAAAACGTAAAGCTGCAATGGATATATCTAAAGGATTTATGGATATACTCGAAGGTGAAAATGTAGCACTTAAAATCGCACAGAGCGAAATGAAGAAGTACGCTAAGAGTATGGAAGACTTGCCACCTCAGTTACAGGCTATGGTTGACCTACTTATAGAATTACAAGAAATCCAAAAGAAGGGAGATGACACCCAAAAGAGTTTCCAAAAGAACTTAGCTGAAGCTGCAGCGATAGCTATGCAATCAATATCAGCTTTAGCTGACATAGGTGCTGGATTTACATCTAGAACTATACAGAGATTGGAAATGGAAATGGATGCCTACAACGAGAGATACGAATTGCAAAAGGAGTTAATCGAGAAAGAGGTGGATGACGAAGCGTCTAAGAATCAACGTCTTGAGGAATTGGATAAGGAGAAGAGGCTTAAGCAAAAGCAGATTGACAAAAAGATTGCTGAAGAAAAGAAAAAGCAAGCCATTATTGACAGAACGGCTGCATTATTTCAGATAGCAATATCAACGGCAGTTTGGGCGACAAGAGTTGGTGCAGAGGCATCTATATTTGGTATTGCATTACAACCATTGATTTGGGCATTAGGTGGATTGAACGCTGCTGCCGTATTGGCTCAACCAATGCCTCAGTTCAAGGACGGTCACTTAGCTGGTACATATGAAGGTCAGGCGATGATTAATGACGGTGGAAACATAGAGATTATGGAAAGAAGGGGTGGTCAACTAGAATTGAGTACTCAGAAAAATAAGATAGTTAGCATGCAAAGAGGTGATAAGGTTCACAAGGATATTCCTAGTTTCTTAAATTCACTTCCGGGTGAATCAATAACTGATAGTTTACACTCAGCATCGATATTATCAGCCGTTCAAATGGCATCTGCTCAAAGCAATATTGAAAGAAGAATATTTGACGAGCAATTCAAAGAGGCTATGCTAGAGACTATGGCAAAAGGATTTGGAAAAGCAAGAATAGTGAATGATAATCGTTCTGTAGGTGAGGCCGTTAAAGAGGCTATCTCGGAACAGAACTATACTAAAAATTTCTTATAATGAGTTTGAATATTTCGCAACCATATGAATTGATTGAGTATACCCTTAATCATGAATCACTTACAGAACCTATAATAATAGAAGAACCTATAGGCTGGAAAGATGACCTCATGAACATTAAGCGTTCTGAAAAGAACTTCACAACAGTAACAAAGTATTCTACTAACCTGGAATTCTTTGGTGTTGGTGCTAATACGCTCACTCAAATCTATAAAAACTACGGCATTGAAGCTGAAGTTGTTTTGATTAAAAGGATTCAAGACCCTGAGAAACAAGAGTTTAAGATTCGTTACTACGCTATCTTAGATGGGTACGCGTATGTGAGAAAGAATGATAAAGTAAAAGTGAACACCTTGGAGTCAAGGCTTACAAGAGAAATAAAGGGATACCGAAGTGAGAAAGTTGAAATGACTAGGACGACTGCCATGAATGGCCTTGAGATTCCGGAATTGGAAACTAAAAGGGTGAACATTATTGGTAAGGACATATTGCTTGTCTCGAAGTTTGGTGTTCGTCTGGACCAGGAAACATTACACTTAGAACACAAGGGTAGTGATACAACTTTCTACACTACATTCCCAATGGATTTATATGCTGACTCGCACATAGATGCTGCAGATGTAACCAACTATAAAATTCAGAACAGGAATAATGGGTTGCCATTCGATGGATCAACACAGAATATGTTTTGGTCTGTATCCGAAGAAGACACGATTCTTGACAAGATGAGGATTAATGTTAAATTAAATGTTACTGATTATGGATTGAATCAAATGAAAAGAGTTCAGCTAGTGTTGTACCTTCTTAAGTTTGAGGATGTTAGTAACACAGGTGGAAGTACTCAATACAAATACAAAAGCAGAGAGTTGCTCGAGTATGGGTACAACTCAAATGGTGGAAGTTCTGGTGAGAGCAATATGGTAAGTAAGACTATCGAGTATAATAATACTTTTTATAATTACGAAATTAAGAAGGGTGAATCTTTGGCGTTGGCAATGTATGAGAAGTCATATGATGGAGAAGATTTACTACTTGAAATGGAACGCATTGACGTTGAGTTGGTTAGTAATAGTTTTGAAGAAGGAGCGCAGGCCGACTGTATTCTTCCAATGGATTTATTCACCCATTTGGCTAGGATAATGTCAGCTAGAACTGATGCCGTTGTCGTTTCCGATTATTTTGGTAGAAAGGACTTAGGGTATGAGGAAGATGGTCCAGGTGCATATATCGGAGTAACTTCCGGGTTTTTGGCAAGGGGATTCAGAGATAAACCATTGACTACCTCATGGAAGGACGCTATGGAAAGCTACAATGCCGTTTTAAATGTTTCTTATGTAGTAGAGAAGATTGGGTTCAAAGAATTCATTAGGATCGAGCCTACTGATTATTTCTTTACAGGAAAGCGAACTTTATTTGAGAATAATGTCGCGACCAAAAAGATAGAGATAAAAGTGAAGAGCGACTTGAGTTACAACGGTATCGAAATAGGATATGTTAAAGGTGCTGAAGAATACGAGGAAGCAGATTCTTTAGATGAATTCAATGGGAAAATGAACTGGATAACACCTTTGGCAGGTGCTGAAACAATGTATACAAAACTGTCTAAGTATCGTGCAGATTCTACAGGCCTAGTCTTTGCATTAAGAAAACCTGTTAAATCGCATCCTACCGATGACACGAGTTATGATAAGGATATATTTCTATTAGATATGAAACCACCTTCTTATGGATTGGTTTTAGAACAAAGGGTTTGGCAAGATGATTTTTCTCAAATACCTGATGGATTATATTCACCATCCACGGCAACCAATTTAAGACTATGCCCTTCTGAAATGTTTAAGAGACATGAGAGGTATTTCGGAGCATGCTTAAATCTATACAAGGATAAGCAAATAACCTTCGGATCAGGTGTAGGAAACATGCTATTGGAATTGGAAGGTGAGGTAGTTAATCGAAATATTAACATTTTAGACTTAGCACAATCATCGTATAGAAATTTTGAGATTTCTTTCGATTACAATACAGACGCAACGCTCGAAGATGCGATGACTGAGAATATTTATGGTATTTTCGAGTTTAAAGATAGTAGAGGAACGACTTGGCAATTCAGATTGTTCGAGTTCAAGCAGAATAAATATAAAGGACTTTTGATAAATGGCATTCAGTAAAATAGAAATAACGTTCAATAGGCTAGTTGAGGTAGGTGAAAACATCTTCTTCAATTGGCGAGATTTAGATGTAAATGGGGGTGTTGACACCTTCATAACAAACGAGGTGTGTAATGATCCAAGATTATCACCGGGTCAATTCTCATATGATGGTGAGTTGAACGGTAAGCTACAAGATGCTAATTACTTTACTGCTTGGGATTATGACTATAATGGTGGTAATTTATTTAAGATAACATTAGCCGTTGACAAGGTCACTATCGAGGCGAAGAAAGATAATATTGAATTCTTTAATCCATCTACAAACGCAGGAGTTACTTTTGTAATCACTAATGAGCCTCAGGTTGCTACATTCGTTATTGAAAGTGTAGAGTTCTTAGAGGCCGTTTCAAATAAATGTAACCAAGTAAAAGTCAGAGTTACAACATCAAGTCCAATGACAAACTTACTTAATCCTGTAGAAATACTAGGAGTAAATAATACTGTTGTTGAGTTTGATTATGTTAGATATACAAACAACCTCGTCATAGTTGAAAACGCAACTAACACAAGGCAACAAAGTTTTACAACTCCATTTTACCTTGAAGAACCAACTGTATCTTTGGTAAATACTCCCTCAGGAGCAACTGCTACAATATCAGGGCAATCAACATTGTCGGGTCTAGAATATTCATTAGACCAAATAACCTGGCAATTATCTAGGGTGTTCCCTGGGTTGGGTGAAGGTAGCTTTACTGTATACGTTCGAGATACTTACGGATGTATAAAGTCAACTGCATTTCAAGTAGATGATTTCACTCCTGATGCAGTTCTAAAAGAGCCAGTTAATTACGTATCAACAACTAACTCAATAAGATTTAAGAAGGATGAAGTTTGGGATAACAATAGTATTTTTAGAAACGACATTAACACTCTTTCTTATGAAGAGAAAGTCAACCTATGTGTTCCATTTATACATAAATTCACCGACCAAGATGTTGTTAAGACTCAATTTAAAACGAACTATGAAACGCAAGAAGTAGAAATATACAATTGCACAACAAAGACTACGGACATCGCAACTGTAATTCCTGTTACTGACAACCTAAACAAAGTTGACAAAAGGGATGCAAATGGGTATATATTCACCGATGGTACTAACCGTTATGGGTTTTACTTTCAAACGGGTAATACTTATGAGGATGACGCTCCTGTAAATACCATTTCGGGAACTTATCAATTATTTGGTGGCCTACCTTCTTGGTGTAAGATCGGTGCGTATTTCTCTGTTGATAATGGAGCGTATGCCAAAATTGACGATATTGTTTTTGTTGATGAGATTCAATCATATGTTATTGTTTCCAATACAAATTACGTTGGTGTTACTTTCATATTGAGAGCAAACTACAATGTATTTAATTGGGATGCGTTCGAATTCGATATCGATATGAGTGCGTACTTGAATCAAGAAATACAGGTGACAATAAGGCTTACTGATTCTAATCCGGATTTCGAAGATGTGACATTTATATCGGAAAAGGTACAAGTCTATAGTGACCTGTCCGATTTCGTAACAATTAAGGCCAAGAACACAACCAACAATGATGTTGTTTACGCTACGGGTATTGAGCATCTTTCTAGATTGGAATTTGACCTATACGGTTTGGCTGACGAGAGTGAGTTAGAAATTGAAAAGGGAGATGATACTGTTTATCAGTTAAATACATATTCTTACTCTAAAAAGAAACTATCATTAACCAGGTTATCCACTATGGTTGCCAGGTCAATCAGGCAACAACTATCTTTGAATAACGTTGTTATTGATGGGATTGATTGTAAGATTGAAGAGATAGGCGAACCTACCAGAATTGGAGTTACAAATGTCTACAAAATGGAGATAACTCTTTATCAAGTTGAGAACAAACTTAGAGCAGATACTGTTGATACTGAAATTGATTTAGATATCGTTGATGTTCCAGCACTTGTTAAAGGAAATGATGAATTTATAAAATACGAATAAATGGCAACACCTAATGAAATCTATAAAATAACCCTAGAGAATAGGGAAGCTTTAAATCAAATCTTTGACAAAGCGAAGAAGACTGGCGACTTTGATGACGCTGGTGTTCTTGTTGATTCTGACCTGGTTAGGATTACTCGAGGTGGAATAACCTACAGAACAACTGTTGGGGCAATAAAGGCAGCTAGTGGTGGTGGAGATACTAATGTTCAATCTGATTGGGCAACAATAGATAATCAGGACGATTCATACATCTTAAACAAGCCTGAGAACTTATCTGATTTTAACAATGACCTCGACCCTGTTGATGTTACGGCTGATGCCTATTCATCTTTAGATACAGGCCTTGTTACAGGTGGTGTCGTTACAATAAACTCAGGAGACAATACTAAATTTGACGTTAGTGCTGGTACGGGTATTTTAATGAATTGGACAGACCCAAGCAATCCAATAAGAGAAGTTATCACTTGGACTGCATTTACGGCAGAGGCAGTTCCAGATTTATCTGAGCCTTTCACATCATTGTATATTGGTAGTGGTGGAACATTAGTAAAAGTAAGTGGAGTTTTATCAACACCTCAAACTAGAAGACAAAGAATTGAATTACAAGTTGTTGAGCATGCAAATGGATTCTTCATATCGAATGTTGCCGGGTCTTCAAGGCCTGCATATCAAGTAGTTGATTCAATATTGGATTATCTTGATTTCAACGGAAACTTAAATAAAGGTAATGTTGCAGAGCCGAATGGAGCGAATTTAAATATAAATAAGACTGAGGGTCAGACTTGTAGTCCTTTTATAAATAGGGTTAATGATTTACAGAATCCAACAATATTAGATAATGCTACAATATCAAACTTGCAATTTTTCTATATGTATAGAGATGGGGTAGGTGGATTCAATATCATGCCGGCAACTGAGATCAATCCTAATTTTTGGGATGATGGAACTGGGGTTTTGAATACCATGACAAATCAAGAGTTTTCTATACAGAGGTTTTATTACATTGGTGGAACAAACCAAGTATTTATAACTTACGGACAAGCTGAGTACCAAAGCATGTTGGAAGCAAAATCTGCAATATTCGCAGAGAACCCTGAGTTGTCAACTCTTGTTAATGTAGCAACCTTTACGACTGCAATAGTTGTTAAAGACGCTACAACTGACCTGACAGACCTTGCTGATGCTGAGTTTGTGGATATCACAATACCTGGTGCAGGTGGTGGCTCTGGTGGTGGTGGTGGCGACATGAATAAAGCTGATTACGATACATTAAATACAGGCAACTCTGTAGATACTGCCCAGTCATTAAATGGGTTTACTGAAGCTGATTTTGTATTTCTTGACGAGTTCCCTTTTGATTTAGCAAAAAGAGTTTCGAAATACCCAGGCAATATAGCATACTCTTTAGAAGTTAATGATATGATTGTCAACTATTGGTGGAGTACAACATTGTTCATAAAACAAGCACAATACAATGGTGGTGATGATAGCTTATTAGGTTCTTATACAATTATTGACTCAATTGAATTTTAATTATTATATTAGCGTAAATTTAAAATAAAGACATGAAAAAATTATTTAGTTTATTATTATTACTTGTAGCGTTCAATACGTTCGGACAGGTAATTGTTCACAATCAACCAGTTAGGCTGAAAGAAGTTCCTTTGGGTACTCAGGCCGATAGCTTGGTTATTATTGATGGTGTAGGAAATTTATTACACTTGCCAATATCTGATATTCAAATCTCACCAGAGGTTGCAATTATTGCAGAGGATGAGGGAAATGGATTAACTTTCTTTCCTCAGAATTATCCAAGAACCGTAACTGGTATTGGTGGTGCTGGAGCATTAGATTTATCTTTCGCTGATGGCTTATCTGGTGGATTCGGAAATCAATACGGTGGTCTTGGCGACCAATCATTGACAATGGGTTATAATAACCAAAATCAAGGATACGGAGCGTTCCTAATTGGTGAAGAAAACAGAACAACAACAACAGGAACTTATGGATTTAACATGGGTTATGGAAATGTTATGGGTGGATATCTCTCTTTCGCTCATGGTGTAGAAAATAATACTACTGCTAATTATAGCTTTGTTGTTGGTAATTCAAATGACCTTCTAAATGGTGGAGCAAATATAATGTTGGGTACTGCCTTGCAGAGTACAATAACTCAGGTTGATAAGACTGTTTTCTTAGGGGTTAACAATATTCAGCCGTCAACGTATTCACCAGGAAATAACATGATTTTAATTGTCGGTAATGGAGAAGTTACAGAAGACCAAGGTTCATTCACAAGGGGCGTTTCTTCTGATGCAATGAGAATTTGGAAATCAGGTCTTGTAGAAGCACCGAGTTTAACAAACGTCTTGATTGATGCTGATGATGATGCATTAATAACTAAAAGATATTTCGATGCAAATAAAGGTGCTTCTCTTGTTCAA
>Ga0209345_10002210_pt1 | contig 21792 bp, 24 predicted proteins | sample Cruoilmetagenom7_FD_187294 | JGI IMG/M metagenome (GOLD analysis project Ga0209345, IMG submission 187294) | Oil polluted marine microbial communities from Coal Oil Point, Santa Barbara, California, USA - Sample 7 (SPAdes) (version 2) | ecosystem: Environmental > Aquatic > Marine > Oil seeps ... | reverse complement strand
AAAACAGTGATCCTGTCCAGTTGTTTATATTTGTTTTATCCAAAATTAATCTCCTAGTATTATACTTTTTTTGTTATACCCTCCCTGTCCCGCTGCGATATATTGCGCACTTGTACTGTCGTCTGTACTTATTGTTCCAAGCGCACAATTACAGCCCAACCTTCAAGCTTTGACCAAAGCTTTAGGCTTCGGATAAAGCTTTTTTGATCATATTGCTTTCTTCTGCGTGCTTACGTACCATGGCTACTACATGTCTTGCGAGTGCTGGATCCCCATTATATAGCATCTGTAGTTGTTTATCCAGACTTATTACTTTTTCAACATCATGGTCTTCATCGCCAACGAAATCCAATGAATCATCTATATCGCCTTGCTCTTCGTTTTGTTCTTCGATAAAACCAAGCACGCCTCCAATTATAGCGCTGTCTTCTATGCCAATACTTATGAGAACACCCCCTCGTTTTCCATAACGGAAGCCCCTATAAGTCTTCTAAAGTCTATTGCACCATATGGGGACTTACACATTATATTTTCACATATCATTCCATTAAGTAGTGTGTCAAAATGCGCATCGAACTCTGCAGTACTATACCTGCTTGTAAATATATGACCACAGGCATTGCATTGCCATTCGGCAGTTACATACCCTTTAGCATAAGTGTCGTTAGGCGCTACTTCCTCCATCGTTACACGGGATGCTTTTAAAGAGTATGTGTTGCATATTGCACAGAGTACTTGTCTGGTGAACATTGCGCTACTTATATTAGGTAGATCTGTGTCCTTTATATCAACCATAGGTATATCTCTGTGCTCCTTTTCAGCACCACATTTAGAGCATGTCCACATAATAGTAATATTGTAATTCTTTGTTTTAGTGTTAGTGTCTATGATTCCACCTCCCCCTCTGCTTCCATTGGAGTAAGAGTTTTCCTATAATTAACTTCTCCATATGCAGAAATACATGATTTGTTTGGGCATATCACCTCGTTTATTATCGCTTCAAAATCATCACCATTCATACAAGCAGTTATGAACACCTGTCCACATGTACGACATTCCCATTCAAAGATATCCCCTTGTTCTTCTAATGTCATCGATGAAATAATTAAACGTTTGTTGCAATGAGCACACTTTATATGTTTTTTAATCATTGATGGTCCAATAGCAGGTAGATCCTTGTCGTTTACGTTATATAAAGTCATATACGTGCGTTTTTGGTTATCGTCACACTTATTACAGATGTATTTGACAGTCATTGAGTAATTCATGTTAAATTCCTTCCATTTATTGACGGTCAATCAAGTCATGTTTTTTTCTTATTATTTTTTTCGTTTTACTTGTGAGTTGCACTATTTTTCCATAAATCCACGACGCTTTTATATTAGTTTCTTCCTCAATGTCTCTTAAAGTATAACCATGTTTATAATACATTTCCATAATAGAGTAGTCTACAGCAGAGAATTCTTCTCTAATAATGGATAGTATTTCATTCGTTGTAATTTGATCGATAATGTCGTCGTTGCCGGTGAAGGAGGTATATGCATTGGCTATATCAGACATGCCCACTACAGACTTGTTTATATAGGCACCAGTTACCTTTTCTACCAGCTCCTGAAGGTTTATACCCAAACGAGTGGATAATTTTATGACATATCCACGTACTTTCTTTACTTCTTCGTCTTCAAGTTTTTCAGATAGCTCCCATATTCTATGAAAATCAAATTCACTTTCTTCTACTTCCATTGGATCCATCTTGTTTAAATGGGACCTTAAGGTCAATAAAAGAGATAAACCTCGTCTTATATACTGAGGCACATCTAAATCACTACTGTAATTTTCAAGAGAGCTTTTTATTGAATTACGTATTGTACAAGAAGCATAAGTACTAAATTTAACCTCTAGTTCTGGATTATATGAATATTTAGCTTTAGCTAGTCCTATAATACCCTCGTGTACTAAGTCTTCAAAGTCAATACCGCTCCATGTGTAGTCTGCCGCTATGCTTCTAACTAAACGTATATAGTCTACGTACACATTGTACGCCTCTTCTTCAGTGTTACCAAGTAGAAAGGGTAAAAATTTGGTAGGCGCGCTATCAGGCATAGATTCATCTCCCCTATTATACATTATAATCTTTGATTTCATCTACCGGTATTATCCACTCATCGTCCGTAATGCCTTCTATGTAACCCCCCTCTTTTAAATAATCACTGCCTTCTTTTGTTATGGTACGCCCACTTGGCTTTCTAATAATAAATCCTTGTTGCACTAGGTAAGGTTCTATTACCAAAGATATATTTTTTGGCGACTCATTAAGAATTATAGACAATGTATCCAATCCTACTGAAGTATCAGCTTTGTACAAAGTTTTCAACAGTGTGATATCTTTGTTATTCAAACCGGCATCATTTATGGACATAAGTGTAAAAGTTGTCATTGCAATAGTATAATCTATTACGTTTTGATGGGTGGTGTAATCTACTACTTTTTGACTAACGGAATACAAGGTATCAATGCATCTCTTTAATAATGTAACAACTATTCTTGGGATACCCCTGCCCCTCTTTGCTATTTCGGTAGCCGCGTTTTCAGTTATTTTTACTTTATGTATTTCTGAGTGTGCTTTTACTATCTCTACACATTCGTCTAAAGTATAAGGCTCTAGTGTAAATTTCATCGCAAAGCGGTCTATAAACGGTTTTGATAGCATGCCGTCAATAGTGGTGGCACCTATCAATGTGAACCTAGGGGATAAAACTGCTTTATTTCCGTTAACTATTACTGAGTTCTCCATTAGCATACCTATATGCTCCTGTCCATTTATAGACATACGATGAGTTTCATCAATGAATACCACAGAAGGGTAAATAGTATCAACTACTTTTCCCTTGTTATTATACCCGATCCTGTTAAACTTCTTGATTAATTGGTACACGCTGTCAGAGCCATTAACAGACTCGGCAGTAACTTGAATGAAACTACTGTCTCTCAACCCAGCTATGTATTTTGCTATAGTGGTCTTTCCGCACCCGGCTACTCCTGCCAACAAAATGTGCGGAATTGGTTTGTTTTGTAACACAGATGATTGAACAGCCACTGATATTTGTTTAAGCGTGTTTTCATTACCTATTAACTTCATTGGTTGCTCACCACCTTATAATATTTCTAGTTCTTTTATTCTTTCATGTACAGTTTGCTCCATCTGTTCAAATGCAGTCATTGCTTTCTTCATTAGTTCTACTTTCTTTTTTGCTTCTTCCATGTCTTTTCTTGCCCACACTACCGGGGAATCATCTATTTTTCCTACATTATACCCACCATAATAACCACTCCCCGTGTATTCGTTCCTGTATGTGTTATGTCCAGCACTCCCACTAGCATATCCACATGAGCGAGTTGAAGATGATCGAGTGGATTTTTTCACGTCTACAGTAGAAGACACATTACTTTTGCACTTGTACTTGTATCTCTCAAATTTATTTCCGAAGATTATTTTACCATCCTTTTCAGGTATATTGGCGTACCTTTCATAATTCAAGAAGCCGTCATTTTCGTTTGATGCAGCCTCTCTTATTTCTACTAGCTTGTCCTTTGCCCTTTTTTGCAGTCCGGAAGAATAGGTTTGTATCTTTATAGTTCTTCCAGTTTTAATTTCGAGTCCAGATATAATGTGCCGGTCAAGATCACATATTTCCATTTTACCATTTGTGTAAATCCATATAGTGTTTTCGAGCTCTTTTATATATAAGTACAGCCCTCGTACTTCACTCTTCTTCCCCCCAGTTTGTTCTAGTGTTACTATTATGTAATCCAGGTTGGACAATTCTTCCATCGTTGCTTCTCCTTATAGCAAATACAATTATGACACCACTGCCAGACGTATATTTGCCTATTGGCATCATACCACTTTTAATGCAATTCAACATACTACCTATGTTGCTCATTCGAACAGTTCCATATAAAAGATCAGTAGTGGCCATCCGTATAGCCGTTGTAAGCAATCTATACCCAGTACCTTTCCTCCTGAAAAATGGGCTTACTGCAATATGTTTCAACTCTGATGTGTTTACTGTTTTTTGTTCTGTACCAACGCATCCAATTACACTACCCTTGGCAACTTCGACGATATACGATACAGTATTAAGCATTATATCCGCAGTGTATATGGTGTACTTTAGCTGACCGCCAATGTTTATTAAAGTACTTATTTCGTCTGCCATTGGGTAGTGTAATATGGTGGATACTGTTTTAATCACGGCCCTTCATTATAGCATCTATGACTGCTCTAGCTTCTTCATCAGAGCGTACATTTCTTACGAGTTTAACATAGGGGTCTCTTTCGTCTTCTTGGGCTGCCATGAACTTTTCCAACTGTGCTATGTATACATCGAAAGAACCTCTTTGCAAACCTGGTCCGGTGTTTACTTCTATGATGAAAGGAACTCCATTCGTGTCTATGGCACAATCTACCGCACCGAAGTCTAATCCCAACGCTTCCACTGATTTTATAGCACATTCGCTTAAAGGGGCAGAGACGTTTGCAACACCAACCCTTGCGAATTTCCATCCTCTAGTGTTACTTCTTACAATGAAATCGGGAAGAGTTACTTCTTTAACCAAACGCTCTAATGTTAGCTGTATCGTAGCGTCATGTATATTGATGTTATTGTCGGCTGCATGAGTAACGATCTTTTCTTTTCTTTGTGCTATCCAACTAGCTTTTGCACCGTTTTCTTGCTTTTTTTGAGCATAAACTACTTTATCTTTAAATACGTGTAATCTGTATTCTTCGCTAATATCGATGTATTCTTGAAAGTACTGGCTTCCGAAGGTTATGGCCTTTTCAATATGTGTTTTTGTCAAGCATGTCCAGAAACCTTTACCCCCCTGATGATAGTTACGTCTTCCAATTAACGGCAGATGTAGTTCGGTGTTTGTTACTGCCCTAAGTGCATTAGCGGCTTTTGTCCACTTGGCTATGTTGTCCGGCATTACAGCTTCCAGTGTCGCTAAGGCTTTACCCTTGTGTCTGTTAGTTCGTATCTTGTCTGGGTGGTTTAATACCCTGGCATTTCCAAGTATCACAGTGTCTAGTGTTTTTGTCCCCCAACATATAATTGTTTTAACATCTGCTGTAGGCTCTCCAACCCCACCAGACACATCTAACTTGTCTGCGATCTTTTGTCCTGTTACGTCGGTGGCATTACTGTACCACACATACACGTCATTATTCGGCATACTTTATTCCTCCTACGAAATCTTTTTTTTCTAGCCATGTTTCTTTTAAATTCACATTATGGCTACGCAATACTTCTGCTGGTAATGAAATTATATCAATAAAGTTAGAAACTTCTGATTTAAAGTTATTATATCCGGAAAGTCTTTCAAATTTATTTTTTAAACTGGTTATATATGCTCTTGTATCAAGTTCGTCAATATTTTTACATTTATTGATCCTACATTCAAGTTCTTTATTGGACATGGTAACTTTAAATTCGTGCATTAAGGGAAGTTTTTCCCATTCTACGTAGTCATTATAGTCCATGTAATCCCCAAGTAAACCATTAAATATTTTATCCTCATTATAGTTTACATCCTCAATGAATTTAAATATTGAGTCAGTAACTGTTTTTATTGATCCAAACAGTGCACCGATGATTGCAGGGTGTGCTAACCATGTGCCGCTTAAAACTCTATACTCTAGTCTGCCATGCTCCTCACGTATGTCACCAACATACCCATACTCACATCGTCTACTTTTTGTTTGGGCTATTTCATCTAACTTAAGCATAGGTATTGCTATGTACTCGTCCAGGATCCGTGCTATAGATACGAACACTTTGTGTTTAAATTCACCCGTTTGACTATTCATATGTGAAGGGGTACCCACATGTATGTGGCCTCCAATAGCTTCACCCTTATTAAAGCAACCTGCAATGCAATTGTAGTCGCTTATTTTTTCAGCATTGCTTCCTGTTGATAACAGTCTGAAGATATGCTTAGTAATGTCGTGAACATTTACTACAGGTGGTGGCCTTAATTCAACCAGAGGTCCATCTGATCCTAATTCCCCGTAATACTCTATAATATTTTCACCTCTTACAAGGCGATCATGCCCATCTATGAGCATAAACTCAGGGTCGCTGCCAATCACTGTGTCTTCTATAGTGTCAGCTAGCCATATGCTATTTGATACATCTTTCGCGTTACCGCATATGTATTCAAAAGTACGCTTTGTGACGAAACACGACCTGAGAAACTCGTCTTCGTCTTTGCATTGACGCTTAATATCTTTTAATTCATTGGAATAGGCCTTAAAGATGGTTACCATCTTGCTTTTGTTGATTCTACCCGTTATGTTGGTATCTGGCCACAGCTCCACCCTAGGCTCATCTTGTAAATTTAAATACTTCCTGGCTTTTGCCCCCATCCTAATTAGGGAGTGCTCTTTTCTATCCTGCATTTTATTACTTGACATTCTTGCCGATACATGGAGAATAAGTTTATGTTTCATTACCTCCCATCACCACCTTTTCTTTTTATTTATTTAATTCTTCTTCTATGATGTCGTACAATACCTCACTTTCTTCAGTTTTAGTGTCTTTTAGCAGTTGCATCATCGTCTCTTTATCTGTTTCATCTATTGTCTTACTTTCAAATACTACACTTACACAATAAGATGATAGTTTATTTTTGAGTTCACTGTTGGTCATACTATCCTTTTGCGATCCAATTTTGGAATGGAATTTTATTAATATATCATTAAGCATCTTAAGTGCTGCCACAGTTCTATGTATCTCGTTGTTGTTGTGATCTGTATAGTAACTTCTTACAAACCCTTTTTTCCACACTTTTTTGAACAGCCTGTTTACTACACACAGTATTCCATACTCATTAGCTTTATCTGTAGTGTCTATGTCTGCGTCGTCAAGCATGTCTTCTATATTGTTGTATCCTTTATCCTTGTAAGGCACTTTTTTGTAAGCATCTTCTACCAGTTTGATTACGTCTGGCGGTAACGCGTCAGTAAGGACTACCACTGGTGTATTTTCAAGTTTCTTTTCTTCATTGATGGGTATCTCATAACGTGTATAATCATCTATACCTACTTTTATTCCTTTGGAGGCAACTGCGTCCTTTTCCGGAAATGTTAGTATTATAGATTCATTATTAGGCAATGTTTTCTCAGATGTGTTATTGTATTTGTGTTTAACTTCATAGATTCTTAGAATATTATTAAAAACCTTTACAGAGGTGTCCGAATTGTCTTTTTCCCCATTATCTTTTATAGTCGTATCTTTGTCGTTGGCCTTAGTGTACAGACTTTCCCATATTTTATTAGTTCTTATTAGTTTTCTATATGCGCCTAGATCGTCTATTTTTGTTTTGTTATCAATCTTAGTGTTCAAATCAAAGATTCTACATGAGTCGTCTTGGAATGTCAGGTGCTCTATTGTCATATTTTGCAAAGATGGCAGATCTAGTTTATAAAGATTAATAAAGCGTTCGTACCTAAATAAAGTTAGGTCCCAAAAAGTACGTTCTGAGAATAGAAAAAGTAACCCCAGCTCTTTTATGAATGCCATTTCTATTGGTCTTGAATCTCTAAATACTGGTACTTGGTTTGGGTTATTTACGTTAAGTGTTACCACTGCAAATGTACCACTCAGCCTATACACCACTTCCTGCATCATGTCCAATGTAAACAAGTAAGCACCGTCTTTGGTTAGATACTGAAGCAATCTAAATATACATTCACTATCCACTTTGCCAGTTCTTTTGCAGCCTAGTTTTTTGAATATAATGTCATGATTTTTTATAGTGCCGTTATGAATACCTATCAAATCGCCTATTTTTATTGGGTGGTTATTGTCATTGTCGAACCTTGAACCTACTGTCCCACTTCTACAGTGTCCCATATATACTTTGGTGGGTTCTTGATACTTTTCCCAATCATCAAGGAATTTGGGGTAGGAACCTTCTTTGTCTGCGTCGTCGAACGCACCTACTAGCTTAACAGCTTTTTCTCCATGCTTTAACCCTGTGTAGTAGCCGTCCTCAAATAATACGCATGCGCCTGTAGCGTCTTTGCCACGGCTTTCAGTTAATAACAACAACTCTGTTGTTAGTAATTTATTTATTTTTACTTTTGTTGTCTCATCTACTTCGATAACTGAATTCTCTAGAAAATTTAAAGACGTTACTATACCACACATATATTATTACTCTCCTTTGTCTATTTTTTCTGTTATTATTTCGGCCCTTTCTTGTACAATGGAATTATTCGCATTATTCATAAAGTCTTTCAAGCATATTGCCTCTGCATATATGTCTTTTATTTTCCAATTACAATGGCGTTCGTATATATTTTCACCATCTATGTATACCACTCCCTCTGAGATGGAGGGCATTATAAACATTACCCCTTGCGCCACCTCTGGACGTAAGAATACTTCCATACCAAAGCCCTCCACATGGTCTTTAGTCCATATAGGTATTATGTCTTCGAGTCTAAAGAAAGTAATAGATGCCATGTGGTGTTGAGGTATATCTTGTATAGGCCCTGTGAAATAGCTTTCTATGATTTTGTATTTATCTGTGATTAATTTAATAACTTCGTTAATTTCGGACATTAACTTTTTCATTGCTTTCTCTTTTAAATGACTGAAAGAAAAGTTAATGGCCCTGTACTCCTCCAATTCATTTTTCACATTTATTACAAACTGTAGTAAGTCGCAGTCGTTCACGAAGTGCTTGCATCTGTCGTTGAATATCACCGTATCACCTACTTCTTTGTATCGTTTGTCATCTTTTGAGTATGCACGTTGGTTCTGAGCTGAAGTTGTCATACCTCCATTAGGGGCTAAGAAAGGAACCTGTGATAAGTGCCCAATCTTTGTATTTGTGTAAGAGGTAGACTTCATATAAAAACAAGGTGATCCTAAGGTAACACCGGTACCACACGTCTTGGTCAGTACTCCGCTTTTGACATCATACCCTCCAAACGTTTCTCTGTAATAGTTTATCATGTTTATATGCATATCCGCACCTCATTGTTAGTAGTCATTTAGTTTAAATGGTTCCACTTTACCATTTATCATATCTATAATGAACCCTTTTCCATCGCTTGGGATTTCTTCTATCTTGAAAGTTTTAAGCGCCTCTAAGACAGTTTTTGGTCCTATTACTATTAACTTTCTTGATGGTATTTTACCCATTACTAGGGTGTCATCCATGCGTGTTTTAATAACCATTAAATAGTTTGGGTACTGCGTGTGCACAAAGCACCAGTTGTTCAATCCATAAAAATTTTTATCGGCTTTTCTAATAGCATCTACTAGAGATTCACTTTCTTTAGCATTTTTTTCGACAAGCTTAAATATTACTTCACTGTCTGTTGTTCCTCTATTCTTTAGTTTGAATTTGTAAGTTATGTTGGAGCTGTTATGTATAGAACCATTATGTACTCCAACAATTTCATCTGTTATGATTGGCTGATTATTGTCATTATTAAGTTCCGTACCTTCCAAACCGCATCTTGTATGACCTACCAGACAATTAAAGGAGCTGGCATCTTTCTTAAGCCCAGAAATTACCTTGTTGTACCCCTCTGACTTAAGCATTGTTTCAGTAAGTACACTATCTTTATAAACCTGTATTGGCTTATCAGAACTTACTGAAAACACACCAGTAGCGCTGACATTATTGGTTGGTGTTGCAGTAAACATAGTCTCAAAAACAGCAGCACAGTCACCTATGTGGGGTGCTTTATCATAGTTAATTACACCTACAATACTTCCATACATATTACATCATCCTCCTATTTAGAGCGCTATAACACTTCCTAGTGATTTTGACCATATTACTTCACCTTCACGAAATTTTATATCTGTACATTCTTTCACAGTATCGATGCTTATTCCGTCATCTCCAGCTTCATTTAAATGGTTTACTACATTTCTTATCCACATATCAACATCTCTACAGTCTTCTATTATTTTTAAATCAATTACTTCGCTTACTTTTGAAGTTAATTGATCCTCTTTATTCAGTAATACTTCTAAACTAGACTCAATTTCTCCCCAGCTACAGCCCTCACATCTTTGCAACGCTATAGGATTATGTATCATTTTTTCCAATACTATATATGCTGGATCTAGACCTATTAAAATACTTTTTAAGTTGGATATCATGCCCAATGACTCAGTGGTTAAATAGTCCCTATGCTGCATTAGTTCTGATGTATTAGAAACCCTATTAGCGTTGTAATCAGAACAATTGTTAAGCATTGCTTCTTTGACTTCTTTTGCTTTATCTAACCAGTTTTCGTCTCCGACTTTTAGCAAACCATACCTACTTATTTCTACACTTTTTATAACTAGAGCATAATATAAGCACGCAATAGCAGATATGGCGCTGGGCAACAACATTGCGTCGGATGTTCTCATTTCTATATGGAATAACCGTACATCCCCACTTCGATTCAGCATTAAGTTGTCATAGTTGACCCATCCATATTTGGATTTAGAATTCGCTTCCTTTGTTACATTACGTATATCACTTAATACTCCTTCCATGCCCCTTGCGGCTGGTGACGTTTCCAGTACACTAACCCTGAATTTCTCCCACCTCGTCATACTATTTGGAGCACTAAGGGCCATAGTCAGCCATGTTATAGGGTTTTGATACCTCCTGCATAACTGATGGAAGTTTTCCATTATTAGTGATGGCATTGCTTTCTCCATCTCATTTATTAGACTACCACCCTCATTACTGTTATAATAACTAGTTAGCAAGTGCATGTGGTTACTGCAACGTTCGTTTATAAAGCCACCATTTTTAGTCACAACGTCTAGTACATTTTTCGACATTGTGTAAAATTCCCAAAAATCTATACGTCTACCTACGGTAATTACTTCAACCCCCCCATTACCCGAAAGTGAGCCATCCTCTTTTACAGAAACGACACCACTTTTCGCTACGCTACCATACGTATTACTCGGTTCTAACGTATTACATATTACAGATCTTGAATGAATAGGGTCTTTTTCAGGTTCCCACTTTCTGTCACAAGTATCACAGTCTCTTACAAAGTCTGTGCAAGTGAAGCACACGCTCCTGAAGTCCACACACGCTATTTCTGGGCACAACAAGTTATATTGTTCACAGTCCTCACAGGACTTATCATCACACTCTTCTTCTGTGTAGTTAACACATGTGTCTCTGTGGGGTGTTATATTACACTTTTTAAGTTTCTCGCAAATTGTCCAACAATTTGTTATCATTTTAGAGCATGTACAAGCAGTGTTGTCGCCTTTACACATTCCATCTTTATTTTGTAGATTAAGTTCGAATTCGATTCCAATTTTTAGCAATTTTTGTAACGCAGTTTTCCAGTATCTGACTTCTTGGGCAGATAGCGGGTTTTTATAATCGTTATTGAAGAACTGCCACCTAGCTTTGTTATTTCTCATTTACTTCTCACCCTCCAATTATCTCGTATGTTTCCGTTGTATGTTTGTAGTATGCCGTCTGTCATAAAGGCTAATATTGCATCTTCTCTTTTTCCATTAAATCCCACCATGCTACTTACATCGGAAAATATAGTGTCTATTTGCTTTAGGGCTTTACTAGTTGATTTAGACGTAATTATATCATACACGTTCTGTTTATCAGTTATATTAGAATATAATTTGTTTTCCCAATTAGTGTTATTTAAGTCATAGCTGTTAGAGTAGGCTTTTATTCTGCTTACTATATCAGTCATTACTACAATACCAAGAGTTATGATACCTAGAGTAAGAACAGGAGATCTTAACAAGTTACCACCAGGAACTCTGTATTCAAATGTAACATAACTTTTTTTGTAGTCACCCGGTTTACCGTAAGCTATTAGTCTTTTTGATCTTCTGTACGCATCGTTTTTTCCTTCTGGTATTATTGATGGTATACCGACATAGAAGTCCATTATGTTAGAAATATGTTGCAATAAAATATCATTGGCTAGTACATTTGGGTGTAACCCAAAGTGCAGGTGAAAGCCGGCAGTCATCTCATCGTAGCTCGATGCACCTATCATATGTATTAAATGATCCATGTATATAGATCTTTTTGATAATAAATGGTCAGCTTTAATAATGAGATCACGTATGTTGTGTACCAGCCCTTCCTCATTATCGCTTGGTAAAGGCCTCAATTCAGCTAGGCCGTAATCAGTGCCTACGTCACCGTGTGTGCTAAAAAAGGCACTGGCTGTCATGACTCTACCAGTCCAATCATCTATTAAAAAGAACTCTGGATCGCACCCAACAGTGACATCCACTTTGTCTATATTTATATCTTTTTCAGTTATATGTAGTAAGTCATATGTACTATTACTTACATACCCACTGGTATTACTGTGCATGGCGTCTTCTTCGTATGCTTCAATTACTTGTAGAAATATATTGTCGTCATTCTTTCCTTTTATAGATAAAAATTCATGTAGTTGTATATCGGTGTTATCTCTTACTTTTTTAGGTAATCTTATTAGTTTATTTTCTATATTACCTAGTGGTGAAGTAGTATCACACATTTTATCTGAAGGTTTGATTGTTAGATTCATATTATCTTCCTTTGTTTGATAATTTGCTTTAACTTATTTACGATGGGGCTGGGGAACCAAGCACTCATCCAATCCCCTAAATGACAAGTATAGTCAATACCCCGGTAGTAATTTAAGAACAATATTCTATTGGCATAAGAAGTTTATTGTATACAGATCTTCTTGAATAGAATTGATTTTTCAATACACCTATGTTGGAATCTATATAATCATACAACACAGCATCTACTTTGTTCGCAGCTACGCGCTGAATTCTACCTATACATTGTTCAACCATGGTAGCCGAGCGCATAGGAAGTGTAAGAAATTCTCTATTTAATATTGGTACATCAACTCCTTCACCTAGTAAATTTGGTGTGGTTATTATGACTGTTATTTCTCTATTCTCTAGCTTACGTATATGTTTCGCTATGTATTTCTTTGAATTGTCACCGGTAACCAAAGCTGTCTTTTCCCAATAAGGTTTAATTTTATCGTACAGTAATTGACAATATGCTTTTCTAGTACTTATTACCATACAACAATTACCTTTAGACGCTTCTCTTACAACATCCACTGCAATAATATTGAGACGGTCTTCGTCTTTAAATATCATTTCATTTAGAATATAGGGGATGTCGTTACCATTGTGTACAACAGATGGTATCTGTTTCACAATTACAGAAGGAGTGATGATCTTTCCGTGTGTAAGAACATCTTTTCTTTGTATTGTGCTATTACATTCCCCTATTCCTCTAAAAATTATTGGTTCTAAACCATCACGCCTCTTAGGGCTTGCTGTGAGACCATAAATGTAGTAACTATTAAATTGTGTTAGAACTTTAAGAAAAGTTATAGCTGGTATGTGGTGTGCCTCATCAACTATAATCAGTCCAAACTCATTTGAGAGTTTGCTTAGATCACGTCTTGTTAATGTTTCCAACATACCTATAGTTATCTTTTTCCCTATAGTCCATTTACCACAACCTAATATTCCAATATCGTCATCACTTAGTTCAGGTAAAAAGGTTCCTATTCTATCTAGTACTTGAGAAAGAAGCCTTTCTAGATGTGTTAACCATAATGTTTTTTGGCCCAGTGTTTCTACTATATCAAGTCCAATTATCGTTTTACCTGTTGCAGCTGGAGCTACCAACATACCATTGGGATAATTCAGCAATGAGTGTTTGGCTTCAGCCTGAAGAGGCGTCAACGTAATATTTGACTTAATTGTCGTAGGAACAATTGACCTATTGTCTTTTACTAACATTTGTATTTTTCTACAACATATTTCATGTTCTAATTGTTGTAGATAACCTCTTGGGGCTACTACACCAGTTAGTGTTTCGGTACATAGTGAGATTAGTGGTTCTATATTTCTTGTGTATCTTCCGTGTTTTATAGCTTCCTGGTATTTGGGATTTGTAAATGTATTGCTGCTTATTACTTTTTCTATAAGGCATTTAGGAGCATCAACTAGCTCTAGTGAATTTCCTATTATAAGTTCTATGTCTATTGCCTTTACTTATAGACCTCAGCAACAGATTTACCATCCCTTAATTTCCAGAACGTACGGCCATTTCTTCTCACACCACTTACACCCTCGGCTGCCGCCGACAAACTATTATATCTCGTTATACCTACATAGAATCCACCGTCTTTAACTGTACAGTAGAATGGTACATTTCTAGTCACACCTATTAAAGTGGTATTTTCTGGTATCGATTTTTTTTCATTACACACCTCTTTAATAGGCTCTTCCATATCCAACTTCTTTTGGATATTCTTTATAATGTGGTAAATTGAGTCTACAGATGTAGCTAGTTGCATAAGCTTTTCTTCAAAAATGTGCAGCTGTTCACTTACATCAATAGTCTTTTGTGATCTCTCAATTTCGATGAAATGTTGAGTTGTTTCACCGAGAGGAATTAGTAATTCTAATTCATGTTCATCCATAATTAATTAGTTTCCTTTCCTTTATTGTGTTGGTGGTATTATAGCCAAAAAGTCTTTGGGAGCAGATATAAAGTCGCTGCCAGTATTTACTTCATTTGAGTATCCGCTCTCCAGGTCTTGATTGTCGTATGCGGTAACAACAAAGTACCATATCACACCATCTGGTAAAGCGATGAGGGTGTATTCTACTACGTTCGGGTCTGAATTCTCGTCCAAATTTAACGTCATTGTAATTGGAGAATTAGCCCAATCGTACGGTTCTCCAGAGTCTATATCAAAGTACACCTTGTACCCCGCAAGATCTGGCTCTGTGTTAGCATCCCACTGTAATGTTACGTCTAGGGCATATAGTGGGACAGTAACTAATATAAAGACTATCGCAAGTAATACTGTCATATAAAATTTCATGGATGCGTTGACTCCTTTGCTTTGTAGTAAAGGGCATCGTATAAATTGTGTTCTCTTTTCAATATTTATATTAGGCCCGTTTTAACGAAAAAATTTTTATCGATTAGTAGCCAGCAAATTTTTTTATGTAATGAGGCTGTTATTTGCCAAAATACATACGGGCACCTAGTCCCGAAAATAGGTATCTACTATGTTCTCTAGATGACGGATACCATATCTCTCTCCCATGGAATGCTCGTACTTCGAAGGTATCACGCCATCTTACACCACCGTGCCATCTGGCGCTTACCTCTCGTAAATCTCCTGAATAACGTGATTCAACTTCGCCTGGCCAGTCAACCATATAATGAAGTTCAGCACTTCCACCAGCAAATAATGCCCAATCTATTAACCGAACAAGATCAACTTCTATGTTTGCACCTAATGCCCACCTATCCACTCCGACATTAGCTGCGCCTGGAGCAGGTGTCCACTCGTTGTGTGGTGGGTAATACTTAACCTCCAGGTAGTTTTTACTTCTGTTAAACTGAAAATAAGATAAGTCACCTGCATACATTGGTGAACTCATAAATAACACCGTTGCAATTAACAGGATAAACAGTTTCATGTGTACTCCTTTATTGTTTTTTGATTTTTAGATTGTGGTTTTGATGCACGCCTCCGTATGGACGGCGACTTCAGAGCTTTAAGAAGAAGTTTTGAAGGGTGATCAAGCAGGCCTAAGCCTACTTGACCAATCGTACACTAAATATTACTCAAATGTTACGTTAAAATCAACAGGACATCCCGGAGCCGTGGTATCCAAGTCTCCAGTCTGTTCGTCGCTTGGTACACTTTCATTTCCATTAGTATCGTAAGCGGTCAGTACCCAGAACCAAGTACCATCAGCTATACCGGCAACACTGCATGCAGTGTCACCTGCTCCAGCTGTAGCTATCTGGTTACCTTCTCCAAGCGTGTACACACCACTTGTATTACTAGCGTATACTCTGTAACCAGCCAGATCGAGCTCCGGATTGGCGGTCCATGAGAAATTAACCTGTGTATCAGCTATAGAAACTCCGCCCACAAGAAACAACACAAATATTGCTAAGAAAATGGTTTTAAGTGTCTTCAATAAACATAACACCTCCTTTCTTGTTCAAGCATTAGTATATCCTTATATTACATTATAGAACAAAAAACTCATTTTGCTAGGAAAATAATTATTTTTTTTATGCGTTCATTACCCTTACCAGTATGCCATTTCTGTTACATAATCCAGGATGTTTTTCGTATTCAAACCAGTCGGTTATTGCAATGTCATCAGGTTGTTGTTTCCCACAATAAACATATATAAAGGCATCCCCATATTCCGTGTTTATTATTTCCCTTGTGTACATACCATGTGCCACCCCTTCTATTCTATCCAATTGTTTCAGCAATCTTTTCTCAGATTTTTGGGTAGTGTCCAATACTAGTAGCTCTGCCACTATTTCGCTGTCTTCGTCATACAATATTCCAGGGAAGGCACCTAGTACTATCATTTTGAAACCTTTTAGAGTCATGGTATGTCTTTTAACAATGTCCACCATGTCTAGCATTTTTTCTTCTTCGTCTCTTAATATACCATACACAACTAGATTCATACTTTCTCCTTTGCTATTATTTTAATACGGGATGTCTGGATTAGGGTTCGAATCCATATCATTTTGTTTACGATTGTTTGGGTTGTAACCAAAGGAAATAGTATTTACAAACATACCGTGCCCTTGCTCCCAGTTATCATAAGAAGCTTCTATTAATACTTCGTGCCCATCACTAACATACTTGCTTATAACCTCAGCAACTTTAGCAGAGGCGTAGCAGGGCGCTTTCGTAATTCTATCTACCCACTGTCCGTTAGGTTGTTGTGCCCGTCTTTTAACAGCCAGTATAAATGCCACTTGTGCAGTTCCTTCTGAGGTTGACACTTGAGGGTTCCCTTCTACTTTACCCAATAATATTACTCTGTTTAAATCCATTTTACATCTCCTTGTTTATACGTTCTGATTTTTATCTTTTTGGTGCATGATGTGGTTGAACATAAAGCTTGGTAAATCCAAGGCTGGTGCTCGTAAATGCTCTCGTAATTTAAAAGGCCCCAGCAATGCTCTGCTTGCGAAATACAGTTTGTTGTTTCTCCTTACTAGTGTATTTATAATGTTACTCCTTGAAGTCTTGTGAAATTTAACAAGGTCGTGAATGTTCATTGCCTTTGCTTCGCGCCCTATTATATTGCATAGTAAGGTACTTGGGGTTCTTTCAAATCCAAGGGACACCATTTTTTCGATATTTGCAGTGCATATAGCGTCTGTGGCCTCCTTTTGTAATGATTTTATGCCGTGTTTCTGAGAAAATACTGAATTACCTAATAGGTCTAACAACACTTCTATAGAGGCATGCACTTCCGTATTTTCAAATGGTACATTTCGCTCTACGATGCGCATAAGGTTGTAAGCCAGTGCAATAATTGGGCCAGTATGGCTCTTGACACCAGTTGCTCTGCTCACCAGTAATGCGTGCTCTTCACATGTTAAAGTTTTAAATTTTGTTATATTAAATTCATCTAAACCTAACCCTACTTTATCGTCGCAGGGAATCTTTTTGTTGTTCATCTTGTTTATTATGTCATTGCATATTTTATTGGGATTTTCCAACCCGTTTCTCAGTAACTCATTAGACTCGAAAGTTTTGAAAGATGCAAGGAACAGAGTATCGCCATCAAAATCTAGATTCTCAGACACAAGGTCGTTGTTACTTACTCTTATGGTGTACCTACACATAGGATCATCAGTTAATTTTACATATTGAGGTCTTATTGACATAAAACCTAAACATGGGTATCTTTCTACAAGTAGGCTGTCGCCATTCTTCACCCCTAGATCTCTACCCATATTCTCATGTATCTCAATTGTGTTTTTCGGTAAATCTTTACTCAAAGTGGCTATTGCTCTGCTTGAGTGTGGATACCTTACAGACATGCCATATGTACTCAAGTCGCCTGTTTTGGATCCTACCATTATAGAAACATTTTTGTAATATGAAGTTATAGATCTGTATAAAGTCATTAATGTCTTGAAATCAACAGTTTCGTGTGCATTGTGAACAATGTTATTAAGCATTAATCCCATCTTACTCAAGCCACGCTTGTTTGATTGGTGCTTCCAACATTTCTTTACTATAGTCTTGGGAATATACACTTTGTTTGTTGTAATAGACTCATGATCGTCAGGTACTTCTGTACCAGGTACCCCTACTGTATACAAGTCTGCATTCTTTTTACTGACTGTGATTTGGTATGCAGCCGGTAGTTCGATTACAAAACCATCAGGCATATATGTAGCATCCACAATGGTTCCAGATATATCCTCTGGCGCATGAAATACCCCCTTTTCAACGTCCACACACTTGACTTGTTTGTAATTAATGACTGGTATGGTACTATCTATGACACCAACTGCTGAATCCAGTATTTTTATGTACTCTTCTAAGCTCTCTTTTCCTTGTGCGTATGACAATATTTCTTTTACAACAGCATTATTAGGTCCAAATTGAGTAATAAGTGCTTTAAATTCAACATGGCTGAATTTCAGACCTGATACTCTATCGCCTTTATTGTTTGTTACTGTTGTTTTTTTACCAGACCATAACTGATCTTCCGGGTCTTTAGATACACCCCAGAATATTTTTCCAACTATGCCTTTGTATTTACCACAATAGGTATCTATTTCAAACATGCCGTTTTCTGGAAACCCTTTGTTTTTCAGCGCTTCTTTAATCTCTGATATGTCTATTTCGTAATTATCTTGTACAACTACAGCGTCTTCATCAGGATGCAGCAGGTTAGTTAGTGCTTCCAGTATCTGACCAAAATTCCTTCGTCTGTTAATGCTAGCTGCACTTATCATAACATCTATTGGAACTTCTCTGCCTTTTTGGTGTGCTATGCCTAAGTCCTTAAATCTTATTACACCTTTGTTGCCGTGCATATTTGTAAATTTACTGCCATCTTTTAAATATCTAATTATTTCAATTGTAATGATGCTTATTTCGTAAATATCTTGTCCTATTATGTGGTTGTTTTTGTGCTCTATCTTTTTAATTACTCCACTATCACATTTGGTGAAAAATACAACTAGGGCACCATTTTCAATGGCCAGTTGATCTCCAGTATTTACTACATCTCCCTCTTTAACTAACACGGAGTTACTATATATAGTATACTTTCTTTTGGATGTAGTGAAGTTTCCCTTATGCCTTGTATCCACCAGAATCTGATCTTCGAAGTTTTCTTCAACGTCAACTATGGCTGTTGTTAAATTCCAGCCCCTTCTGTCTATTCCACTTTCTATTAAGGCATTTAGAGAAACTGACCTTACTATAGGAAGATAGTCCCCCTTCATACTAAATGTTGAATACAGATTTCGTTGGGGGTTATGATACTTACTAAATGGTATATATTTTTTGACGTCTTCAGTTAAAATGTAATTCTTATCGGCAAGCACACCATCGGATAGACCAATAGAGGTCCATCCATAGGCAGCATAATACTTCTTATTTTTTTCTATTTGATATTGTAATCGTTCATTCGGGTCATTTAGATTATCAAATTCCGGGTCTACTATTATTAAGCGGCGATTCATTACGTATGCATTCATATCTGTTTCATACAAAGGCATTGTGGCTACCACATTATTGATAGCTTTTTGCATATAATTTATTGTAATTATTGTAAAGTCCAGCTGTTGTACCAGTCGAGCTATGAAAGACTTGTGCATTGCTACTTCTGAACAACATATGGTGCGGTAAATTATTTCATGGTAATCTACTATAGATTGTTCACTTTCTATCCAGTAGTTACACATAACTCTTGTTACGTTGTGATCATGCATAAGTATTAAATTGTCATTTGCTTTTGGTAGTGGTATTTTAATGGTTTCAATCCATGTTTTTTCATCAAAGTTGTCTACTTTTGAGTTAAATATTAACCACAATACATCGTCCTTCATAACCGTGTTTAAAGAAATATTACTCTTATGTAATAGAAATACCAATCTGTTGAATTCTCCCATAATACGTTGTTCTAATTGCACATTTTGGTTTTTCAAACTTACCCTCCTACATAATTCATAAGTAATTTCTTTTACTGTTTGCCAAAGTTTGCGTTGAGAGTACCCACCATCGTTGTTATAGCACGGCTAAGTTCTACTTCCGATTGTCTGATAATTTTTATAGCAGTCAATTTCTTTTCAGTAGTCCATACTATACTGTTATACTCGCTACCTAAATTATCAAATCTATTCAGCAGTGCTAGCACATTGCAGCGGTGCGAAAAATCTCTGTTAAAAGATGTGATAAATAAACAATAAGAAACTACAAAACCTGAGAATATGTTATCACCCATTAACAATGAGTTTTTGTGGAGTGTATCGACGGCACGAAAAGGAGGCTCTGTGTCTGTAGGACTAAACCTTAAGGCACGCTTCGTTAATCTATCCCTTCCAGATCTACCAAACCGTACGAACAGTAGTTTGTATTCTATAATTCTGGTATTTAAGATTCGTATATTGTAAACAAATCCTAGAGACCCTGGATATATGTCCCCTTCCCTATCCAAACTTCTTTCTACAAGAGTTACAGGTAATATTATGTTAGAGCTGTTTAGTGTGGACATCCTTTATTACCTCCATCTCCTCTTCATCCTCTTCTTCTACCATTTCAGATATGCGCGAGTTGTTTAAAATAATAACTCCCTTGTATCCGTTTTTTGAGTTTATACGCCACACTACTTCTTTATTATCATAAGACACTCCGGCATATACTCTTATATAAATCGAAATTGGTAATTGAATAAAACTACGAAGCAGATGTTGAAGATCCACACGCACAATACCTAGCGGGTCGGTTATTTTGTCATATGCGTATATACAACTATCCATATCGTCCCCTTGATACACGCGCATCGAAACCTTAATATCTCGTAATTTGATTCCATCTCTATTTGTAATTGTAACTGAAACCTCTGTTTTGCGTTGACGAAGGGGCTCAATAGCGTAAGGATCAGTTACCGTTATTTTTCTACCTTTTTTTAGTGATAAGTCAACCACTTTGGTTTTAGGTTTTTCGACGACTTTAATCGTCTTTCTGTACTCAAGATTATACCTACACATATTTTCTCTTATGTGTGCTTTTCTTTGGAGTCCCAACCTTGATATTTTATCACCTACGTCATCACCGTCATTACTGCATCTGTATGGGATATCAATGTCAAAAGCCTTATCTATCATGTTGCGTGACCATGTGCGCATGTTAATTTCTCTTCTGCCCACCCTGGTCTTGTTTAGTTTATCAAATACAGCATTGTTTATTAATAGTGTGTAAGTATCAAATCTTATTTGCCTTTGCTCTACTAAGTTATTGAGGTGTGCGTCGTGTTCTAAAATATGGTCCATGAAGTCTTCAAATGGTCTAAAATCATATGTGATCAATTCCACGTATCTAAAGACAGTATTATTGATGTTAGTTGCGCATAGCGCATGGAAGGTATGCTTGCCAGTTACAACCCCTATTAGGACTTGTGGTTGTACATAGCTATTTAAATAAGTATTTTCTAGCCTATACACACATCCCACTGTGTTTTCGGGCAATGCCGTGTTATCTTTCAGTTTCTTACACCTCCTTTAAACGATAGGAAATTCCATCTTCACATTCAAATACTATGGTATTGCTAGGTAACCGCACACTCCCTGTTATAAGGGGTGATATAAATACTGCTTTCTTGTTATAAGATAGTACTGCTACAAATCTCTTGCCCAGATCGGAAG
>Ga0209345_10002209_pt1 | contig 21795 bp, 23 predicted proteins | sample Cruoilmetagenom7_FD_187294 | JGI IMG/M metagenome (GOLD analysis project Ga0209345, IMG submission 187294) | Oil polluted marine microbial communities from Coal Oil Point, Santa Barbara, California, USA - Sample 7 (SPAdes) (version 2) | ecosystem: Environmental > Aquatic > Marine > Oil seeps ... | reverse complement strand
TCTTCATTTGTTATGAATAATAAAGTATTCATTTTGATGGGAGATTCTGGAACAGGGAAATCTACGATTGCTAGATACATGAATGAAATGTCTGGTTGTGAACGTATTGCTGATGATATTTTGCCCATGAAGATTGTGGATAACCAGTTAACAGTCTTACCTAATTTCCCGCAACTTAAATTATCGCCTGATGAGCAATATCAAGGTGACAGCATTGTTAAGGAAACAATATTACTATTTGCTGAAAAATCTAATGAAGAAACCCAGCTTAAATCCATTGAGAATTTTGAATCATTAAAAAAGGTTGTCAGTCACTCTGTAGCGACTAAATTATTCGCCAAGGATGAACTGCAAAACCATTTATCCTTTTGCCATAAAGCCAGTGCGCTAACAACAAGCTATCACATTAAATACCAACATTCAGAGGGTAGTTTAGAGAAGTTTTTTAAGTTATTAAATGAACATTGTTAATACAATTCACGCGATATTTTTGATTCCTAGAGCAAGGAAGCACCTGTTGTTGATTAAGAAAAATCTTAAAATTCAGCCTTACGAAACTTTGATAAAGGATGTGCATATGAGCCGGACTCAATCTGAAATTCAGATTTTGACAATTGTTAAAAGCTATTTTTGGGCGGCAAGAACTATTAAAGAATGTCGTTGCTTACCAAGATCAATAGCCCTTTATCAGTATCTAAAATCAGCAGGATTTGATGTTGAACATAAATTTGGGGTAAATAAACAGGATAAAAAATTAGCGGCTCATGCTTGGGTTGAGTGCCAACATGAACCGCTTAATGAACCTTCAGATTTAAAGTTAAAATTTAGGGTTTTAGATAAATCTCAATAAGAAAATTTAACGCGTCATGGAAGTAAAAAATTCTTCGTTTGTTTTTGTGTCTTTTAATTTCTCTAATAAAAATTCAATGGCTTGAATATCATCCATAGGGTGTAATATTTTACGTAATATCCATGCTTTTGTTAAGAATTCTTGCGGTACCATTAATTCTTCTCTTCTTGTACCAGAACGATTGATATTGATTGCTGGCCAAACACGTTTTTCAGCAACTCTTCTATCTAAATGAACTTCCATATTACCAGTTCCTTTAAATTCTTCAAAGATTACTTCATCCATTTTTGACCCAGTTTCAACCAATGCAGTGGCAATAATTGTTAAACTACCACCTTCTTCAATGTTTCTAGCAGCGCCAAAGAATCTTTTTGGTCTTTGTAATGCATTTGCATCAACACCACCAGTTAGGACTTTGCCTGAAGAGGGTGCAACAGTATTATATGCACGAGCTAGGCGTGTAATTGAATCAAGTAAAATGATGACATCTTGTTTGTGTTCAACTAAACGTTTCGCACGTTCTATTACCATTTCGGCTACCATTACGTGACGTGATGCAGGTTCGTCAAAAGTTGAAGCAATGACTTCGCCGCGAACCATGCGTTGCATTTCTGTGACTTCCTCTGGCCTCTCATCAATTAATAATACAAATAATTTGGCTTCTGGATTGTTTAAGGCAATATTGGTCGCAATATTTTGCATCATTAAAGTTTTACCTGCTTTTGGAGGTGAAACAATTAATCCACGTTGGCCTTTTCCAATTGGAGAGATAAGGTCTATTATACGTGCTGTTAAATCTTCTTTTGAGCCATTACCACGTTCCATGATAAGTTGATCTTGAGCAAATAATGGTGTTAAATTTTCAAATAATATTTTACCTCGTGTGTTTTCAGGTGGCTCATAATTTATTTCATTTATTTTGAGCATAGCAAAATATCTTTCAGAATCTTTAGGCGGTCTAATCTTACCTTGTATAGTATCGCCGGTTCTTAGGCCAAATCTTCTTATCTGGCTAGGAGAAACATATATATCATCGGGGCCCGCCAAATAACTACTATCTGGTGAACGTAAGAAACCAAATCCATCTGGAAGGACTTCTAGTACACCTCCACCGTAGATGTCTTCGCCTTTCTTGGCTTGTTTCTTTAATATGTTAAATATTAAATCCTGCTTTCTAATTCTTGCTCTTAGTTCAATGCCAGCTTCGACTGCCATTTCTGTTAGTTTTTTTGTTGAGAACTGTTTTAAGTCTGTTAAATTCATATTTGTTTTTTTGTGATGACGAGTTAATTAATTATTGAAATTTTTTTATAAAAAATCGTATTTGATTATTTGAGTTTTATTTAAAATTTTTGAATAGGGCTTAGAAATTAAGTCCCTAAATAGAATAGTATGTAAGTTATCATGTTGCTTACTATCGAGCAACTTAAATTTTTATTGATGCAAAAAAAGAGAGGTTTTTAATTAAAATTGATTAAATAAGTGATATTTAATGATAAATATCACTTACTGTCCCATTCTGTAGAATCTTTAAGCTGTGTGCTTATTTAGCATTTCAACTAGTTGACCTTTTGATAAAGCACCTACATGCTGATCAACGACTTCTCCACCTTTGAAAACCATTAAAGTAGGAATGCCACGAACACCCATTTTGATAGCAGTATTTCTACAAGCTTCAGTATCAACTTTAACTACTTTGATTTGATCTTTCATTTCCTCTGCAACATCATCAATAATTGGTGCAATCATACGACATGGCCCACACCATTCTGCCCAGTAATCTACTAGTACAGGCACTTCTCCTGTTACATCAGTTTCAAAGCTTTCATCAGTGGCATTTGTAATATATTCGTTCATTAGTTTGAATCTCCAATTTTTCTAAATTTCATTATTACCTTATATAAGGTTTATCAATGTAAATATCAATATAAATAGTATATTTTATTTGTTTATATTAGCTTGTTCTAATATTTTAACTTCATTCCAGATATTTTCAAGTAACTCTAGATTGAAGTGGTCTTTTTTAGGTGAAATAGACTTGGCTATTGATTCTACAGACCTAAATCTTTTTTCAAATTTAATATTGGCATGCTTGAGCGCTTGTTGAGGATTGATACTCAAATGCCGTGCTAAATTGGTACATACAAATAATACGTCACCCAGTTCATCTAACATTCTTTCAGGCTTTCCAGTTTCAATGGCCTCTTTTAATTCTGATACTTCTTCATTTAATTTATCAAACACTGGGATAATTGATGGCCAATCAAACCCAATTATAGCCGCTTGTTCAGTAAGTGTAACAGCGTGTTTTAATTCGGATTTTTCACGGTTCATATGGTCTAGTATACTTTTTTCGGCTGTCATTTCATTTAAGGGGGTAATGTGATTATAAAATGGGCGCCCTTTAATAAGGCGTGATTTTGTATTTCAATTTTCCCTTGATAGGATTCAACAATATCATTAACTATTGACAGTCCAATTCCATGTCCTTTAACTTTTTCATCATCTCTTACACCTCTTGCTAATAAGAGTTGTCTTTTATCTTTGTTTATTCCTGGCCCGTCATCTGCAATTTCAATAATCAATCCTGTTCTTTGGCGGTTTAGAGATGTCAATGTTTTGATAGTGACTGAAATATTTTGATCGCACCACTTATAGGCATTTTCTAATAGATTACCTAACAATTCCATTAGGTCGCCATGCTCTCCAAAGAATTCAGCGCCAGGAGCAACTTGTAAATGTGTATTGATAGTACGTTTTCTATAAACCTTATTTAAGGTTCTAATAATTTGTTCAAGTTTGTCTATCACAGGTATACCAACAGTGAATGTTCTGTGCCCTGCTACAGCAGCTCTTTTTAATTGATATTCAACAATTTCATTCATATTTGAAACTTGTTCATTTAGGAGCCCTTTATTTGTATCGCCCTTATTTTCAAGTTCTGAATGTATAATTGCCAATGGGGTTTTTAAGCTATGCGCTAAATCACCTAAAGTTTTTCTTTGTCTATTTAAGTTTCCACGTTCATTTTCAATCAATTGATTCAAATTGGTAGTAAGTCCAGCCAGTTCAGGTGGATAATCATCACTAACTTTATCAATTTTCCCTTTTTCTAAATCAGATAGGTTTTCTGTTAATCTCTTTAACGGTCTCAACGACCAATTCATTATCAGTCCTTGAACTCCTGATAAAATAACACTGGTAAAGAGTAACCATATCCATAATTTTTCCTTAAATTCAGCCAGCTCACGAAAATAGTTTTTTGCATCTTCAGATACACTTAACACAAAAGGAATATCACCATGGTCAGTTTCAAATACAAAGCCCTTGGTCATTCTAAAATAATCGTTATCTTGATAAGTTAAAGGTGCGTCAAATATTGTTTGTCCGATAATCAATAAGCCTGGTTTTGGCAAATCTACACCAAACATTGATTTAGACTCCCATTTGTAATCTTTACTGATAATTTGTGCATATATTCCAGATATGGGCTGTTCTAATTTAGGAATAGGTAAGTTTTCATGAACCAGTATTTGGTTGTCTTGAGTAGGTTCAACGGCAGAAAGTAGCGCGTCAACGTATCCTTCTAGACGTTCTTTAACCAAATGCATGGTTTTTTCTTCGAAAGCTTTATCCATGACAACTCCAATGGAGCTTAATGCAATGATTAAAGCAAGTGTGGCTGTTGTTAGTAGACGGTTGGTGAGTGAAAAACGTCTTAATAAAGAAGAACTATTCTTCTTCATTAGGACGCATTCTATAACCGCGTCCTCTTAGGGTTTCGATTACTTTTTGTTTGACATCTTTGTCTTGGATTTTTTTTCTTAATCGGCCAACAAACACTTCAATAACATTACTATCTCTATCATAATCTTGGTGATAAAGGTGCTCTGTTAAGGTGCTTTTGGAGACAACTACATTTTGATGGAGCATCAAATATTCCAATACTTTGTATTCATAGGATGTTAAATCAACAAGTTTATTATTTGATTTCACTTCCCCAGTAGAGGTGTTTAATGTGATATAACCACAGACTAATTCAGGAGATGAGAATCCAGCAGATCTTCTTACTAAAGCATTAACACGGGCTAATAATTCCGGAAAATGAAAGGGTTTAACCAAATAGTCATCGGCTCCAGCATCTAATCCCATGACTTTATCTTGCCATGAGCCTCGCGCGGTTAGCACCAGTATTGGATAAGAAACTTCTTTGTCACGTAGTGTTTGGATAACTTCCATACCTGAAACTTTAGGCAGACCTAGATCAATTATAGCTAAATCATATTCAAACTCATTTCCTAGATAAAGACCGTCTTCACCATTATCGGCAGCTTCGACAATAAATCCTTCTTCTTTCAATCTTTTTTCTAATACCTCTCGGAGGTTTTCGTCATCTTCAATAAGTAATATTTTCATTGTTGTTTATTTTTCCCGGTAGAGGGTTTGACGGTTGTTTTTGGTGTTGCATAGGAGTTAGGAACTCGCGAATTAGGAAAACTTGAGTTTTTCCTCGTGTTAAATTGTCTTGTGTAGGTGCCTTGATTACTCTTGTTTTGTTTCTTGTTAACGCTAGTAGGAAGTTGGTATATCTTAACCCTTCCAGATGGTGTAACAATCTGTACTCTATGAATTTTTTCGCCATTCGCCATTGTGGTTTTAGCAGATAAGACTTTTCCATTTGATTCTTTTCTTGCATATTCTGATGCTTGTTCTAGGCTAAATGGGACTTGCTTTTTTGCTGCATAAGCAGGAATAAGTCCCAAGAAGGTTATAAGTACAATCAATAATATTTTTGATTTAAAATCATTCATGAAGCGTATTTTAACACATCATTCTGAATCGAGTATGAATTTATCCCTTATCTAATTCAGCGCGCATTGCATCTATTGTTGCTTTATAGTCTTCGGTGTTGAATATGGCAGATCCTGCAACAAAAGTGTCAGCTCCAGCCTGCATGATTTCGCGAATGTTGTTGATTTTGACTCCGCCATCAATTTCAAGCCGAATATCTCTACCGCTTTTTTTGATAAGCTCTCTCACCATTCTGGTTTTATTGAGTGTTTCAGGAATAAAACTTTGTCCACCAAAGCCAGGATTAACTGACATTAACAGTATCATATCTAATTTGTCCATGACATGTTCTAAAATATGTAATGGTGTAGCTGGATTCAATACCAATCCTGCTTGACAGCCGGATTCCTTAATTAAGCCTAAAGATCTATCCACATGATCAGAGGCTTCTGGGTGGAAAGTTATCATACTAGCACCGGCTTTTGCAAAATCAGGAATGATCCTGTCAACTGGCTTAACCATTAAATGTACATCAATTGGCGCTGTTATTCCGTAATTTCTCAAGGCGTCACACACCATCGGACCAATAGTTAAGTTAGGCACATAGTGATTATCCATTACATCAAAGTGAACCCAATCAGCACCTGCATCAAGTACAGCTTGGGTATCTTCACCCAAACGGGCAAAGTCAGCAGAAAGTATGGAAGGAGAGATTATAAACTTAGACATGGTAATTACTCAAAAAATAAATTGTGTATTAGTATTTACTAATATACCAGAGTTGTCAAGAATCCTTTAAAAACCGCGTAAATCTTTTACTTCTTCCCAAGCAGCTTGAATATTTTGGGTTTTGGTTTTAGCAATATCTACCATTTCTGGTGGTAAGCCTTTTGCAATTAGTTTATCCGGATGATGTTGGCTCATTAATTTTTTGTAAGCCTTCCTAATAACAGCTTTGCTATCACTTTTATCCACGCCTAATGTTTGATACGGACTTGTTACTGTTGCCCTTTGCCATTGTTGTGAAGATTGGTGGTTGGATTGACGGTTTTGTTGTCTGTATTGTTGCTGGCCGTTATTTTCCCCGTTAACATTGAACCCACGCATTCTAATTAAGGTTGCAAAAATTTGTCGTGGAAATTTAATGCTGTCAGAAACAGAATACATAAAATTCATTTCAGCTTGGTTAATTTTATTTTCAGCCGAAGCCACCTCTATTAACATTTCTAAAAACACTTGTTTCATTGAAAAAGCACCATGTGACGCTTTGGTGAATTTGTTGAGGTAGAGATTTATGTCTAAATTATCTTGTTTACCAAGATTGAAAAGTTTAATCGCTCTTTTGCGCATTTCTTGATTGAGTTGCATGTGCTGCATGATAGCTTCACATTTACGAATTTCATTTTTTGTGACAATGCCATCTGCTTTTGCGAGCTTGCCAATAGTCACAAATAAAGCTTCAAAATAGGCATTTTGAACTTGTGCTTTGTGCGAAGGTTTACCTAGTAATTTTTCATTAATCCAAATTTCTGCTTGAGAACCAAGGATTGCTCCAAATATTAAACCAAAAAAACCACCGAATTTATACCCGATAATTGAACCAATTAATGAACCTATCATTATCATATATACAATTTTTTCCGTTAAGTGTAAAATGTTGTTTTTTAAAAAAGATGTATTCTACAGCAAGCATGATAAATTTACCGCTAATACATAAAGGAAAAGTTCGAGATGTTTATCAAATTGACGATAACACCTTGTTAATGGTTGCTAGCGACCGTTTGAGTGCATTCGATGTAGTTTTACCAGACTCTATTCCTCAAAAAGGTCAATTATTAACCCAGATTTCTAATTTTTGGTTTGACCAATCTAAAGATATTATCGCAAATCATCTAACTCCTATACCAGTGCAAGAAGTTATTTCTGCTGCTGACGATGATTTGATTGGTAGAGCAATAGTTGTAAAAAAACTCAAAGCCTTGCCTGTTGAAGCCATTGTTCGTGGTTATATCATTGGTTCTGGCTGGAAAGATTATTTAAAAACGGGACAAATATGTGGATTAGATTTGCCAAAAGGCTTGCAACAGGCGCAAAAGTTAGCAGAACCAATCTTTACACCTTCTTCTAAAGCCAGCGTGGGAGATCACGATGAAAACATCTCGTTTTCTGAAATGATTGATAAGGTTGGTATGGATTTAGCTAATCGAATTAAAGATGTATCTTTAAAGCTTTATAACATGGCAGCAGAACATGCAGCAAAAAATGGTATAATAATTGCCGATACCAAGTTTGAATTCGGGTTGGATGAAAATAATAATTTAGTGTTAATGGATGAAATTCTTACGCCTGATTCTTCTCGTTTTTGGAATAAAGACAAATACCAAGTGGGAACAAGCCCAGAGAGCTACGATAAACAGTATATCCGTGACTATTTAGAAACTTTAGATTGGGATAAAACAGCACCAGGTCCCAATGTGCCAAAAGACATTATAAAAGCAACAGCTGATAAGTATCTTGAAGCTTACCAATTAATTACAGGAGTGGAATTCACATGAGTCAATCAATCAATAGTCTGTTAGATGAATATGCTGCTAGCCATCAAAATAAAAAAAATAAATTAATACACTATGTAGCTGTGCCCATTATTTTTTGGACAATAACAGCGATGTTATGGGTCGTAAAAATACCTTATGTTGAAAATTTAGCCATAGTAATAACAGCATTAGTGAGTATTTATTATATTAGTAAAGACATCAAATTAGCGATTCAAATGATTGCTATTAGTATACTTTGCTTAATATTGAATAGTTTTCTAGAGGCTAAGGGATTTCCTTTGTTGTATATCTCTTTAGGGTTATTCATTATTGCTTGGATATTTCAATTTATTGGTCACAAGATTGAAGGAAAAAAACCTTCTTTTTTCAAAGATCTGCAATTCTTACTCATTGGCCCAGCATGGATTGTAAGACAAATTTTTAGTTCCAAAGATAAACAAAACTAAAATTTGGTAGTATTGATAACCAATATTTCTCATCTGATTGTAGGTTGTCATTTTCTAGTGTGTAGTTTCTACAGCAAGAGTTTTTGGTGTTAAATAAGTTATTGACTTGAATAGCGAAGTTTAATTGTCCTTTTGCTGTCTTGATATGCTTATTCAATTTCACATCGAACTGGTAATAATCATCAAAAGTACTTTCATTTCTTAATCCTACAGCCACATTATCGGCATTTTCTACAATCTCTGTTTTGGCCCAACCTGTATGGTAGTTTGCTGAAAGGTCAATGTGCCATTTGTTAATATACTTCAAGTTAATTGGCATATGAATATTAATTTTTAAAGCGTGATGCTGGTCCCAACTTCTTGGGATATCTATTCCTTCAATTAAATCATCAACATCTGAAAAGATATAGCTTGCAGACCAATCTAACAGTTCATTATTACCGTTGAGAGTAAACTCAGCACCCATGGCTTTAGAGTCGTCTGGAGACACGCGAATACGGTCATAGAATAAGTCAGGCAATATATGCAAACCATTAAAAAGGTTTTCATAATAAGGTTGTGTAGATGAATATTTTTTATAATATACTTCGGTACGTACGTTTAGTTTGGGAGAAATTTGTTTCTCTAATTCCAATACAGCAATTTCTGCTGAAGTTGGATCAAAATATTCAGGAGTCTCATCTTCTAACAAAAATTCATCAATATATTGTGATTGCTGATGTCGACCTAATGCAAATCGATAGGTTGTTGAGTCATTGCGGAAGTAACTCATATTAAATCTTGGGCTCGTTACATTTTCTTCAATCCATTGTTTTTTTTCAAAACGCAGCCCTAAATCAAAAATTAATTTGTCGCTAAATTGATAACGTGTATTGAAATAAGTATCAATGCCTAAACCTCTATTCTCAAAGATATAGTGTTGTTGAGATTGACGTTGTAAACCTAATTGATTAACCAATTCTCCAAAATGATCTAGGCTTCTTTCTCTATTAATCAGTGTGTTTTCCTGGTGTACATCAAATCCAAAATTCATAGAAATATTCTCTCTTATATTGAATGTTTGATTAAACTTCAAACCATAGTTTTTAGTTAAAACATCTTCTGATAAAGAGGCGATAGTGGTTTCGTTTGTAACACTACCATTACGATTATTGTGTTTTCTGGTTAGATATAACTGAAGACTAGCATAGATATTTTTGTGATTGTTGTAGTTTATTTGTGTCCATAAATCTTGATCATGATGTCCTGCATTAGCTGTTTCTATTGATTCAAGGGCTTCGTCGCTATCGTTAATAACAATTTCATCTCGAGATAATAATAAGTGTTGGGAGGTATTCCAGTTGTCGTTAATTTCTTGAGTTGACTTAAAATAAGCATCATCAAATTCAGGTTGAATGATGCTATTTTTGATGAAATGTTCATTGATGAATTTCCCACCTGTTCTTATGGAGGCTAAATATTGTTGTTTATAATCATCACTATTATGTCGATAGTTATAATAACTATTGATCAAATCAATACCAAATTCATGAGTAGGCTGATTATAGTTGTCACTGGTTTGCACATCTAAAACAGAGCTCAACCTTCCACCATATTTGATAGGAAAAATACCACTGTAAAAATCCAGTCCATCAATTGTACTCAGGTTGATGGTTGAGAATAATGAATAAAAATTTTGAAAATGAAATGGATTCCTTAGTATATGATTATCTAATACAATCAAGGACTCATTTTCGTTACCACCACGGGTACGCGTTTTACCACTGATACCTGAGCTGGTATTCCCTGGTATTCTTTTTGTAGCTCTTACAGGGTCATTGCCTAAGGAGACAGTATTCTCAATATCTTCTCTTAGCAATGTTTGTTGACTTGCATTTGGCGCTTTAAAATTGACTTGGCTTGCTGTCACTATAACTTTATCCAAACTCAACGGTAGTTGTTCAAGCATTAAAGTAACAGGAGTATAAATACCTTTTGTCACATTGGCGGACTTTTTTATAGCTTTATAACCGCTTGCTTTGATTGTTAACGGTAAGCTTTGAGCCTCAATATTATTTAATAAAACTAAACCTGATGAAGTTGATATTTTATTTATTGAAAATGAGTTGATTGGTTTGTTATCAATGTCTACCAATCTTATGATTAATCCAGTTGTATGTTGAGCAATCGCTTCAATGGGATTGATGACATAAGTTGATTCGTCTACCTTTATCAGAGTTAAGGCTAATGGATGAAGGGCACTTGTAAAGCTAATTATTGAATTCTCAACAGTTAATCGAGTATTAAGTGCATCTGTTTTTAGAAAGTCACTACTGTAGACGATTTGAATGTTTTGTTTGTTAAAATAGGCTATCCAATCGTTTAAAGGCAAAGATTTGGCCGAACAATTAAAGCATACAAAAAGTAGCCAAAAGCTAATTAACCTCATATATTGGGATACGCTATGCTAAAGAATGCTTAATATACCCTGATTTATTTCATAATCAAATGTTGTTGATAAAAATATGGTTTTAATTTGTTGGGATTTATTCAGTTGTGATATATCACCTGTGATTTTAACCCGTTTAGTTTTGGCTTGTAGATTGTTCCAATTAACCTGGTAACCATTTTCATGTGCATACCAGACAATAAAATCATTCAGTGATTTTCCTTGAGAGTTAAAGGGTTGTGCAGCTAGTTGGGTCCAGTTCCACAGTACGTCATAACTAGAAATATCCTCTTCACTCTGGATGCCAGTGTTATTAATTGTGACTTGTTTACCAGACTGTAATTGTCTATTAACTTTTTCAGAGGTGATATTTACTAGGCCATTGCGAACAGATACTTTTAAATCATCAGTGCTTTTATTGACTAAATAGCGTGTTCCTATGTGTTGGATATTGCCTATATTTGTGATTATGGTTAATGGGTTAGTTTTGTTAACATTATCTGCATCATGGTAAATTTCGCCATTAATGATACGGACTTCACTTAAATTTAAAAATTCAATAATACTATTTTGATTGACTCTTAAAGTGCTATTATCAGCTAGAGTTATGTTTGTATAACTGTTGTTTTTGGTTTTTAGCCAGATTCCTTGTTCAATATATTTTTGATCACTTTCATACCAGTTGATACCATCAGTTGAATAACTTATATCTCCTTGCACAAATTGTTCAGTAGAAAACACACCCTGTGTATTGTTGAAATCACTGTATTTAAAAAACACACTTGTACCAATAAATAACAATACGGTTGCAGCAATTCTAAAGAAATAAGTTTGCCTTTGTTTTTTCTTCTGCTGTTGCTTTTCAATATTGGCTTGCCAATGCGTATGTACATTTTTCATTGCACGGCGCGCCATTAACTCATTAGGCTGGATTCTTTTGCCGTGATTCTTTAATATGGAATCAATATTGTCGTTTGGTTGATCTGTGTTGTTTATTTTTGTCATCTTAACTCTCTAAAAATGAAATATCTAATTCATTGTTTTGCCTTAATTTATCAATGACACTTTTAAAAGCTTTTCTTGCTCTTGATAAAGAGGATTGTACTGATACCATTGAAGTGTTTAATTTTTCAGCAATTTCGTTGACCGATAATTGCTCAACATATTTCCACTCGAGTAAATCACCGTAATTATTGGGTAAGTTATCCATGACTTCAGCAATTAAATCACTGACTTGGTGGCTTGCATTAATGTTTTCAGGTTGTTGGTTCTCGCTCATGGCTATATTGTCCAAAATTTCTCTCACTTCAGTGGTCTCGGCTAAAGGTGTTAAGATTTTATTGCGCCTGTTTTCTTTTAAAAAATGGGCATATATTAAACTTCGACTAATGTGACACATCCAAGTAAATAATGCGGCTTCGCCTCGGTACGTATGCATTTTATCAATTGCATTACACATAGTTTGTTGTGCGAAATCATCAGCTAAATCATTGTCCTGTTTAACGCGGTTCATGATAAAGCGGAATAACTTAGGATAATAATCCGTAAAAAACTGATTAAAGGTCTTTTCATCTCCTTTAATTATAGCCTGTGCTAATGCTAAGTCTTCTTGTGCTTTTATCATGCTTTTAACAATTGTTTAACACTTTGAGAGTGTGAGTGATTGAAATCAATCTAATTATATTAAATTTATTCTAATTAATTTTAAATATACCGATTGATTCCTTTCTGTGGTGTTCTCTAAGTTGTAAGAAATCTGAAAACAATTATGAGAAAGAAAATGAGAAACTTACAATCGACACCTGCGATACATTTAAATAATACTTTACATTATAGTTCTGTTGATACAAAAAAGTTGAAAAATGAATATAAAATTCAATTGGTTTCTGAAGCCAGTGATATTCGTAGAGATGTAGAGCTATTCATACAAGCCTCTTATAAAAAACATTTCTTAGCACATTTGAGTGGGTTTTTCCCCTTGATATTGGCCGTGACAAAAATCAGTGATGGCAGCATAATTGGAGCTTTGGGTTTGAGGTATGCCGATGAGGAGGAACTGTTTTCAGAATGTTATTTAAATCAGCCGATAGAAGAGTTGATAAATGAAAATGAAACCCGAAAAATTCAAAGAAATAAGATCTTAGAATTAGGCAATTTTGTCGTAAGAGAAAGGTCAGATATAAAAAATATTTTGCCAGTATTCAGTCAATACATAAAGTCTTTAGATGTTGATTGGGTGGTATATACATTAACTCAGCCCATAAGATTTTATTTTGATAAATTTGCTTTGAAACTGATTTTTTTACAGAAAGCAGATATCAAGGCAGTCAATGGAGCGGCATCAGATTGGGGTAGATATTATAAATTTAATCCAGCTGTATATTATTCTAGTGTTCAGAAAAATATGAATTATTAGCATGGGAATAACTCAAGCACAAGTAAAACGCGTAGCGATTCATTTAGATAATTCGAAAGAGTGGTTAGATCTAGATAAGAAACTGACTGCGATGGGTAAAGTCATTGTTCCTATTCCGCATTTCTTTAGTCATCAACAAATAGCTCACATGGTCAATTCAGCAGGAATTGATACTGTTGTATGCGCCAATGATGCAGAAATGTTGTGGTCAGCGTTTGGATTTTCTCAGGTCTCCACTTATTCTGATTCAAGTAAGTTAATGTTTAGAACGGTTGAAAATTACCCTATATTGCCTAAAGAAACACATAAAATCACTTTCACTTCAGGTACAACCAGTGAACCAAAAGGTGTGTGTTTAAGTCAAGAGCACCTTCAGGCAGTTGGAAGATCCTTGGCTCAAGTAACCAATAAATTTAAAGTCAAAAAACATCTAAGTATATTACCATTGAGTGTATTGTTGGAAAATATGGCGGCTGTATATGCAGCTAAATACACTGATATTAAAGTTGTTACACCATCACTTGCAGAGATTGGATTGAGTGGTTCTAGTGGGCTCGATATAAAAAAATTAGTTGATGCAATTTGTCATTACCAACCCGATAGTATGATTTTAATGCCACAAATGTTGAAATCATTGATTCTATTTTTGGAACAAAATCAAAGAAACTTATCTTTTCTAAAGTTTATAGCTGTAGGAGGGGCAGTTTGCTCTAAAGGTTTACTTGAAAAAGCTAACTCATTAAATTTGCCTGTTTTCGAAGGTTATGGCATCAGTGAATGCGGTTCAGTAATTAGCTTAAATACAAATCCAAAAGAAATAGGTCATGTTGGTCAAGTTTTGCCTCATCAACAAGTGAAAATTAGTGATGATGGTGAATTAATGACAAAAGGACAATTGTTTGCGGGTTATTTAGGAGCTAAGAAATATAGAAAGCAATGGTATGCAACTGGCGATATAGGAAGATTTGATACCAATGATAATTTGCACATTATTGGCAGAAAGAAAAACATTATTATTAATTCATTCGGAAGAAATATCTCTCCAGATTGGATTGAAGCTGAATTATTGTCAATAACAGATATTCATCAAGTGGTTGTCTATGGAGAGGCAAAGCCTTTCTTAACTGCCATTTGCGTGACACCCAGCCATAGAAATACTGTATGGCAAAAAGTTCAAGAGTTAAACAACACTTTGCCTGATTATGCACAAGTGAAAAGCCTTATTATTTCAAATACGGCATTTACATTGGAAAACCAAATGTTAACTGCGTCAGGCAAGGCAAAACATAAAAACATATTTAAATATTTTAACAATCAACTAAAGGATACTTATGCAGATTCAGAAACAATCAGCGCTTAGTCAATTTGACATATTGTGCCAAGAAACAAGTGCTCAACAAGCAGAATTAACCAGTTTGCCAATTATAGGTAAAGCATTGAAAGGGGAGATTAGTTTAGAAACTTATATCGCTTTTTTAACGCAAGCCTATCACCATGTAAAACATACTGTTCCATTATTAATGCTAACAGGCAGTAAAGTTTCTCATGAAGACGAATGGTTACGAACCAGTATGGCTGAGTATATTGAAGAAGAAATTGGACATGAAAAATGGATTCTTAACGATATCAAAACTTGTGGTGGTGATCCAGTTCAAGTGAGTCAATCAGAACCTGCGTTTGCAACAGAGCTAATGGTATCTTATGCTTATGATTCTATCAATCGTATCAACCCATTGTGTTTTTTAGGGATGGTACATGTGCTAGAAGGTACCAGCGTACAGCTAGCTACCCATGCTGCAAACAGCATAAAAGAATCTTTATCTTTGCCAAATAAAGCTTTTACTTATTTGATTTCACATGGAGATTTAGATATTGATCATCAGAAATTTTTTGAAGATTTGATTAATAAACTAAACTCCAAGCAATTAGCTGTTGTGATTAAATCATGCCAGAGATTTTATCGTTTGTACGCCGATATATTTAGGGGTTTACCTGAATGAGTTTGGACTGGAAACAACAAGCGATTGTAATCACAGGAGCTTATGGTGGTTTAGGGAAAGAACTATGCAAAGTGCTATCTTTACTTGGTGCGCATTTAATTATTACTGGACGTGATGCGAATCAGTTAAAGGATTTAAAATTGAGTTTGTCGGTTGATACAACTCTTGTTATTGGTGATGTGGTAGAAAATGGCTTTTTATCAAAATTACAGGAAACCTTAGCAGACATAAACACAGATGGACATATATTGATTAATAATGCGGCCATTAGTGATTCGAAATTTCTAGAAGACCAGTCAGCAGAAAACATTAGGCAAATGTTAGATATTAATCTACTTGCTCCAATGCTTTTATGTAAAAAATTGAACAGTTGGTTACTGTTGGCTAAACAGGCCAAGATTATTAATATAGGATCTACTTTTGGAGCAATTGGTTATCCTGGTTTTAGTTCTTATTGTGCTACTAAATTTGGTTTGAGAGGTTTTTCTCAAGCGCATAATCGCGAGCTTTCTGATACCAATATTTCAGTTCAATACCTTGCTCCTCGAGCAATTGCTACAAACATTAATTCAGATAATATGAATGAACTAAATCAACGATTGAAAAACACGGTTGATACACCAGAAAAACTGGTACCGCAAATTATTAAAGCTATAGAAAAAGGACAATCAGAAAAATTCTTTGGTTGGCCAGAAAAGTTATTTGCCAAAATTAATGGATTATTTCCTAATGCGGTTTCAGGGTCGATAAAAAAAGAATTACCTATTATTAAACAAATACTTAAACAGAAACTTCAATAAACATTAAATCAACACAGGTGCAACATGAAAAAAATAGTACTCATATTAATCTCAATAAGTTTTGTCACACAGGCTCAAATGATTGACGAAGTAGCTCAAATTCAGAAACAATGGGCAATAGTCAATTATCAAACAGTTAAAGATAACAAAGAAGATGCTTTTGAAAAACTTTCAAAAGTAGCCACTCAATTGGTTTTAGATAATCCAAAAAATGCCCATGCATTGATCTGGGAAGGCATTGTTTATTCAACTTATGCAGGTGTAGCAGGAACATTTTCGGCAGGGAAATTAGCTAAAATAGCCAAAAAATCATTTGAAGCCGCCATTGAAATTGATGAATCAGCACTTAATGGTGCGGCGCACACATCTTTAGGGGTTTTGTATTATAAGGTTCCGGGTTGGCCTTTGAGTTTTGGAAGTGACAAAAAAGCCATGAAGCATTTGAAAAAAGGTTTACAGCTAAACCCTACAGGGATTGATGCTAATTATTTTTATTCAGAGTTTTTATATGATGAAAAAGATGAATACGCAGAGGCTAAAACACATGCCACAATAGCTAAAAATGCAACACCTAGACCTACAAGGCCTGTGGCTGATGAAGGTAGAAAAGCAGAAATTCAAATATTGATCGCGAAGATTGATAAAGAATTAGCAGATTAGTTATACATAAAATTCCGTCGCACTGGTTTGTTATTGTATAATTGAACTTTATATCAATTCTTTGTCAAACTCTATAATAAAAAACCAGTGCACATATGTACCTAGATTACTTCGGTTTTGATGAACCGCCTTTTTCCATAACACCAGATCCAAGATTTGTTTTTTTGAGTAAAAAACATGAAGAATCTTTGGCGCATTTAGTTTATGGAATTACCAGAGGTGGTGGCGCAGGATTTGTTCAATTAACGGGTGAGGTTGGTACTGGTAAAACAACTATTAGTCGTTTATTGTTAGAAAAAATTCCTGAAAAAACCAATATTGCTTTGATATTAAATCCAACGGTATCACCTTTAGAGCTTATCCAGAATATTTGCAAAGAACTAAAAGTGTCAATGCGTGGTATTAAAGGCAAGCTTAATGCATTAATCGATAAATTAAACACTTATTTATTACAATCATGGGCAGATGGGGAGAATACAGTTGTTATTATTGATGAAGCACAAAACCTCCCAAGAGATACGCTAGAACAATTGAGGTTATTGACCAATTTAGAAACCAACACCCATAAATTATTACAAATCATATTGATAGGTCAACCTGAACTACGCTCAACCATGCGCCGAAATGACCTGAGACAACTAGCACAACGCATTACCGCACGCTATCACCTCATGCCGTTATCAGCTCAAGAAACCCTTGAATATTTACAGTTTCGAATAACAGTTGCTGGTGGTGATCAATCAATTGTTTCAAAATCAGTAGCTAACAAAATTTATAAAATCACAGGTGGTGTTCCTCGGTTAATTAATATTTTGGTAGATAGGGCTTTATTGGCAGCTTATTCGGATGATAAAAAGCAAATCAATCATAAGCATGTAAAAATAGCAGCTGCAGAAGTGATGCCTGAAACCAATCAAGTAGGCGTACAAATAAATGGAAAAGTAATTACAGCTATTTGTTTGCTTTTCGTCTTAATTCCATTTGGATATTATTTAAACAAAACTTTAACTAAAAATATTGAAATTGTTAACCAGACTGATATTCCTAAAAAAGAAGTAAATTTCGTCCCTGCAACAGCCAAAAATGCTTGGCAACACTATTTGCAATTATGGGGTGCAAGCAATGATAAAAACTGGCAAAAGACTCAATGTCCCAGTAGTAAAGATACAGGTATGGCTTGTATTCGCAGACAAGGAAATTTAAAACAAATACAAAAGCTAAATCATCCGGTTTTATTACAATTGGAAGATGAAAGTTTAATTTTACTTTCTGCTATTAAACACGATAAAATTGAAGTTTTAAATAATATCAATCATCCAATTGGAATTAATAGTGATTGGTTGCAACATAACTGGCTGGGCACTTATTTTATTATTTGGCCAATGCCAGCTGATTTGTTAATCGATTTTGATAAAAAGCAACTAAATGATTGGGTATTAGAAATGGCGAATACACTTTCTAATGAAAGAATTGAAAAAGAGCAATTAGACGATTGGATTAAAAACTTTCAATTGAGAAACAATCTGGTTCCCGATGGAATAATTGGTAAAGAAACACAAATGATGCTTAGTCTTTTGGCTTATAATGGCCCAACACTTAATTAACAACAACTTATGTCAACAATTTTAGATTCTTTAAAAAAATCCTCTGACCAAAGAGAGGGTAAAAATTCATCAATAGACAGCTTTAGTTTTAGCAAAAATCGCCGGTCTTCTCATTCAGGTTATATTGTGGCGTTTTTTATTATTGCCTTAACAGCTGCCATTTTATATTTTGGGTACAACTATTTGTATTCTGATGATGAACAAGAAACCGTCATGGATACAATAACCGCTCAAGCAACCAATCAAAAAGCCACAGAAAAGCAGATAGAAGAAAAAAAGATAGGCACAGGAAATGAAAATACAGAAGTTGCTAATACCAATCTACAAAAATTAGACAAGCCTTCAAGCGATTCAGTTAAGGAAAGAATTAAACAAATCAAAGCAAAAAGAGAAGAAGAGGCCAAGTCTTTAGTGAGTGTAAATAATAACCAAGAATCAAAAGAAAATACAGAAAAACTAAGCAAGGAAGTTAGTAAATTAGAACAGGAAGATGATGGGAAAGTTGATCCAATCCCTGACATTGCAGATATAAATCAAATACAAAAACTGGCGCCCGTTAACCAACCTTTAGAGGAAATACCTTCGCAAAATTATTTATATGTTTATCAATTACCCTTTAGTGTTCGTAAGGATATTCCAAAATTGAAATTAAACATACATGTTTTTGATGAAGTACCTGAAAACAGAATAGTTGTCATAAATGGTGTCAAATTTGCCGTTGGCGACTTAATAGACAATGCTGTATTGGTCAAAGATATCCTTCAAAGTGGTGTATTATTAGAATTTAATGAACGTGAATTTTTAGTGCCTAAATAAAAGTTATTGAGAGTACTGATTAATAAATTCAATGATGTTTTTTAATACAAGTGAATTTTTCCTAAAAGGTTTAGATAGCTCAACTAGAATTTTAGCATGACTTGTTTTTCCTATTAATATTTTCGTCACATCAATACCGTTTTCCTGAAGTTTTTTAGCTAAATTATTTGGGTTGTGAATATAAACAGTTTTGTCTTTCAAACCATGTAACAGTAATTGTGGGGGCTCATTGCCATTTATAAAATTAATAGGTAGCGCATTGAAATAATCATTTTCTGGCGAAAAAAGTGTATACATATAATCATCAGTAAATGGATAAAAATCATATGGACCAGCAAGCCCAATAAACCCATTTATTTCACTTAAATACTCACCTAATATATGTTCATTATTAGCTAACATTGCTGCAATATGGGCACCTGAAGAATGCCCCATAAGGAAAACATTATCATTATCTATACCATATTCTTGAAGGTGTTCAGTGACCCAAACAGTCGCATTAGCTGAATCTTTAATAATCTCATCAAATTTCACCTGCGGATATTGGCGAAAATCAGAGATGACAACGGCATAACCTTGCTTGGTTAAAGTTTCAGCTACAAACAAATAATGGCTTTTGTTTAGTTTTGTACAATAACCCCAACAACCACCATAAAAGAAAACTATAGTAGCAGTTGCTTTTTGTTTTTTCGGTAAATAGATATCTAGCCGGCTTGTATTATCTGTATAGGAAACATCCTTGAAAACTGTGTATTCTTTAGGGTTAGCTAAACCATTAATGACCTTTAGCCCTGTGTTCACACAAGAACTTAAAGCAAGTAAAGCAAAAATAAGCGTAATATATTGGATTGTTTTATGTGTTTTTTTCATAAAGTTCATTGTTGTAAATAATGTTTGTTTTTGCAAGAGAAATAATAAATTGACTTAAAGGGTTTATAACGCTTAATATATTATGCCGAAAGGTTAATATCAACTCAAAACACAGTGAGCATTTATGTCAGATAGCCAAAATTCAGAACAAAACATCTCAGAAATAGAAATTCAAGACCAAAAAATAATCACCAATACCGAATTAGGATTAATAGAATCATTGGTGCCTGTTGTCGCTTTAATGGCAATGTTAGCTTACAATATTTTCTTTGTCGAATCACAAGCCTTACTGGGTGATTATACCAATCAATACATTTTACTTATCGCCGCTGCATTAGCTGTTATTGTTGGGTTTTTTGATAATGTACCCGTTAAAGTAATGGTGACGGAAGTTATCGAAAACTTAAAAAAGGTATTAGTACCAATTTCGATATTATTGTTGGTTGGCGCATTATCAGGTACGTGGTTATTTAGTGGTATTATTCCAGCGATGGTTTACTACGGATTACAAGTACTAAGCCCTGAAATATTTTTACCGGCATCCATCGTGATTTCAATCGTGATTTCAATAGCAACAGGCAGTTCTTGGACAACCACAGCTACAGTTGGCATTGCACTTGTTGGTATTGGTACAGCATTAGGTATTCCAACTGGAATGGTGGCAGGCGCTGTGATTTCGGGGGCGTATTTCGGTGATAAAATGTCTCCACTAAGTGATACGACAAACCTTGCACCAGCAATGGCAGGAACAGATTTGTTCACCCATATTAGGTATATGGCATTGACAACTACACCAACAATTATTATTACAATTATTACTTTTGTTATTATCAGCCTAAATATTGAAACCAGCGGCAATACAGATATTGGATATTTATTAACGTCGATTGATAAATCATTTAATATTACTCCGTTGTTATTTATTGTTCCAGGTGTGGTAGTTGCTTTAATTGTTATGAAGACAAAACCATTGATTGCTTTAGTCATGGGTGTTTTATTGGCAGCAGTATTTGCATTAATTTTTCAATCTGAACTGTTGTCTACATTAGAGGCTTCGAGCATATCAACATTAACAAGTGCGATTTTTGTTGAAACTTCAATAACTTCAGATAACGAAATGCTCAATGAACTATTCACAGCGAAAGGCATGTTAGGTATGTTATGGACGATACTGTTGATTATCGCAGCCATGATATTTGGTGGAATCATGGATGGAATTGGTGCATTAGCACGAATAACTAATGCCTTATTGAAAATGGCTAAATCCGTTTTTGGTTTATTTTCCAGTACGGTATTTAGTTGTATGGGATTAAATATTATTGCATCAGATCAATATTTGGCGATTGTTATTCCAGGAAAAATGTACGAAAAAGCATTTAAAGACAAAGGCCTTGCACCAGAAAATTTAAGCCGTACTCTTGAAGACTCAGGAACAGTAACATCTGTTTTGGTACCTTGGAATACTTGTGGTGCTTACCAGTCAGTGACATTAGGTGTTGGTGTACCTGAATATTTTGCTTATGCAATTTTTAATTGGCTCAGTCCTTTTATGACATTAT
>Ga0209345_10002206_pt1 | contig 21812 bp, 13 predicted proteins | sample Cruoilmetagenom7_FD_187294 | JGI IMG/M metagenome (GOLD analysis project Ga0209345, IMG submission 187294) | Oil polluted marine microbial communities from Coal Oil Point, Santa Barbara, California, USA - Sample 7 (SPAdes) (version 2) | ecosystem: Environmental > Aquatic > Marine > Oil seeps ... | reverse complement strand
TTTGTCCTGCTTAATGATTTTGTCTAACACTAAATGCCGTTTTACCTGATCTATAGCAACATTACGATATTTATCTTTTATGCTTTCTACTGTATACCCCATATTTTCCAACGACGCATTTTTCATAGCAAAACTTTGCTCAACCTCTGCAACAATGCTGTCAAGCTCATAATTTATCAAAATATTGGGTATCTCAAAATCCAAATTTTCAAGTAAAGCAACATAGGCCTGTTCAGTCAATTCATGTTCTGTTCTTTTTTCATAACCTTCTTTTAAGTTGTTCATAATATCTTCTTTGAGACTTTCAACATTTTCATAATTCCCAATTTTTTTTAAAAATTCAGAATCAACTTCAGGTATGATTTGTTTTCTTATATCCTTAAATAATACTTCAAACACAATCTCACTGTTTGCCATTTTTTTATTAGCGTACTCACCAGGAAACGTTACATTAATCTTTTTTGTTTCACCTTTTTTCATACCGCATAACTGATCATCAAACTCCCTTGTAAATTTCTCCTCCCCAATCTTCAAGGAAAAATTCTCTGTTTTCTTCATTTCAGTAAATGGGTTGCCGTCTTTAAAACATTCAAAATCTATTAGTACATAGTCATCTTTGCGTGCACATCTATCTTCTTTTATTGGTTCAAACTGCGATAGCCCGTTTTGAATCATTTTAATTTGAAGATCGGCCTCATCGTCACTTGCCTTATATTTAGGCCTTTTTAGATTCAATCCTTTAAAATTAATATCATCAAAACTCGGCTTAATTTCAACAGTGACATCATAGCTGTAAGGCCCTTTTTCTTTAAGTTCTGTGGGCTCCACCTCTGGATTTCCCAATACCTCAAGTTCTGTCTCCTTGATAGCATTTAACAAAGTATTCTGGATCAACTTGGCCGAAACATCCTCATGCACCTCTTTCTTGTGATTCATTTCCAAAATAGATTTTGGTACTTTTCCGGGTCTAAAGCCTTTAACCTTAACAGTTTTATTTAGCTTTTTATAAGCTTTATCCAACTCATTGATGACTTCACCTTCAGGGATCTCTATATGAAGTGTTTTCTTTACAGAACTCAAATCTTCAACATGAACTTGCATAACGTTCCTTTCTGACAAATCTGGCACATAACAAAAATTCAATTAATATATAAAAACAATACTTAATACATTCAAATGCGATCTAAATAAAGGCTCTGGTCAAATTTGTTTTGAAACCATATATCTTTTTTATATTTTTTTTAACCTAATGGTGCGAGAGGGGAGACTTGAACTCCCACTCTTTAGCAGAACTGGATCCTAAGTCCAGCGCGTCTACCAATTCCGCCACTCTCGCATTACTAAATGACTATAAATTATCATTTATTTTTTACAACATTATGTTTTAGCACCTTTTGGAAAACTATCTAATTACAACAACCTATTCATTTAATAAACAAATTATAACTTTTAAATTATAAAATATATATACTTTTTTAAATAAAAAAAATCAAATAAAAAAAACTAATTAAAACAATATTATGCTTTATTGTTGATTTTTTAGATCAATCTTTTTACCATACGTTTAAAGTAGCAAAGTTATATATAATTGTTTCTAAATAGTGATATAACAATAAGGTCAAACATTACATGTGTCAAGCGAAATTGAAAAGCAACCATTTTATGTTGGTGTTTTATAACTATTATCATATAAAATTATTTTTTCCCCCAATAATTAATATACTAATATTTTTATCTGTTTTGCCTGTTACATGCTTTGCACAAAAACTATTGTTCGACGATTTAACAAAAATAATTATTATAGACCCTGGCCATGGCGGTCACGATAAAGGAGTTGTTGGCACAAACAATACAATGGAAAAAACAATCACCTTAAAGACAGCCCGCGTGCTTGAAAAAAAACTTCAAAACAAATACACAACGTATTTGACGCGCACTGACAATTTTGGACTCACTTTAAAAGCAAGAGCAGGGATTGCAAATAATCTAAAAGGAAATCTTTTTATTAGCATACATACAGGGGGAAGTTCTATTCATACAGTAGCAGGCATGACAATTTTTTATCTAACTGAAAACGAAAGTAACAATTCAATAGAAACATCACTTGCAAAGCGATTAACCGAAAACAATCAAATAACATGGAATAATATTCAGAAACAGCATATAAGCTTAAGTAAAACACTTGCAAAATCAATTCAAACTCATTTGAATTCAAAAACTGAACATGCATTGTGTAAAATTCAAAATGCAAATTTGTTGCTTTTAAAAGGCTTGGATATGCCAGCCATATTGATAGAAATCGGTTACCTTACAAACCCGTTTGACGAAAATAAAATGAACGATTCTAAAACATTATCAGATATTGTGGACAGAATAGTTAAAGGAATTGATTTTTTTTTCAATAAAAATTCAGCATTTAGCTTGCATAAATAAAATGATCATGCTATCTACTATTTATTTTTCGGGGCGTGGCGCAACCTGGTAGCGCGCCTGCTTTGGGAGCAGGAAGTCGGAGGTTCAAATCCTCTCGCCCCGACCATTTATCTTTCTTTGTTGTAACCTTAAAGCTGAACTTACCTGTTTGCTTTTGACCTGTTTTATTGATCCTTGATACTAAACTATTTTTCTGTAAAAGGTATCTCTATTTCATATACACCAGATTTTAAGTGTGAGTTCACAGGATATTCTCCTTTTTCAAAAACTCTTATCATTTTCCTGTTTGAGGATAAAACAGAAGCTGTAAATTCTTTTATTCCCCTTTCTTTTGCCAGCCTTACAAGCAATTTATAAAGAAATGTGGCTATACCAATTCCATGATATTTTTCATCTACAATAAATGCTATTTCAGCTGTGGAATCATTATTGCCCTTAATATATCTTGCTTCAGTGATAATATGCCCCCTGCCTGGTTGTCCAATAAGGCCAACAATTGACATGGCCCTGCTGTAATCAACATTCACATATTCTTGCATTTTAGAATGGGGCATGCTTTTTATAGGCACAAAATATCGATAATAAACAGCTTCATCAGAAAATCTGTAAAAAAGCTGCCGCATTTCTTCCTCATCAGAAGGTTTTACAGCTCTAAACCGGATATCCACACCATCAGCAAATTTATGCCTAAAACTAATTTCAGATGGATACAGATATGCAGTTTCTTTTATAAAAAGCTGATCTTCATAAAGGATTTTCTCTGACTTTGCCTGCATTAAAAGTGTTTTACGATCATCAGGATGTGCAATATCAATAAGAGCCTGGGCCCTTTCCCTTATAGTTCGCCCATTAAGATGGGCAATCCCATATTCAGTAATTACATTGCTTATTGATTCTTTTAGGCTTAACTGATTGTCATATTGATTTACAGATATTAGTATGTTTGATTTTTGCTCACGGTTCCTGCTGGGAAGAGCGATAATTGTTATTCCCCCAAACGACATCTCTGCCCCAAGGAAAAAATCTATTACTTCTCCTGTACTTGAAATTATATTTGCCTTACCTGATTGTAAAGCTATTCCCCCCGACAAATCAACTTTACGGGCTGGAATAACTGAAACTACCTTACGGTTTTTTCTAATAAGATTAGGATCACATATTTTATCAATCCCCTGAAGCTCAACTAAAGGATTGTTATCAATCCATTGAAAAAGCTCTTTGCTCCCTAATATAAACGAAGCAACTGATTTGCCTCTCCATGTATGCTTGAGCCTGTTTGTAACAGCTCCGCTTTTTACAAGATTCATTAAAGAATCAGTAAAAAATGGCGAATGAATTCCCAAATCCTTTTTATTCACAAGATGCTTGCCCAGCGCATCAAAAACAGGCCCTAAAGCATATGCCAGGCAACTGCCATCTTCAATAATACTGGCAATATTTAAGGCAATTTTATCAAATACATCTTCAAGTGGCAAATTGTTAAAATAAAAAGGCTTTTCATCAGAATACACAAAAAAATCAAATTTTGAAACAGGAACAAGTGTATCGCCATATGTATGGGGTATATGTTTATTTATTTCTCCAACCACAAGAGTTGCCTTGTCAATGGCCTGTTGAGACGCATCCAAAGCAACACCAAGATTGCAATAACCGTTTTGGTCTGGGGGTGTAACCTGAACAAAAGCAACGTCAACAGGAATCTGTTCAGACTCAATAAGAAGTGGAATCTTTACAAAACGGCTTGGGATAAAATCAATCTGACCAGAACTTATAGCATCTGCTGCCATCCACCCTGAAAAAAAAGTTTTAAGCCGATATTTATAAACAAACAATTTTTTTGATGAAATTACATCACCAAAGCCAAAAATCTGGATAAGTACAAGGTCCTCAAGATTTCCTGCATTAGAGCTCATTAATCGTTTCACAAGGGTTCGAGGCTCAGCAACACCTGTTCCAATAAAAATATTCATTCCAGGTTCAAGTTTATTAATAATCCGCTGAGGAGAAACAACAAGTTTTTCCCAACAGATATTTTCTTTATTGATTGATTCAACCTTTTTTAATTCAGATTCACTGTAAACCATAATATAGCCTTTTACATAGTAGTTACAATTTTAATAGTGTTTTTCGGCCTGGTTCTAATTTATCGTACTAAAATCAACCTTACATCCATAACATTTGTATTTGTAGGTCCTGTTATTAGAAGATCATCTGTTTTTCTAAAAAAATTATATGAATCATTATTGTTTAAATATTGCATAGCATCCAAAGAGTGCTTTTGTCCACGCATTACAGTAAAAGGATCTACCACAGCACCTGCTGCATCAGTGGGACCATCATTGCCATCACTGCCTCCGCATAATATGATTATCTGATCTGATAGTCCTGCCAAATCACAGGCTGCTGATAAACAAAACTCTTGATTCCTTCCACCTTTTCCGCTGCCTTTAATTGTTACTGTAGTTTCGCCGCCTGATATTATGCATGCTGGAGATACAACCGGCAAACCGTTTTTTGCAATTTCACCTGCAATTGCGGTATGAACATGTGCCAGCTCTCTTGCCTTCCCTTCCATCATTGAAGAAAGAATCAAAGTATTGTATCCGAATGATTCAGCCTTTTTCCCTGCTGCTTTCAGAGCAGATATATTACTTGCTATAATACAATTATACACCTTTCTAAATATGGGATCGTCTGTTTTCGGAGTTTCAGAAACAAGCCCTTTCATGCCAGCTTTGATATATTCTTGTATCGTAGATGAGATATTTTGCAAATTATACTTTTTCAATATTTTCCATGCATCAGTATATGTAGATGTATCAGGAGTAAAAGGTCCTGATGCAATAACATCTATCCTGTCGCCCACAACGTCTGACAGCATAAGATTAATTACTGTGGCTGGAAAAGCAGCTTTTGCCATCTTCCCACCTTTGGTGGATGAAATATGCTTTCTTACCGTATTAATTTCATCAATACTAGCTCCGCATTCAAGAAGATTTTGGGTTAATTTCTGTTTTTGATAAATAGAAATATCTCCTGAAGTGCTGCACAGTAAAGCTGAGCCACCACCTGAAATCAATGATATAATAAGATCTTCTTCTCCTGCACTTTTCAGACAACCTAAAATTTTTTCTGTTACTATTATGCTGTTTTTGTCAGGCACAGGATGCCCGGCTTCTACCATTTCCGATAAAACCAAATCCTCAGTAAAACCGTATTTTACAGCAATCACTCCTTTATCTATTCTGCTGCCAATAAGGTCTTCAACAGATTTTGCCATAGGTGCAGTAGCTTTTCCTCCACCAACAACAAATATACGTTTAAATGAATTTAAATTAAATTCTGTGCTGCATTCTTTTTTTCTACCTAAAATAAGCCTGTCTTTTTCAACACACAAAAAATCTCTTACAGCCTTATAAGGATCTGCTGCATCAATGGCGCAGGAAAAAATCTTTTTTGCCTCATCCCGCATTTTTTCAATAATATTTTTCCGCATTTTTTATTGTATCTTAAATAAAATCTGTAAATTTAGGATTAATCAAATCTAAACCAGCCATACATACTGATATGGCTCAAGGTTCACTGAATCATCATACAACTTTCCTGTGATAAGATCTTCATGTTTTGCTAATCCTTGCTTTTGCAGAAAAAATAAAACAGGTGATGATGAAATATTTACTAATACAATAATTGTTTGTTCCCTGCAAACTCTTTTTATGGCAAAAACTCTTAAATCGCCTTCCAATACCATACAATCAGCATTAGGATGAAATGCCTTTTGTTTTTTCCTTATCTTAATAAGATGCATATATGGAAAAAATATACTATATCTAAATGATTCCGGATTGTTAAGCTCTGAAATAACTTCATCTATTTCCAGCTTTTTTCTATTTATCGTCCTTGCCCTTTTTGTCTGCTTAACACCATCTTTCCAGTTATGTGATCCCAGTATACTATGAATATATACAGCAGGCACACCAGGAAGAGAAAGTTGAACTGCCTGTGAAGCTAAAAATCTTTGGGCATGATATTTATCATCATTTTTTCCTTTGCTTTTAAGCAGGGCATCAACATATGTCACATTTAGTTCATAAGGACTTTGAAAGCCGTCTGTGTCTGTCTTATATGATACATCTCCTCCGTTTTTCTTAGCAATTTCACATAACATATCTATTTCTTTTCTCTGTACTATGCCTTCAAGAGGTCGCATTCCAATACCATCATGTGATGCTGTAAAATTGAAAAAAGTATTTTTATCCGACCTAAGTTCAAGTGTTTTTACCCATTTGGAAAAAACTGTTGCATTTTCAGTTACCATAGCATGAAAAAGCAATGGTGGAAGTGTAAAATTGTATACCATTTGTGCTTCATTTGTTCCGTTTCCGAAATAGCTTATATTTTCTTCATGGGGTACATTTGTCTCTGTAAGAAGCATAGCATCTGGTGCAACTACATCAAAAATAGCACGAAAAAGCTTAACTATATCATGAGTTTTTTTTAGATGAACACAGTTTGTACCCTCTTTTTTCCATAAGTATGCGATTGCATCAAGGCGTAAAATTGAAGCATTTTGTTTAATATAATAAAGCAGCACTTCAACCATTTTTTCAAGCACAGCAAGGCTCTTGTAGTTCAGATCAATCTGGTCATCTGAAAAAGTAGTCCAAACCCAAACTGTTTTACCGGTTATTTTTTTAAATTCTGTTAAAAGTGGCAATGCTCTTGGCCTTGTTACGTTGGACAGATCTGTAGAAGGATTGGTCTCAATTGCAAGATTTTCAAACCCTGTTTCTCCATTTAAATACTTTTTAAACCAGTTACTTTGAGAAGATATATGGTTTAATACATAGTCAAACATAAGATTAAAATTGCAGCCAAGCTCTTTCACATCATCCCAGGATCCAAGTTTTGGGTCTACCTTAAAAAAATCTTTAACAGAAAAGCCATCGTCAGATGAATAAGGATAAAATGGTAAAATGTGAATTGTTGAAAAAACATCTTTAAAATATCTGTTTGCAAATTCTCTGAGTGTTTTTAATGACTCTTCATCTTGTTTGATTAATGAATCCCCATAGGTTATAAGCACCACATCTTCTTGAGAAAAAAAAACAGAATTATCCTGTTTTTTACTGGGAAAAGCCTCTAACAGTGGTAATAGCTTATCAAATGCCAGTAAACCTTTTTTTTTGTTATAAATTTCAATTAATATCTCTTTTATACAATCAATTTTTTTTTTTATCATACTTTACTCCTAATTAAGATATGTATTTAAAATATTTCAAAAACCGGATTTAATTTAATAAGTTTTTTAATTAAAAATACGATAATCAAGGATCGTCCAGGCAGGCAATTCAGGTTTCGGTTAGATATTTTCAACAGGCTGCATGCAAAACGCAATTTATCAAATTTCTGCGTTAGGAAATTAATTTGATCCTCTTAAATATCACACGTATGCCTGCGGTCAAATTAATTTTCCGCCGTGAATTTGAAAAAATTTTCATTCCGCAGGCAGCCTGTCGATATAAAATTGAAAGACAAAAAAGATAGCGACTATTATTGCCTTTTTTATCAAAAATCTGCTAAATTTAATCTAACGCCAAGATATATGAGGGGGATAATACATTTTGTCCACTTTTCTTAACTTTATTTTCTTAACTTTAAAGGCTTTATAAAAAAGTGAAAATATACTAAACTAAAATATTCTAAGTTAATATTGCCTTATTCATTGCTTATAGTTATTAATTATATAGTTATCATAAAATATTTCAATACTATTTTTCTCCAAATTTTTAAAGCTTAAAAAATAATATAAATTATTATCAAACTAAAAAACTATTATTGTTAGGAAGCAAAAAGATGTTTAACAAAATTAGATACAGTTTTTCTTTCAAACTTTTATTCTTGGGATTTTTACTTTACCTCCCAACATATCTTTTATCATGTACGGACAATAAAAAAATTACTGATTTGTCAACCTCAAAAACAGTGCACAATGCTGATAATCTACAAAAACATATAATATGGCCACATGATAACAGTGACCTTAAAGCTGATAATAATATAATTTACGGAAAACTTGACAATGGTTTCAGATATGCACTTATGGAAAATAATATGCCAAAAAACAGAGTGAGCATGCATCTTCTTGTTAATGCAGGATCAGTAAACGAAGATGAAAACGAACAGGGAGTTGCTCATTTTCTGGAACATATGCTTTTTAACGGCTCTGATAACTTTAAACCTGGAGAGCTTGTAAAACATTTTCAAAAAATCGGAATGCAGTTTGGGCATGATGCTAATGCACATACCGGATTTAATGAAACCGTTTATGATGTGTTTTTGTCAAACGGAAGTAAAAAAAGCCTTGAAGATGGACTTATAATCTTAAAAGATTTTGCTGACGGGGCTCATTTGCTACCTTCTGAAATTGAAAAAGAAAAAAAAGTTGTATTAGCTGAAAAACAATCCAGAGATTCAGCATCCTATCGCACTTATATTTCCACCTTAAAATTTGAGCTTCCAGAAACAAAAATACCTGAAAGGCTTCCCATAGGAAAAGAAAAAATTATTATCCATGCTGATCAATTACTTTTAAAAACATTTTATAATACATGGTACAGACCGAAAAACATGGTTCTTATTGTTGTTGGTGATTTTGACACAAAACAGATAATTTCTCTTATTAAGGATAAGTTTGATTCAATAAAAGCCAAAATACCTGCAAAAAAAAATCCGGATTTTGGAAATATAAATCATAAAGGTGTGAAAGCATTTTATCACTATGAAAAAGAGGAAAAAAACACATCTGTTACAATAGAAGTTTTAACAAAAATCAAACAAGAACCTGATTTACTAGCAAATAGAAAACAAAATATCTTAAATGACATTGCCAGCCAGATAGTTGAAAACAGGCTATATTCAATTATAAGAAAACCGAAATCGTTTTGTACTTCTGCTTTCATAGAATCAGGAACATTTTTGCGCCATGTAAAATATGCCACGATTAGTGCAGATGGAAATCCTGAAAACTGGAACAAAAATCTACATCTTTTAGAACAGACTCTAAGAAGGGCAATTAAATTCGGATTTACAAGCCAGGAAATTGAAAGGGTTAAAAAAGATTTTATCACAAACTTTGATAATGCTGCAGTAAAAGCATCAACCCGTGAGAGCAAGCGCATTGCACATGATATAATCAGATCTGTATCTCAGGAAAAAGTATTTTTATCACCAAAACAGGAAAAAAAAATTTTTGTACCATTTATTAAATCTTTAACCACAAAAAAGATACATAGCGCATTTAAAAAAATGTGGAAACCTGATCACAGGCTGGTATTGGTCACAGGCAATGCTTTTCTTTTACCTGCAAACAGTAACCCGAGTATAAAGCCTGAAGATAAAATCTTATCTGAGTTAAAAAATTCGCAAAAGATAAATGTTACAAAACCTGATATTAAAAAAGCAGTATCATTTCCCTATCTTTCAGCACCTGAAAATACAGCTATTATTAAACAAAGGACTGATATTAAGGATTTGGACATTGTTCAGATAGAATTTAAAAATGGTGTTAGCCTTAATCTTAAAAAAACAGATTTTAAAACAGATGAGATACTTGTCAATGTTGCATTTGGCTCGGGTAAATTTTCTGAACCTGCTGATAAACAAGGGCTAAGCGAATTAACCATGGCTGTAGTCAATGAAAGCGGGCTTTCTTCTTTAACAAAAGATGAATTAGAGCGTGCAATGGCAGGGAAATACAGTTCATTTATGTTAAATGTCCACGAAAATTATTTTTCTCTTAAAGGAAACACCATATCAAAAGAGCTGGTTTTACTTTTTCAGGTGATCTATTCCTATATATTAGATCAGGGATACAAAGAAAATGCATTTTATCTTTCAATGGAACGGTTTAATCAACTGTATCTTTCATTAAATAAAACTATAAACGGCGCTATGGAGCTTTCAGGCAAAAACTTTCTTGCAGGGGGAGATAGCCGCTTTGGTCTTCCTCCTTTTGATATCTTTAAGAAACTAACCATTGATGATGTAAAAACGTGGATAGACAAACCATTAAAGCAAGAACCCCTGGAAGTCTCTGTTGTTGGAGATTTTGATGAAAACAAAGTTATAAATCTTGTATCCAGATATCTTGGCAGTTTACCTGTCAGAAAAAACAGCAAAACAGCAAAACGGTCAGGGTCAATTCACTTTCCAGTAAATCAGTTCAAAAAAATCAAAATTTTAACAGCAATTCCCAAAGGCCTTGTTACAGTTGTATATAAAACAGAAGATATTTGGAATATAAAAACAACACGCAGATTAAATATTCTTGCAGATATTTTTTCAGACAGACTGCGTGTAAAAATACGTGAAAAACTGGGTGCTGCATATTCTCCATTTGCTTTTAATAAGCCTTTTAAGGCATATCCCGGCTATGGGATGTTCAATGCTTACATAGAGACAGATCCAAAGCAAGCTTATTTAGTTGCAGATGAGGTGAAAAAAATCGCCCTTGATCTATCTTTAAACGGTGTAAACCATGATGAACTGTTAAGAGCTGTCAAACCCGCTATTTCAAGCATTAAAGATATGAAACGTACTAACAGATACTGGTTAAATACAGTACTCACAGGATCAACCAGACATCCTGAAAAAATTCAATGGAGTCGCTCAATTGAGATAGATTACGCGAATATAACAGAAAAAGAATTATCTTTGTTGGCAAAAAAATATTTAATTAACCAAAAGGCAGCAACAATTATTATTACATCTGAAAAAACAAAATAAAAAAAAGTTGCTTCTAACTCCAGCCAAGACATTCAAGGAAAGTATAAAGTATGGACAAAAAGCTCGAAAAAAAACTCAATGACTTTGCACAAAGTGAAAAAAATATAACTATTTTGACAGGAGCCGGAATCTCAGCTGAAAGCAATATTCCTACATTTCGAGGCAAAGAAGGATACTGGACAATAGGTTCAAAAGAATATCATCCACAGGAGATGGCAACATATCAAATGTTTATGAAAAGTCCTGACGAAGTATGGAAATGGTATCTTTATAGACTCAGTATCTGTAAACAGGCAAAACCTAACAAGGGTCATATATCTTGCGCAAAAATGGAAAAGTATTTTCCAGACCGTTTTAAGCTTATCACACAAAATGTTGATAATTTACATTTGAGAGCAGGTAACAGTCTGAAAAATACTTTTCAGATACATGGAAACATTTTTTTTATGCGCTGCGCAAATGAATGCTCTACTAAAATATCTAAGGTACCTGAATTGCCTGAAAAGAAAAAAGGCGCAGAACTTACAGAAAAAGAGCGTCAACTGCTGATATGTCCTGACTGCGGGAAAATAGCCCGGCCCCACGTATTATGGTTTGATGAAGTATACGATGAACAATTTTACTACTTTCACAGCTCATTAAAAGTTGCAAGTCAAACTGATTTGCTTATCATTGTCGGAACCTCAGGAGCAACTAACCTGCCCAATCAGATTGCACATGAAGTGGCCAGGCATAATGGAATTATAATTGATATAAATATTGAAAAAAACTCATTTTCACATCTGGCATTACAAAGCAGCAATGGGTATTTTATTAAACAGCCAGGCAGTATTGCACTTTACCAAATATTTCAGGCACTTAAAAAAACTTAAATAGAGCGCATGCCTTTAAAAAATTAAATTCTTTTTAATTTAAGGCAGCATGACAGGCAATTAATCTAATAATAATCAGCAGTATCACTATAATTGATATTGCTCCAAAAACATAAAGGATATGTAATGAATAAAAAAATACTACATGTAATGTTTTCTGTTATGGTAATTTGTATTTTTACAAATGCTGTCCATGCAGGTGGCAAGATTCTTAAAATGTCTACTACTACCAGTACACAGGCATCGGGTTTACTCGATATCCTTTTGCCTGCCCTTGAAAGGGATACCGGTATAAGGGTAAAAGTTATGGCAAAAGGAACAGGCGCTGCAATACGTGATGGAAAAGATGGTAATGTTGATGTGATATTTGTACATGCAAAGGCAAGAGAAGAAAAATTTATAGAAGAAGGTTATGGAACAAAGCGCTATGCAATAATGCATAATGATTTCATAATCATAGGGCACAAAAATGACCCTGCCGGGATAAAAGATTCTGTAAATGCACCACAGGCTTTAGCAAAAATTGCCCGTTCAGGTGCGTTTTTTGTATCCCGTGGTGATGACAGCGGTACCCATACAAAGGAGAAGGCTTTATGGGAAAAATCCGGTATTAAGCTGACAAATAAAACTATTACAATAGTTAAAAACGGAAAAAAAATAAATATAAACAGTCTTCAACCTGACGGTCAATGGTACATTTCCTTAGGACAAGGCATGGGCAAAACAATTACATATGCTAATGAAAAACAGGTTTACACTCTTGCAGACCGCGGTACTTATATTAAATACAGGTATGGCAGCGAACAGGAAATTGATCTTGTGGTGCTTTGTGAAGGCGATCCCTGGTTAAACAACCCTTATGGTGTAATTCCAATAAATCCAAAGAAATATCCCCATGTAAAATATGAGTTGGCAGAGCAGTTTGCAAAGTGGCTTGTTTCCTCTAAAGGTCAGTCAATTATCGCAAATTATAAACTGTTTGGAAAACAGCTCTTTTATCCTGATGCGGTAAAATAAAAACCAAAAGACGTAACTCACGACAGGCTGTTACAGAATCAAATTTTCTTCAAAAAACTAAAATATAAAATTTCACCGATTTTCCTAATTTTTCCTCTTCATCGGTATTTGGTTTTTTTAACACATTTTGATTTTACAGGACATTTCGTGCACTCCTTGCACCTATAAGTGCTTTTTTCTTCCGTGCTTGAAATTAAGTTTAATATGCCTCTTTTCCATTTCGTGTGGGTAATTTTTGGTTAATTTAGCAAAAATATGTGAATAATTTGCTGAACATTATTTTAAATTCCCTTGGATTTTAACTTTGAAAATGCTAAAAGCGAAAATCTGGTGAAACAGAGTCAGGCTTTGCTGAGGAGCAACTTGACAAGGGATAGCTTAATGCAGATAGCATTGAAAAATGCTCAATTCATAAGGGAAGCGGCCTTTGGTGCCGCTCCCCGAATCTTTTAATATTATTCAAGCTTTTCTGCCGATGCCTTAAAAACCTGTCAAATAGACAGAGCGAAGCAATACCTTTCATATTATTAAGAAGGAATTATAACACACTATGTTACAGTCAAACAAAATATTCGAAGCAGCACTTGCTATCCAGACCCCTTGGTTTATAAATGACATTTAATTTAGCGCTGATCCATTCATTATCTACTTTTTGTTTATCAATCTTTCTTTTCTATGAATAAATCGTATTATAGGGCAGTGGTGCGCAGTCCCATTCTCCAGGAAGCGGCAAAATATGTTGTCCGCCAACTGTAAGCCAGTACAAATCAGGTTTTAGTTCTCTTAATTTTCCATCATCTGGCGGCCTTGCAATGTTTGTGTATGCATAGGTTGCCTGAAAGATACAGATACTTTTATCTTCTTCCTGTGCAAAAGAATATCTTTTCTTAAATGTTTCAACAGAAACATTTGTAGTATCTGCAATATGAGAAATCTCTTTTTCTGAAAAAGGTATCAGAATCGCTTTTGAAACACCTCTTTCTGATATTCTGATCAATGCCCTTGTTTCACTGCTTCCGGCATAAATAGTCGTTATATGCGGAACTCTTCTAAGATACTGTGCAGCAACAATTGCAGCGGTTCGCCTTCCTCCTGACATAACGGGTAATCCATAATATTCAAAATACTTTTTTTGAACATCTTCTGCATATTTATCGCCTTTTTCATACAGATCCTTTGATATATATCTCAAACTTCGTGCAAGGTCTTCTGCTGCATCGGCAATAGGCCAGTCTATTCGCACATGAAAATGAGTAAGATTGTACCTGTTTTTTTTAATAGTGGAATCTCTTTGAATAAGCAGCGCATAATCAATAGGAAGCAACAATTTAAGAAAATCATAAAAATGTGCAGATTCAAGACACTTTTGTTTTCTGTCAAATTTGCCTGTCAAAGACAATGTTTCAGAACGAATGAGGTTTCTTTTTGATGTCTTGTTTACATCAAAAAATCTTAAATGTTTTTTATGAGAATCAGGAATAGTATCCTCAAAAAAAATAATGAGAAAAGCATTATGAAATGAATATTCCTGAGTAGGGATACGGGCTCTGGGTTTAAGTTCACGTTTTTCTACAAAAGGGTATGGCAGGTTATTTTTTTTAAAATTTTCATAAGAGTCCATTAGTGAATATTTTAATGTTAGCTGGTCAAGATCATCTCTTAACATCTCATAATAGGATCGTCTTAATCTGCCTGAAAGACTCAGTTCTTCTCTTACATTCCAGAATGCCAAATTTCTCAACCTCTCATGATAACAAAAAAAGTAAGATGTCAGTTTTTCAAGGTTGTGTTAAAGTAATAAAAAAAGAGATAAACTATTATTTTTATTTAACACAACATATCCACTTGTTAAATGATCACAGACAGCTAAATTTATCCTTCATACCAAACAATATCATTTTATTTTAGTACTTTAAAATAAAAAGTATTTACAGCGCTATTCTTTAATATATACTATTTTTTCACAAAACAGTCAATTATAAAAAAAAGAGAATCCTATTCATTTGCATCATTTTTTTCTATCAATTTATAAATATTTTCTCTGTATTTGTATACTGCAACCGCAAGGATAAAAAAGAAAAGAAAAAGCACCGCAACAAGAGTGTACATCTTATCATATAGACATGCTCCCTGAAGACTAAGCAAAAACGTTCCAGGCATACGGCCTATGGATGCAAGGATAATAAACATTTTAAAAGGAAGAGAGCTAAGCCCTAAAAAAAGGCAAAAGTAATCTTTTGGAAATCCTGGAAAAATAAAACAAAATGCAATAACAATTACTCCCTGACGTTTGGCAATTTTATCTAAACTGTCTAAATAACGATCAGGTATTATTTTTTTTACAAACCTTTTGCCTAAAAAACGTCCAACTAAAAAATTTATACAAGATCCTACAGAAAGGCCTATGCTTGAATATAAAAAACCTTTGAAAGCTCCAAAAATATATCCTCCTATAAATCCTGTTGCCTCACCTGGAACAGGCGCAAAAAGTACTTGAAAGATTTGGATTAAAATAAAAGCAACAGGAGCTTTTGTTCCAAAGGAGACAATGTAATCATTGAACTGTTTTTTGTCTTTAATTATTGCAAATATTTTTGTTATCTTTTCAAAAAAAAATGGTGTTGTACAAACATAGAAAACAATTAAAATAAAGCAGATAATTAGGGCAATCCGAACACTGTTTCTCTCATAAAAAGACATACGCCAAAAAATAATTTGTTAAAAGTTAATTATTGTCTTGAATAAAAATAAGTAAGAAGATACAACCTTCGGCTTAACTTTATCACGTTAAGCATTTTCCAGAGCTGTAACAGCTGGGAGAGATTTTCCTTCAAGCAAAGCCAAAAATGCCCCACCGCCTGTTGAAACATAACTTATATTTTTAGTTTCTCCAGCACTGTGCAAAGCAGCATCTGTATCACCACCGCCAACAATTGAAAGTGCCTGAGAACTTGCCACACTTTTTGCCATTTCCAATGTTCCTCTGGAAAACGCATCCATTTCAAATACTCCCATGGGACCATTCCAAACAATTGTCTTTGCATCGCATAAAGCTTCGGAATAAAGCAAAGAAGTAGCCGGCCCTATATCAAGAGCCATCCAACTTGAAGGAATTTCATTTGCTTTAACATTTTTTACTACAGCATTTGAATCAAATCTGTCAGCTGCAACAACATCAACAGGAATATAAAACTTTATACCAGCCATAAATGCTTTTTTCATTAAAGAGCCTGCGACTTCTACAAGATCATCTTCAACTTTTGATTTACCCACATCAATTCCTGTGCTTTTTAAAAAAGTATTTGCCATTGCACCACCTATAATGATTTTATTTACGTGATGCAGCATATTTTCCAGTGCCTTAAGTTTGCTCGAAACCTTTGCTCCGCCTATTACAGCTACAAAAGGACGTGATGGATTATTCATTGCGTTATTAATGTATGCAAGTTCACCATGGAGTAAAAATCCAGCGCAGGATTCAGGCGCATACCCTACAATAGCATCAACAGAAGCATTTTTCCTGTGAGATACAGCAAAAGCATCATTGACATATACATCGCAAAGCAAAGATAGTTCCTTTGCAAAAGCAGAATCATTCTTCTGCTCTTTGTCATGAAATCGCAAATTTTCAAGAAGAACAATATCTCCTGTTTTCATATCAGACACAATTTTATTAACATCATCTCCTATACAATCACCTGCAAGCTTTACATCCCTTCCTAAAAGCTTTTCAAGATGCCCTGCAACCGAAGCAAGACTTAACTTCTCCACAAATTTGCCTTTAGGCCTGCCAAGATGTGAAGCAATTATCAACCTTGCATTGTTATCGAGAATATATTGTAAAGTGGGTAATACACGTTTTATCCTGGAATCATCTGTAATGTTTTGGAATTCATCAAGGGGAACGTTAAAATCAACTCTGACCAAAACCTTTTTACCTGAAACTTGAATATCATCAATTGATTTCATTTATTTTCCTTTCATATTTACAAGCTTTTTTTTCTATCTGCCGCCTTGCAATGAAGATATTTTTTCTTTGACCATCTTTCCCAAAAGCCAATTACTCCAGATTTATAAGCTCTGTCAACGTTCTCACCTTTTAATTTAAGTCCACTTAAACTTTTAACAGCACATCTTAAACACTCAGTTTTTCGATAGCATTTCAGACATCTGTCAGGAGATTTTCTCAAGCCATCTTCTGTTTTGGGAAATACAATATCAAGTCTGCCAAAACAGTCAAACACATTTTCTTTGCCATTATCTATTTGTTTCATATAAAAAAATATTAAAAAACTTCTGGATTTTCAAACATTATCCAGCTCATGTTTTAAATCCCGGGTCATTAATCTGTGAACCGCATTTTTAGGAGAATAATCATCAAATAAGATATGATAAACTTCATGAGAAACTGGCATTTCAACATTGATTTTACGAGAAAGATTGTAAACTGATCTGGCTGTATTTACTCCCTCTGCAACCATGTGCATGCCTGAAAGTATTTCATCTATTTTTCTTCCTTCACCTAGCTGTTTGCCAAGGGAATAGTTCCTGCTGAGATTTCCCGTACATGTCAATATTAAATCACCGACTCCTGTAAGACCTGTGAAAGTGCGTGGATATGCTCCAAGCTTGATTCCTAAACGACGAATCTCTGTCAAGCCTCTTGTAATCAGAGCTGTTCTTGTATTTAATCCTAGCCCCAGTCCGTCTATTACCCCTGCTGCTATGGCAATTACATTTTTTACAGCTCCTCCTATTTCAACTCCTGTTAAATCATTATTTGTATATACTCTGAAAAATGGGGTAACAAACACCTTTTGCACAGAACAGGCAATATCCTGATTTGTTGACGCTACAGCAACTACAGTAGGGACATTTCTTGCTACTTCACGCGCAAAAGTCGGACCTGAAATAACAGTAACGTTGTCATCACAGATTTTTGTTATTGTTTCCTTCAAAACAGAGGACATAGTTAAATAAGTTTCATCTTCTATGCCCTTTGAAGCAGACACAACAATAGTATTTTCATCTAAAAAATCTGCAATTTTTTCCGCTGTTTTTCTCATCACATGAGACGGAACAACAACAAGAACAATGTCTTTGTCCGATACAACCTGACAGATATCATTGGAAGGAAAAATATTTTTTGAAAGATAGACATCAGGCAAATACATTTTATTTTCATTATAATCCTGGATACTTTTTTTTACCTCAGCTTCAAAGGCCCAAAGATCCACTTTATAGCCTTTGTCTCCCAAAAGATTAGCAAGCGCTGTCCCCCAACTGCCAGAACCAACAACACCTATTTTTAATGAATTAATATTTTTATCATTGATCATTTATAAAATTACCTTTCAGAACAAAATTTATTTAATACTATTATGATGCAATAAAAAACAAATTTTATTCCTCTTTTTCAAATAGCCTTGCTGCCCCGATAACTTTTTCTCCGGGTGATATGTCTATAAGCTTTACACCTTGCGTATTCCTGCTTATAATTGAAATAGTGTTAATTGACATTCTAATGAGCTTGCCGCTGTTTGTCACAATCATCAGGTCATCATCTTCCTCCACAAGAAGTGTTGCTACAACAAACCCGTTGCGATCACTTGTTTTTATTGTTATTACTCCCTTGCCTCCACGCCTTTGCAAAGGATATTCCTCAAGAGATGTTCTTTTCCCGTATCCGTTTTCTGTTGCAACAAATAAAGTTTTTCCATGACTTAATACCTCCATGCCAACGATATGATCTCCTGGGTCAAGCCTTATCCCTCTGACGCCCATAGCCCTTCTACCGGTGGAACGAATATTTGAATCAAGAAATCGAATTGATTTTCCATTGCCAGAGGTCATAAACACACTCATATCTCCATATGCAACTCTTGCAGAAATCAACTCATCTGATGGCGCTAAAGTCAACGCAAAAGTCCCTCCTCTTCTTTGATGGCTGTATGCCATCAGATCTGTTTTTTTAACGGTTCCGTTTTTCGTAGCCATAATAATGCTATATCCTGGTTTAAATTCAGGAACCGGAAGTATAGTTGTAAGTTTTTCATCCTTTTCTATGCTAAGAAGATTTATTATAGCTTTTCCCTTGCTGATTCGACTTGCCAGCGGAATATCATATACTTTAAGCCAGTACACCTTTCCCTTGTTTGTAAAAAAAAGAAATGTGTGATGAGTTGAAGCGACAAACAGATGCTCAACAAAATCCTCTTCCTTGATTCCCATGGCAATTTTACCTTTTCCGCCCCTTCCCTGATTCTGATACGAGTTAATAGGATTCCGTTTGATATAGCCTGCTTTTGAAATTGTAATTACCATATCTTCTTCAACAATCAGATCCTCCATGGTAATTTCCTGGGTTGATTCAACTATTCTGGTACGTCTTTTATCACCATATTGTTTTTTCATCTCTAAAAGTTCATCTTTAATAATATTGAGTATCACCTGTTCACTACCCAATATTTTCTTAAACATTTCGATATCTTTCAAAATATTCTCATATTCTGTTATAATTTTTTGCTGCTCAAGACCTGTAAGTCTTTGCAAACGCATATCCAAAACAGCTTGTGCCTGAATTGGTGTAAGGCTAAACTTGTCAATCAACCCGGATTTTGCTTCACCAGGTGATTTTGAATGCCGAATCAAAGCAACCACTGCATCAAGATTATTAAGTGCTATTGTCAAACCCTCTAGAAGGTGTGCACGCTCCATGGCTTTGTTAAGATCATATATTGTACGCCTTTTTACTATCTCTTTACGATGAATTATAAACAGCGTAATAATTTCCTTTAAATTTAAAAGCTTTGGTTGATTATTTACTATTGCTAGAAAAATTATCCCAAAACTAACTTCCATGCGAGTGTATTTATATAGCTGGTTTATAATCACTTCAGACATCTGGCCTTTTTTAAGACAAAAGGCAATTCTCATCCCATCTCTGTCAGACTCATCTCTAACATACCTTAACCCGTCAATCTGCTTGTTTTTTATCAAATCAGCTACTTTTTCAACTACTTTTGCTTTATTTACCTGGTATGGCAGCTCATCTACAACTATGGTTTCAACACCTGTTTTCTCATTTTTTTCAATGGTTGTATTTGCACGTAAACGAATTGTTCCACGGCCGGTTTTATAAGCATCATAAATACCATTTATTCCGTAAATCATGCCTGCTGTTGGAAAGTCAGGTCCAGGCACATGCGTTATAAGCTCCTTAAATGAAATGTCTTTATTGTCAATAACAGCTATAACAGCATCGGTTATCTCAGAAAAATTATGAGGAGGAATATTTGTCGCCATACCAACAGCTATTCCTGATGAACCATTTATCAAAAGTGAAGGCACTTTTGCAGGTAAAACTGAAGGTTCAGTTAAGGATTCATCATAATTAGGTACGAAATCAACAGTTTGTTTATCTATATCTTCCATAAGTTCGTGAGCAATCTGCATCATTCTAACCTCGGTATATCTCATGGCAGCCGGCGGATCACCATCAATTGATCCAAAATTTCCCTGACCCTTTATAAGGGGATATCTCAAAGAAAAATCCTGAGCCATTCTTACTATTGTATCATATACAGCGCTGTCACCATGAGGATGATACTTACCTATCACATCTCCTACAATACGGGCTGATTTTTTATAAGGCTTATTCCAGTCATTTTTCAGGACACGCATCGCGTAAAGAATACGTCGATGAACAGGTTTCAGCCCATCACGTACATCAGGCAAAGCTCTGCCAATAATCACGCTCATTGCATAGTCGAGATATGACTTTTCCATCTCTTTTTTGATACTTATTTGTGAACAGTTTTCTGTTTGCATATTATACACACCTTGATATTAAAAAAACGAAATCATCGTTTTTTGTATGGAGCATTTAATTATTATGGCAGCAAAGCCCGCCTGATTGAAAAAAAGAGTTGAATAATATTTGGAAATAATTCAAACCATAAACTATGCAAGCCTGCACAGTTTATAGTTGTCTTGTATTACTGCTTTTGACTTTGTGGTGTTATTTTATCTGAAATAATATGTTTCTGATAATTTGATCGGTATATCCCAGCTAACGTTAAAAATGCAGTAATAACAAGTGGACCATAGATTATCCCCAATATTCCAAATAAATTTAATCCGCCCACTATGGAGAAAAAGACAACAAGCGTATGCATTTTTACACGCTTGCCTACAAGCTTTGGTTTAAAGATATATTCAACAAAACCTGACAACATTATATAAAAAATAATAAAAAAAATACCGGATAATATTGCCTCGTTTAGTAAAAGATAGATTCCCGCAGGAATAAATACGGTACCTATTCCAACAATCGGAAAAAATGCAAGTAAAGACATTATTACACCCCAGAGAAATGGAGATTTAAATCCAAAAAACATAAATACCAGCCCTCCGGATATCCCCTGAATTATCCCTCCAAGCCCATTTCCAATTAAAATTGCTCCGGACATATCTTTAAATTGCTGTATCAGCATTTCACCTTGCTCTTGTGGAAGTGGAAAAATATCTATTATATATTTAATAAACTTATCTCCATCTATCATTAAAAAATAAACCACAAGAAGCATGAAAAAAAAGCTTAATAAAAATTCAAAAACATTTGAAGCTATTAAACTTGCCTGATTATATAAAAACAGCCCCACGCCTCTTCCAATGTTGGATACCACCTCATTTAATTGTTTT
>Ga0209345_10002205_pt1 | contig 21825 bp, 18 predicted proteins | sample Cruoilmetagenom7_FD_187294 | JGI IMG/M metagenome (GOLD analysis project Ga0209345, IMG submission 187294) | Oil polluted marine microbial communities from Coal Oil Point, Santa Barbara, California, USA - Sample 7 (SPAdes) (version 2) | ecosystem: Environmental > Aquatic > Marine > Oil seeps ... | reverse complement strand
CCATGTTATTTTTCGATTTACGCCATGTGGTTTATAAACCCGCAGATGTACCTTGGCGACGCGCGAAAAATAACATGGGCCTGATGTTAAAAGAAGGCCTATTGAAAGAAAATATCGATGGGGAGGCTTTGTTATGGGCCTATCACCGTTTGATGGTTCGACCGGAAGAGCGCAAGATTTTGATGGTGATTTCAGATGGCGCACCAGTGGACGATTCGACCCTTTCATCGAACCCGGGAAGCTACCTTGAAGCGCATCTTCAAGAAGTCATTGAATGGATGGAAACCAAAACACCTGTGCAATTGACAGCGATCGGTATTGGTCACGATGTGACGCGCTACTATCGCCGTGCTGTGACCTTGAGCGATCCTGAAGATTTGGGGGGCGCGATCTTGCAGAACCTTGCTGATATGTTTGACGAGGAAACCTCAAACAAGTACCGCTGAAAGTGACGCTTTGATGAAATTTTCTCTGTCTCTTGTTCTCGGTTTTCTTGTCACATCTGCTGTGTTGGCAGAAGAAATCAAAGTGAATGTTGAGGAACTTACTTTCACAACAGGCACGTATTCGGACTTAGAGATTTTAAGCGTGCACGAGCTGAGCTCCCATGATGAGCGGTTCGGTGGCCTATCGGGCTTGTTGTTGAAAGACGAGACCCTGATCAGCGTCAGTGATAAAGGTAAACTTTTCCAATTCGATTTGAACGAGTTATCAAAAGCACAGGTCTTTCCTTTACGCACAAAAAAAGGCAAAGCGTATAAGGGGAAAAGACAATCCGATGCGGAAAGCATTGCCCATGGATCAGATGGTTCGTTATATGTGGCGTTTGAGCGCGACCACCGTGTGGTGCCCTTTAACGCAACGGGTGTTGCGCTTGGGAAAAAACTCAAACTCCCCAAGGGTGTTTCCAAACTCAAAAAAAACAGCGGGTTTGAAGCCATCGAGACATTGCCAGATGGCACACTCGTTTTATTGGGGGAAGGCAAAGGGGAAGCCCCGCTTTGGATCAAACCCAAAAAAGGAAAATGGCAAAAACGAACATTGGCCTTATCCGGTGGTTTTCGACCCACGGGCCTGACCTATGTGGCGGGCCGCGACAATCTGATTATGATGGAGCGATTCTACATGCCGCTCGTCGGCGTGCGCATCCGGCTGTCATGGCTTGATGTTAAAACGGGATTGCGTGGTGGGGAAATCGCTGAACTCACCTCACCGCTGCCTATTGATAATATGGAAGGCATCACGTCTTATCAAAATGCGCAAGCTGAAGACATCCTGCTGCTGATATCAGATGACAACTTCAGCCCCTTACAACGCACTTTGTTGATGAAGGCCCGCTTGAAGTAGGCTGAAAGCATACCGGGTCCCCGCCTGCGCGGGGATGACGGGAGAGAGGTGAGCCAAAACAGACATAAAAAAAGCCTGCCTCAATGAAGAAACAGGCTTTTTAAAAATCGATTGCTAAAGAAGCGCTTGAATTAAGCAGCTTTTTTAAGCAAAGCTTTTCTAACAGCAGTTTTAAGACGACGTGCTTCGCGAGGAAGCTTGTCAGCAGCTGTGTCAGTCAAGTATGCGTCCAAACCACCTTTGTGTTCGATGGTGCGCAAAGCAGATGTGCTAACGCGAAGGCCAACAGATACGCCAAGCGCTTCGCTAACCAAAGTTGCTTCTTGCAAGTTAGGCAGGAAACGACGACGGGTGCGGTTTTTAGCGTGGCTGACATTGTTGCCAGTGCGAACGCCTTTACCAGTAAGTGAGCAGCGACGTGCCATTGTTCAAATTCCTTAATCTCATATAAAACTGAAGGTGGGGCCAGACATAGTCCCGCCCTCAAGAGAGACCCGCCTTTTACGGAAAACTTGCAGGTCCGTCAAGATGAATCTGATGATTCAACCTGAATCTTTATAAATAAATGCAGACCCCCGCCAAAGCAGGGGTCCATATAGCTTCTTGTAGGCGATAGTTGAAGGTTTACGCAACCAGTTTTTGAATGAAATTATCCAAGCCGACTTGGCTTTTTTTGGCGCTTTCTTGGGAGTAACCAATAAAACCGTTGTTGATGTTTTCATACATTTCAACGAACAAGCCTGCAACGTTGTTTGAGATGCCATGTTGGGTCATACTGGGAATCCATACATCGTAGGGAACAGCAATTGGTGTGATGTCTTTATTCAATGCTTTTGAAAAGGCCTGAGCGACTTCACGTGGTGAATATTGGGCAGCGCCTTTAAGCTCAATCACTTGGTGATTTTCATCGGTTGGGTTTAATAAGGCATGTGCAATAGTTTCCCCTATATCTTGTGTTGCAACCATATCGATTTTGAGATCAAGCGGGTGAAGGAAACTTGGCAATACATCCTCGCCTAATACAGCAGGCAGGACAGCACCCCAGTTTTCAAGAAAATAGCCCGGACGAACAGCTGTGGATTTCACAGTACTTTTTTCAAACAAACTTTCTAAATAGGCAAGCGTGCGGATCGGGCCGGTTTTTTCAGTGTGTTGCGCCCCGACAGAAGACAAAAGCACAACGCGAGTTATGTTGCTGTCTTCTGCTGCTTTTAACAGGTTATCCGCCATTACTGCTCGCGTGTTGAGGTAGTTTTCGTCAGAAAGTTCTGGCGGCAACATAAGATAGGCAGCCTCTGCCCCGACAAGTGCTTTTGTGATGGTGTCAACGTCTGTTAGATCAGCAATCGCGACCTCGGCCCCTTTATCTTTCCAAACTTGGCCTTTTTCTTCGCTGCGTACAATAACGCGGATATCCTTGCCTGCATCTAATAAAGCTTGAGCCGCGATGGAACCCGTGTTGCCAGTAACGCCAGAAATAACGAACATGATTGATATACTCCAGATGTGTTTGTGTGTGTTTTCTCTTTGAACTGAGGGGAGCATATTGGAAGGCATTGCATAACTCTAATGCATGGATTATATAAAATACATGCATGAAGTGAATATCAAATCGTTGGACCTAAATTTGTTGGTGCCGCTAGAAGCGCTGTTAAATGAGTCGAGTGTTACAAAAGCCGCACAAGCTGTAAATCTGAGCCAACCTGCCATGAGCCGCGCGCTTGATCGTTTGCGCCATGTCTTGAAAGACCCTTTGTTGGTTCGATCTGGGCGCGGCATGGTTTTAACCCCGCGCGCAGAAAATTTACGCAAACCTTTGCAAGATGCGTTGGAAAGGGTGAGGGGTGTCCTTGCGCCAAACGAGTTTAATCCGGCGACGTTTGATGGCAAAATACGTATTGTCGGTCCTGATTATGTTACGCACCTAATGATGCCACATGTCTTGGAACAGCTGTATGTCCAAGCCCCAAACATTCGTGTAACCATAGAAAATATGTCAGCAACAACGCTGCTTGAACTGAAAGAGGGCGTGATTGATCTGGGGATTGGGGTGGTAAATGATGGTCCAGACTTCAGCACGGCTTATCATCAACCTTTATTCGAAGATCGCTTTGTCTGTTTAATGCGCGACATGCACCCTTTATCGAAAAAAGAAATGGACGTGAAATCCTTTGCTAGCGCATCTCATGCACTGCTCAGCATCACCGGGCGTGGTAAGGGCGAGATTGATCGCAGGTTGACAGAAATTGGGTTAACCAGAAAGATATCCTTACGTTTGCCTCATTTTATGGCTGTTCATTCGGTGATTTCTAGAACAGATTTAATCACGACGATTCCTTTTTTGTTGGCAAAACAAATTAAGGGTGATGGCTTGAAAGTTGCGGAACTTCCCACAGGTATCGAAGGCCCCACATTTACGGTTTCTCAAATCTGGCATGAACGTTTCCATCAAGACCCGGCACGCAAATGGCTGCGATCTATTGTTAAAAATGTGAGCGCAAAATTTAAGGATGAGATTGCGCTTTCTCTTTAAAACTGGTTCACTCAAAATTGGTTATCAAGATTTAGTGGGAGAAACGAGATGAGTAGTTCTGTTCCAAGTGATATTGAGATCGCGCGTAAGGCAAAGATGGTTCCGATCTTAGGGCTGCTTAAAGATCGTTTCGGCGTTGAAGCCCACGACTTAGAACCTTTCGGACATTATAAGGCGAAGCTCTCTTTTGAGTATTGCGCATCGCTTCAAGCTCGAGATGATGGCAAATTGATCCTTGTCACTGCGATCACTCCGACCCCATTAGGTGAAGGCAAAACCACAGTTACCGTTGGGCTGGGAGATGCATTAAACCGAATTGGCAAACAGACCATCATGGCATTGCGCGAACCCTCCTTAGGGCCTTGTTTTGGTATGAAAGGTGGTGCTGCGGGTGGGGGCTATGCACAAGTTGTCCCTATGGAAGACATCAATTTACATTTCACTGGTGATTTCCATGCGATGACATCTGCCAATAATTTGCTGGCGGCGATGATTGATAATCATATTTATTGGGGAAACGAGCTGGAGATTGATGGGCGGCGCATTGAATGGCGACGCGTTGAAGATATGAATGATCGTTCTTTGCGCGAAATCACGATTGGCTTGGGTGGGACTAAGAACGGGTTTCCACGCACTGATCATTTTGACATTACGGTTGCCTCGGAAATTATGGCGATTGTCTGCCTTTCAAATGATTTGGATGAGCTTCAAGCGCGTCTTGGGCGGATCGTTATTGGCTATACGCGAAAACAAAAACCGATCACGGCGCGTGATTTAAAGGCCGATGGGGCCATGTGTGTTTTGCTCAAACAAGCTTTACAGCCCAATGTGGTGCAGACACTTGAAAATAATATCGCCTTTGTTCATGGCGGCCCTTTTGCCAATATTGCGCACGGTTGTAATTCGATTATCGCAACGAAAACTGCATTGAAAATGGCAGATTATGTGGTAACCGAGGCAGGCTTTGGGGCAGATTTAGGGGCCGAGAAATTCTTTCACATCAAATGTCGCCAAGCCGGCATTAAACCTGATTGTGCGGTTGTGGTGGCGACCGTGCGTGCGCTTAAATCTCATGACGGCGAGGGTTGCTTGGAAAAAGGTTTTTCAAATCTTGAGCGCCATATTCGAAATGTTCAAAAGTTTAAGGTGAATATTGTTGTCGCCTTAAACCGCTTTGTCGATGATACGGCTGAAGAACTAGATCAAGTTGTTCAGTTCTGTGAAAGTTTAGGGGTGAAGGCTGTCGTTGCTGATCATTGGGCCAAAGGTTCGGCGGGTGCTGAAAATCTCGCCCATACAGTGGTTCAAACCATAGATGGAAACAAGTCAGACTTTGGTTGGCTTTACGAGGAAAGCGACAGCTTGTGGAATAAAGCGCGCACCCTTGCGACTGAGCTCTATGGAGCCAAGGAAATCATTGCAGATCAGGCCATCAGAAAGAAGTTTGCAGATTTTGAAGAAGCTGGTTACGGCAAGTTTGCCATTTGTATTGCAAAGACCCCGTTGAGCTTTTCAAGTGATCCCAAATTAAAAGGCGCACCAAGCGGTCATGTCTTGCCCATCCGCGATATTCGATTGGCTGCGGGCGCGGGTTTCATGGTGGTCTATTGCGGCGATATCTTCACCATGCCGGGCTTGCCCAGACACCCGGCTGCAGAAGCGATCCATTTGAATGAAGCGGGTGAAGTCGAGGGCTTGTTCTAAGCTTTTGTATAGGTGTCTTTCTTTAGCGTCATCCCAGCGAAGGTGGGGGCTATAAAAACGTTCAAAAAAAACGTCAACCTCAATTAAACTGGGGTTGACGTATCGTGAGATTGAAGGAATTTGCAGCTAATCCACAATGTTAATTTGAAAGCTAATCGATTTTTTTCACACTTGTTAAGAAATCAGCGACTTGTTTTTCTAAGTTGCCAAAATGTTGTGCGAAGTTGTTAACGCCTTCTATTGCTTGGGTCGCCACTTGTTCTGTATTGGTGGCTTGAGATTCAACAGATGTGATTGTCTCAGATAAAATTTGAGAATCACTGGTTACGCTTGAAATGCTGCTTGCGATCTCCGTCGTTGCTGATTTTTGTTGTTGAACAGCTGTTGCGATGGAGGTGGAAATATCATTCAAATTCTCGATGGTTGCTGTAACCGTACTAATGGCCTGTACCGTTTCATCTGTGACATTTTGCATTTGTAATATTTGCTCTGAAATATCACTTGTTGCACGTGCTGTTTGATCTGCCAGGTTTTTAACTTCGCTGGCAACGACAGTGAACCCTTTACCAGCTTCACCTGCGCGTGCAGCTTCGATAGTTGCGTTCAAGGCCAGTAGATTTGTCTTGTTCGCAATGTCACTGATTAAGGTTGTGACTTCTTCAATAGCAAGGGCCGATTGAGTCAACTTAGTGACGAGTAGGGTTGCTTCCTCGGTATCACTTACGGCTTTCAGTGCAATATCTGTAGAGCCTGTAACTTGGCGTTCAATCTCGTAGATCGAAGCAGAAAGTTCTTCGGCAGCAGCAGCAACAGCACTGACATTATTAGATGAAGATTCAGCAGATTGTGTGGCCTTATCAGCTTCATCAATTGTTTGCAGTGCTGCCTCTTTCATTTCAGAAACCATGGTTTTTACACCAACAGAAGCAGAGCTAACTTCTTCAATAATAGCGCGAACTGTTCCGTCAAATTTGTGAGTAGAAGACTGAAGAAGGGTGTTCTTTTCTATTTGGGTCTTGTTATTTTCAGCTTGTTCCGCAGCAAGATTTTTGGAATCAAATACATGTTGCTGGAAAATAGAAACAGCATTTGCGATTTCCCCATATTCGTCTTTGCGCTCAACATAGGGAATTGTTGCATAGTCCTTACCTTCAATGATGTTCAGCATGACCTCTTTAAGTGAAATGATGGGTTTCACTATTCTTTTGGAAGTAAATACACCTACGGCTAAGCTTATTGCTAAAATAATGAACAACAGAACGACATAACTGACTTGTGCATCACTAACGAGGTCTTCAAAGTCATTTGCATCTGCGGCTAAATATATAATTCCAACTGTTTTACCAGAAAAATCACGAATTGGTGCGGCTAAAGTTGTTGCAATCATATGGTCGAATGCATGTTTTCCAAGGAAAGAGACTTCTTCTTGGGCCTTACCTATATTTTCAAGGTTAAATTTTGTATCTTTTTTAAAGGTAGATCCTGCTAGTTTTAATTGTACATTATTTCCATCAAATTCTTTGAGAGTACTGTTCTTGTTTGGTAATAAGAAGAAAGCGACATCTACAGCGGTTTTTTGTTTGAAGTCTGTTAAGAATTGTTTTCCGAAGGCTAGACCGAATTCGACAGAACCATAGTGTTGACCTTTGTAAAATATTGGGCTGATACCGCGTGCACCAAGGCCTGCACGACCGCGTTCTAATCCACGAATGGTTTTTTTACTGTTATTTGTGTTTACAACCGTCTGTCTAAAACCCGACAGATCGTCCCCAAATTTTTGTGGTTTATGAACACGCAGGAATGATGTTGCAGGGGGTAGGTGAAATTGAAACTGCTTAACGCCATAATCGGCTTTGAGGGAGGCAAATCCCGGTGTAAACAAATCGGCAAGCGTAGCACGGTCTTGCTCAGCCATAGCTTTTTGCACAATGGGAAGAGAAGCCACGATACCACTTCTGGCACTCGCATTATCTAACAATGCTTCAACTGAGGATTGAAACTGTAATTGAAAGGCGCGAAGTTCTTTTTCTTGCGCTATGGCGATTGATTGTTCAAGAATTTGCCATGATGCAATGTTGGCAAGGCCAACACCAATGACAATAACGCCAAAAACAGCAGCTACAATTTTTGAAAAAATATTCATTTAATTCTCAGTTCAAGAAAGTTTGAGTACCATATTATGCAAAAGGACGGGCACTCTTACCCCTTTTGTATAATAACTTCAAATAGAAAGTTTCAGTTTTAAATTATATTTTTTTCATAAAAAAATCACTTGAAACTAGGGCGTAATGCGCGATGAAATATAAGTAAATAAAAAGCCCTCTCCAAATGAATGGAGAGGGCTTTTTATTTACTTAACTTCTCAGGCTATCTTAGCCAGGGCGGCGGGCCATTTTGTCTTTTAGGTTTTCATCGATCTTGTCGAGGAATTGTTGTGTCGTACACCATGTTTGGTTTGGGCCCACAAGCAAGGCTAAATCTTTGGTCATGAAACCACTTTCAACTGTATCGATACAGACAGCTTCTAATTCATTGGCGAAGTTTTCAACAACAGGGGATTCATCAAACTGACCCCGGAACTTAATCGCGCGTGTCCATGCAAAGATGGATGCTATGGGGTTGGTTGATGTTTCTTTACCATCTTGATGCATGCGGTAATGACGCGTCACAGTACCGTGTGCTGCCTCTGCCTCAACCGTTTTGCCATCTGGTGTCAATAATACAGAAGTCATCAGGCCGAGAGAGCCAAAACCTTGAGCAACGGTGTCAGATTGAACGTCCCCGTCGTAGTTTTTACAAGCCCAAACGAAACCGCCAGACCATTTCATGGCACAAGCCACCATATCGTCAATGAGGCGATGTTGATAGGTAATGCCCGCATTTTCGAATTTGTCTTTATATTCGGCTTGGAAAATTTCTTCGAAGATGTCTTTGAAACGTCCGTCATAGGCTTTCATGATGGTGTTCTTTGTCGATAAGAACACGGGCCAGCCCATTTCAAGGCCGTAGTTCATGCAAGAACGTGCAAAACCACGGATTGATTCGTCAACATTATACATGGCAACCGCAACACCGGGGCTGTCATATTGGTAGACTTCGTGGGTAATGGGTTCGCCACCATCTTCTGGTGTGAAGGTCATGGTCAATTTACCCGCACTGGGCACAACCATGTCGGTTGCTTTATATTGATCACCAAAGGCGTGACGACCGATGACGATTGGTTTTGTCCACCCCGGAACCAAACGTGGGACGTTTTTACAAATGATGGGTTGGCGAAAAACCGTGCCACCGATGATGTTACGGATGGTGCCGTTAGGGGATTTCCACATTTTTTTCAAGCCGAACTCTTCAACGCGTTGTTCGTCTGGTGTGATGGTTGCGCATTTTACACCAACGCCATATTTTTTGATGGCTTCAGCTGAATCGATGGTGACTTGGTCATCGGTTGCGTCGCGATTTTCCATGCTCAAATCATAATATTTAAGATCAACATCTAGGTAAGGCAGGATCAATTTATCTTTGATGAATTGCCAGATGATGCGTGTCATTTCGTCGCCGTCGAGTTCGACGATGGGGTTTTTGACCTTAATTTTGCTCATGTGTGTCTCTCCTAAAAGCATTTGCTTTAAATTCGCTTGTGTCTTTAACCCGATTGGGCAAGGCATAACGAGGGACTAAACCAATAAATATTTGAAGGCACGATACGCCCGTAAATCTGACATAGCAAGTAAAGTATTGGTAAGACCAACCCCGCAGTTTTCCTAGTGTTTACAAGGCTCTGAGGATTAAGGGATGTGGACTGAGGTGCTACCAATTCCAAATGGTAAATTCTAGAAAGACTCTAAATTTAGATGAGTGAAAATACGAGAGAATCGGGCTTCAAGCTGGCTGAATATTCATGAGATGACCCTATAAGATGCAAGCAAAAATTCTAGGGTTGAATTCAGGGTTGGTAGCGCAGTTTTTGATTTTTGGTAAGGCAAGATCAAAGGGGTATCTTAATTCATAACCTCAAAGTCTAGTGTTTACAGCAGATTGAGGATCATCTCACTGTAATGTCTGTGCGTTTTTTGGAGTACAAATTAAGCGGTGGCAGAATATTTCTCTGGTAATACCAGAAAACTTTTTTGATCTAATCTCGGAACATTGTTGCGCTGCAAGGCTTGAATGAATACAAATAGCCTCAGTTTTTTAGGCCGTGCAGGGGGAATTCAAGCCTTGCGCGATGTTCTTCTTTTCGTCTCAATTCTATTCGAAAATGAAGATTTCAAATACGCCTTTTCTTTGAAAAAGGTTTTATGGAGTTGTGAAACAATATGACTGATATCATCTATACAATCGTTGATGAAGCACCGGAACTTGCTAGTGGTTCTTTCTTACCGATTATTAAGACCTTTACAAAGGCTGCAGGTATTGAAGTTGGCACGAAAGACATTTCGGTTGCTGCACGTATTCTCGCGCTGTTTGATAAACACTCCGACGATTTGGCTGAACTTGGCGATTTGGTGAAAACACCAGAAGCCAACGTGATCAAGCTTCCAAATGTTTCTGCTTCTGTTCCACAGTTGATCGCTGCGATTAAAGAATTGCAAGCCCATGGTTTTGACATTCCTGATTATGTTGAAAACCCAACAACAGATGCAGAAAAAGCAGCCCGCGTAAAATATGATACAGTTAAAGGTTCCGCTGTGAACCCTGTTCTTCGTGAAGGTAATTCTGATCGTCGTGCACCATTCGCTGTTAAACAATTTGCGAAAAAGAACCCACATCGTATGGGGAAATGGACGAAAGCAAGCAAAACGCACGTATCGACTATGGGCAAAGATGACTTCGCGTCTAACGAAAAATCAATAACACTTGATGCTGCAACAGAAGCAAAAATTCAGTTCGTCGCTAAAGACGGTGCTGTAACAGTTCTTAAAGACAGCCTGCCATTGCAAGCTGGTGAAGTGCTAGATGGTACGTTTATGTCGGTTAAAGCGCTGCGTACATTCTTAGGCGAACAAATAGCAGACACAAAAGAACAAGGCATCTTGTTCTCGCTTCATATGAAAGCGACCATGATGAAAGTTTCTGACCCGGTGATTTTTGGTCATTGTGTCGAAGTCTTCTTCGCTTCTGTTTTCGAAAAACACAGCAAGACATTTGCAGAGCTGAATGTTGATGTAAAGAACGGCTTTGGCGATGTGATTTCAAAAATCACTTCCCTGCCAGCAGACAAACAAGCAGAGATTAATGCAGACATTCAAGCGTGTCTTGCTGCGCAGCCTGATATGTACATGGTTGACTCTGATAAAGGCATCACCAACCTGCATGTCCCATCTGATGTAATCATCGATGCATCTATGCCAGCACTTATCAAAGCGGGTGGCATTGGTTGGGGCCCAGATGGTGAAGCTGGTGACACAAAATGTGTGATCCCTGACAGCTCATACGCTGGCGTTTACGATGCGGTTGTTGAATTCTGTAAAGAAAACGGTGAATTCAACCCAGCAACAATGGGGTCTGTTCCAAACGTTGGTTTAATGGCGCAAAAAGCTGAAGAATACGGCTCGCACCCACAAACGTTCATGGCACCTGGGGCGGGGACGATGCAAGTCGTTGCTGGAGATGGTTCTGTACTTATCTCTCACGATGTTGAAACGGGCGACATCTGGCGTGCCTGTATGGCCAAAGATGCGCCGATCCAAGATTGGGTGAAATTGGCTGTATCTCGTGCACGTGCTTCAAATACAGCAGCGATTTTTTGGCTCGACGAAAACCGCGCCCACGATGCTCAATTAATTAAGAAAGTGAATGCTTACTTACCGAACCATGACACATCTGGCCTTGATATCAAAATAATGGATCCTGAGTCTGCATGTAAGCTTTCTTGCGAAATGATCAAAGATGGCAAAGACGTTATTTCTGTAACGGGTAATGTTCTTCGTGATTACAACACAGATTTATTCCCAATCATTGAAGTGGGTACGTCAGCGAAAATGTTGTCTATCGTTCCATTGATGAATGGTGGCGGCTTGTTTGAAACCGGCGCTGGTGGTTCTGCACCAAAACACGTTCAACAAATGGTAGCCGAAGGCCACCTTCGTTGGGACAGTCTTGGTGAGTTCTGTGCATTGGCTGCATCGCTTGAACATCTTGCTAATGTGAAAAATAACCCAAAAGCAGCTATTCTTGGTAAAGCTTTGGATGAAGCAACAGCTAAACTTCTCGATAAAAACGAGTCACCTAGCCGTAAGGTGAATGAACATGATAACCGTGGTTCACACTTCTGCGTAGCTCTTTACTGGGCAGAAGCTTTGGCTTCTCAAGATGATGATGCAGAAATGAAAGCTTACTTCGCACCAATCGCTGAAAAATTGACGGCTAATGAAGCGCAAATTCGTAAAGAATTGATCGATTGCCAAGGTAGCCCAGTTGATTTGGGTGGTTACTACAACCAAGACCAAGCCAAACGCGTTGCTGCAATGCGTCCTTCTGCGACATTGAATGACATCATTGGCTAAAATAACTTATGTGTCCCTTTCGATAGCAAGGGGATATTGTTAATTAGAATAAACCCGCTCCAGTCTAACTGGTGCGGGTTTTTCTTTGAAAAGTTGCGCAAAAATGAACACGCCCTATATTGGTTGTATATACGTATATACAAATCGGTATAGGAGAATTTCATGAGTGAAGACTATAAAATTATTTTTAATGAACCAGCATTATTGGGGACACCTGTGAAACGGGCAGCTTATAGTGATCGAACAGCTTGGTTTATGTCTGCGATGTCAGAACTGTCTTATTTGAGGTTTGAAGATGTTGATCTTGTGAGTGAGCTGGTTGAAGAACTTAGTGATAAAACATCTGCAGCTGATATACGCAAAAAGCTTAATGCATTTCTGGCTGATATTAAAAATGGAGATGGTGATAAAACGGCTATTCTGAGAGAGGTATTATCTTCTATCGATTTTGATCTCATCAATACATATAACGTTGGGGGAACGCAGGCCTTTCTAGCAAAACGCAATAAAGATGATGCTCAAATGATGACGCTGGCTTTTAGGGGAACCGAAGCAAGTTTTTCTAATGTTCATGAGACGGTAAAAGATGTCGAGGCTGATCTAAGAGCAGACCTTGTTCTTTTAGATCATGGCGAGAAAATCCATCATGGGTTTAAGGATGCTTTTTCCTTGATTAAAAGTGAAGTGGAAAAGGATATTTTGGATTATCAAAATATTCCATTATATATTACGGGACATTCTCTTGGTGGAGCATTAGCTGTGGTGGCCACGCGTTTTCTTGCCAATGACAGCCATGGAGCCTGCTACACATTTGGCAGCCCTCGTGTTGGAAATGCCGCCCTATCTTATGGGATAAAAACACCAATTTATCGGGTGGTGAACTCTGCTGATCTTGTTCCTCGTCTGCCTCCCGAAATTCTTCCCTATATTATGATTGTAATTGCACGATGGTTTCCGGGTACGAATTGGTTGGTGAATTTTCTTCGGAAATTCAAAGATTATGCACATTATGGAGATATGCGTTATCTCACTAACGTGGAGGCTGAAGGAAAAGAATTAATTGAAAAAATTGAATTGCTTTCTAACCCTTCCTTTTTTGAACGCATTAAACGTGTTCTTCCTCGGCTGATCTTCTCTTGGGGCAAAGCTGGGGCGACAGATCACTCAATCAGTTTATATCGCCGTAAATTAAGAGCCTACGCATTGAAGCGAAATTAAACTTATAAAAAAAACCCGTCTCGAGAGGGAGACGGGTTTCTTTTATGGAACAAAAGGTATTTGATCAGATCGCAAGATAGTCTTTGCGAAGCTGTTCGTTATCAAGAACTTCTTGAGCCGTTCCATCAAATACAATTTGACCTGAATCCATGATGATCGCACGATCAGCAAGGTGGAGTGCTGCGATAGCATTTTGTTCCACAATGATGGTCGTGATACCGAGTTTCTTGATGTCCTCAAGCGTTCTCTCGATCTCATGTACGATAACAGGTGCTAGACCTTCATAAGGCTCATCCAGCAACAACAGCTTGATGTCTTTGGACAAGGCACGTGCCACGGCCAACATTTGCTGTTCACCACCAGACATGGTCACACCGATTTGGTCTTTACGTTCACCCAAGCGTGGGAAAAGTTCGTAGAGACGTTCGATAGACCAGCCAATTTTCCCCTCGATTTGCGCCAATTCAAGGTTTTCTTGAACGGTCAAACCAGGAATGATGCGACGATCTTCAGGTACCAATGCAAGGCCAATACGAGACGCTTCAAATGATTTCATATTATGAAGCGGTTCGTGGTCCAACCAAATTTCACCTTTTGATATTTGAGGTGAATCTGTACGGGCAATCGCCCGCAATGTTGAAGTTTTGCCAGCACCGTTACGGCCCAAAAGTGCAACGATTTCACCTTCGTGAACATCGAAACTAATGCCTTGCACGATATAGCTTTCGCCATAAGATGCATGCAAATCCCAGACCGAGAAGAAAGCAGGGTCAGAGCCAAATGATTTAGTTGGCTTGAGAGTTTTTTGAAGACCGTTTGGTGTGTTGATGAGGTTATTACTCATAAGTGTGCACCTCCCAAGTAAGCTTCTTGTACGCGGGCATCACCCTTCATTTCCATAGGTGTACCTTCTGCAATGACGTGACCACGGGCCAAAACGCTGACCGTTGTTGCCAACGAGAATACAACGTGCATGTCATGTTCGATGATGACTTTTGTGATACCACGTTCTTCACCAATCTTCTTAAGAAGATCAATGGTGTTGTTGGTATCTGCACGTGCCATACCTGCAGTAGGTTCATCCAAAAGCAAAAGCTTAGGATCTTGAACCAAGCACATTGCAAGTTCAAGACGACGCTTATCACCCCGAGACAATGTCCCAGATGTAATATTGCGTTTTTCAAGGAGACCCACATCCTCAAGGATATGTTCTGCTTGGTCTTTGATCTCGCCACGTCCAAGAATACGGTTCCAACTATTTAATTTGAAAGAACCGTCTGCACGTGCCATTGCTGGGATCATCGCATTTTCGAACAATGTAAGGTCTTCAAAAACTTCCGGTGTTTGGAATACCCGAGAAATACCTTTTTGGTTAATCTCGTGCGGGGTAACGCCAGATAAGTTTTCAGGCATCCCCTGACCGAAGTACGTCACTGTACCTGTGTCAGGGATTAAACGTCCGACCAAGCAGTTCAAGAATGTTGATTTTCCTGCACCGTTTGGACCGATGATAGCGTGAACAGAACCTTCTTTAATGGTTAGGTTTACATCATCAAGGGCTTTTAGACCTGAGAAGTTCTTGTTAACGCCTTCAACAGTAAGAAGAGTAGTCATTATTCAGTTCCTCCTGCTTCGGCGGTATCTTTTTTGATGAATTTATCTTTAATGCGACGGAAACCTTCCATTGCTCCACCCGGTAAGAAGATCACGATAATCATGAACAACAGACCCAATGTTAAATGCCAACCTTTACCAACAAACAAGTTCGTAAATGGAACCCAAATGTTCAAGATGAAGTCAGGCAAGAAATCAAAGATTTGACGCAACAAAACATCGTTGAATGCAGAGAAGATGTTTTCAAAGTATTTGATCACAACTGCACCGATGAAGGGTCCAAGTAAAGTTCCGACACCACCAAGGATGGTCATCAAAACAACCTCACCAGAAGCCGTCCATTGCATACGTTCAGCACCTGCCAATGGATCGATAACGACCATTAACGCACCTGCAAGGCCAGCATACATACCAGAGATAACGAAGGCAGATAGTAGGTAAGGCTTGGTGTTCACGCCAGTATATTTCAAACGGTTTTGATTTGATTTTACAGCCAGAAGCATGAGTCCGAAGGACGAACGGTACAAACGAACAGAGACGTAGAAACCAATGATCAAAATGATCGCACAGAAATAAAAACCATTATATCCAGTAAGGCTCATTCCGAAAAGTTCGGTTGAAGGCAAGCCTTCGGCTGTTGCTGTTGCCGTATCAAAAATACGCGCATCATCATTTGTCAGTTGAAGTCCTGTTTCACCATTGGTGATAGGTGTTAAAACTGAATAGGCTAAGTTGTAGCACATTTGGGCGAAGGCCAGCGTCAAAATTGAGAAGTAAATCCCAGAGCGACGTAGCGCAACATAACCAATACCAAGGGCAAATATACCTGAAACCAAGATGGCAAACAAGACTGCTGGAATGGCATTCATGGTCAACAGTTTGAAAGACCACAGTGCTGTGTATGAACCGATACCTAAGAAGGCAGCGTGACCAAATGACAGGTAACCAGTGAAACCAAACAAGATGTTAAAACCGATGGCAAACAGGCCAAAGATGGCAAATTTTTGCAAGAGATCAGGATAGCCTGCACCAATAGCAGTACCCCAAATCGGCATAGTCAGGATCGCAGCTGCGAAAATGACGATGAGAATATTATCTTTCATTTTCATAGATTAATCCTCCATCACACCAGCACGGCCCATAAGACCACGCGGACGCACCAGCAGAATAACCACTGCGACGAGATAAATAATAATTTGGTCAATGCCAGGGATGATTTCTTTAACTTCGGTCATAGACGCGAAAGATTGCAAAATACCAAGCAAGAAACCGGCGGTGACGGCGCCCGGTAAGGAACCCATACCGCCCACAACAACCACAACGAAGGACAGAACAAGGAAGTCCATACCAATGTGATAATCAGGAGGCAGCACCGGGGTGTACATAACACCAGCCAGACCCGTCACAACGGCAGCTAAGGCGAATACAATGGTGAATTTTTTATCGATATCAATACCGATCAAACCCACAGTTTCGCGATCTGCCATACCAGCACGAACGATCATACCGAACGTTGTGAGTTGCAAGAAGGCAAAGCATGCGCCGATAATTGTAAAGGAGAAAAAGAAGTAAATTAAACGCCACCAAGGATACACGATGTCGTCGCTGAGTCCTAACCAAGAACCAATATGGGCTGATCCAGAAACAATGTCTGGGGCAGGTGTTGGGATAGGGTTAGCGCCGAAATATGCCTTGATTAATTCTTGTAGAACAATGGCCAAGCCGAATGTTACAAGAATTTGTTCCGCATGAGTCCGGTTATAGAAACGTTGGATTAAACCACGTTCCATAACATATCCAACCAATAACATGATGGGGATGGTAATGATGAGGGCCAGTGGAACCGTATAATCGATTATGGCAGTACCGGTTTCGCCAAACCACATCTCTAAATAAGGGACTTCTTTATAGGCTTCGAAGAAGGTTACGCTCTCATCTCTGACTTTTGCAGACATGGTGAGGACTTTTTGCAGCGATACTGCACAGAACGCACCAAGCATGAAAAGGGCACCGTGGGCGAAGTTAACAACGCCAAGTGTACCAAAGATAAGTGTCAAGCCCAACGCGATCAATGCGTAAGCACCACCTTTATCTAATCCATTGAGAAGTTGTAAAAAAACAGCTTCCATTGCTCTCAATTCCAAAATTGTAAATTATTTATAATTAAAAAAGAATAGTCGCCCTCGTATGAGGAGGACGACTATTCAAATAGTGTGGTGTTGATTAGACTTTATAAGGGCCTAATTCACCGCCAAAGATTGCTGGATCGTAGTCAACTTGTGCAGCAGGCACTTGTTGTACGATTTCAAGCAAATCGAATTGGCTTGATGGGTTGTTGTTACCACGTACAACCAACACATCTTTGATACATTGGTGATCAGCGGCACGATAAAGTGTTTCACCGTTACCCATACCATCAAATTTAAAGCCTTCAAGTGCTTTAATCATTTCTGGTGGATAGAATGTGCCAGCCATTTCACATGCATTTGCATAAAGCAAAGTTTGGCAATAACACGTGTGAGCTGCCTGTGAAGGTGGGAAGCCATATTCTTGACCGAATGATTTAACGAAGGCTTGTGAACCTGCATCTTGCAATGCCCAGTTCCAACCTGTTGAACCAAGGATACCTTTGATGTTGTCACCAGCACCTTGAGCCATCAAGCGAGAGAACAAAGGAACGATGATTTCGAACTGCTTGCCATTCACTTGCTTGTCTTTAAGACCGAATTGAATAGCTTGAGTTAGAGAGTTGATCATATCTTTACCGTAATGGTTTAAGATCAACACGTCAGCGCCAGAGTTCAGAACCGGAGTGATGTACTGAGAGAAATCACCAGCGCCCACAGGAGTTTTCACTGTGTTTACTGTTTTCCAGCCCAAAGCTTCAGTTGTGTTTTTGATAGATTCTTCTTGAGTCCAACCCCAAGTGTAATCTGCAGTCAAGTGGTATGCACGACGTTCAGTACCCAATTCTTCTTTAAGAACGGGACCCAATGCAGCACCAGACATGTAAGCGTTGAAGAAATGGCGGAAGCCATAACGACGCTTGTCTTTACCAGTTGTATCGTTTGAGTGAGTTAGGCCAGCCATAAAGATGACGCCAGCTTCTTGACACAAACCTTGAACAGCAATAGCCACACCAGAAGATGAACCACCAGTGATCATCAATGCGCCGTCTTTTTCGATCATACGCTTAGCAGATGCACGAGCAGCATCTGATTTAGTTTGCGTATCACCTGTTACGAACGCAACTTTTTTACCAAGGACACCATTACCTTTTAAAGATAGTGGTTTCATTGAATTCAACATGCCGCCATCGCCTTCACCGTTAAGGTGTTTGACAGCTAATTTATATGCACGCAATTCGTCAGCGCCTTCATCAGCGTATGCGCCAGATTGTGGTACGTTAAAACCTAGTGTGATTGATGCGTTTGAACCTGGGTTGTTTACAAAGTCTGCGCCCCAAGCGTTACGAGTGAAGAAAGAAGGTGCTGCCAAGCCTGCTGCTGCAACTGCGCTGCCTTTCATAAACGAACGACGATCAACCTTAGTGTTCTTAATATCTCCCAAAGTCTTACTCCCTGTAGAAACGTTATATTAATGTAGGACCATTTGTTCTTTGGATAACATGAGGTCCCGCTTAAACCTACCTGATGGTATTTTTATTCTTATTCATGAGTCGTACCCGCAATTTTCTTATAGCTCAACAACCCATTGACCTTATGCTGTTTTCTTGTCAATTTTCTGGTAAAGTTGCTTGTAAAGTTGTAAATTATTGACATTGCACTGCAAAATTAGAAAAAGATAGGAGAGGTCATATGGCACGTGCGCCGATTGGGTTAAAAATTAAAAAACAACGAAAATCGATAGGCATTACACAGGCGCAACTGGCTGAACGAATTGGAATTTCTGCGTCCTACTTAAATTTGATTGAAAATAACAAACGTGCCATTGGTGGTAAATTGTTGCAGCGCATCTCAGTTGAACTTGGGATGGAGGTCGGGGCGCTGGATGGAGAGAGCGATCGTCGGCTCATTGTTGACTTGCATGAATTGACGGTGGACCCGCTTTTTCAAAAAATGGATTTATCCCACGAAACAGCTGCGAATCTGGTTGGACAGCATCCTAGATGGGCGCGTGCGTTGAAAATTCTTTACAGGACCTATCTTGATCAGGCGCAAACCATCAATGCCTTATCTGAGCGATTGAACTATGCACCTTATATAGATGATGCTGTTTTTAGAATGCTGACCAACGCAACTGCAATCCGTTCTTCCTCTGAAATATTAGAAGGAAGTGAGACGATGACGCCAACGGAGCGTAATCGGTTTCATGAAATTTTGACTGAGGAAAGTAAAAAACTGGCAGAGGTTGCGGGCGGGCTAAATTCATTCTTGGATAATGCCAAAATTCAAACAAGATCTTTAACGCCCGCCGAAGAAGTTGATGACTTTATGATTGAACGCGGTGGGTACTTTGCTGAATTAGAAAGTGCTGCCGAAGGTTTGTTAATGGAAGCAGATTTTAGAAGTGGTGATACGGAAAGTATGTTGTTGGGGCTTTTGCGCAAAAAATTTGATGTGGAGGTACGTTTAGGCGCTGAAGCACATGAAGCTCACGGTGCTAAACAACATCAATGTACCTATAATCAAATTACACGAACTCTTGAGGTTCCGAACTATGCATCTTCCCAAACAAGACGCTATGAAATGGCTTGCTTATTGGCGGAGTTGTCGTTTGCAAGTGTGGTGACTGAGGAAATTAAAAAATCTGATTTATTAATAACGCCCGCAGCACAAGAATGGGCAGCAGGGGAATTGATTGATTATTTGGCACGTGCCTTGCTGTTGCCCTATGAAGCTTTTCTGGAAGATGCAGTACGTGAACGATATGATGTGGATGTTTTATCGCGTAAATATACCGTCAGTTTCCAACTTGCATGCTCTCGTCTGGCCAGTTTGCGTAAACCCGGATTTGAAGGCATCCCTTTTGCCCTAATGCATACCAATCCGGCAGGCCATGTTTTGAAACGCATGACGCTGGCCCATCTTGCTATTCCACGTTATGGAAATGCATGTCCTTTGTGGGATGTTTATAGTGCTTTTCAAACTCCGGGTAGGATTGTGCGCCAGCTTGCACAATTTCCCAATAAGGAAAAATTCTTATTCTTTGCGAAGGCAGAAGCGCCTGATCAAACCGGGTTCTCTCAGCCTCAAGTTTTAAAAGCAACCATGTTGGCGTGTGATGCGATCCATGCGGAACAAACGGTTTATGCGGATGGTTTGGATATGTCATCAGAAGCCTTGGCGACAAATGTCGGTTTGAACTGTCGTCTTTGCAGTTGGACAGATTGTGCGCACCGTGAAGAAGACCCCATTTTGACACATTAAAAACGAATAGGTGCTATGTAAAATTGGCTAAAGTCATTTAACGCGGATTTTGCTATATGCTATATAAATTATATGACGAGACGTAATTGACCTTTAGAAAGGAACAAAGATGAAAGCCATTATTGCAGGCTCACGCCAGATTGAAGATACCGAAGCCTTAGAAAAAACAATTGCCGATGCGGGCTGGGATATTGAAGAAGTCGTATCCGGTACATGTCGTGGTGTGGACGTGATGGGTGAAGATTGGGCAAAAGGTAAGGGTATTAAAGTTAATCCTTTCCCTGCTGATTGGTTGACCCATGGCCGTATGGCTGGTGAATTACGTAATCGTAAAATGGCTGAATATGCCGATGGTTTGATCTTGTTGTGGGATGGTAAAAGCATGGGCGCCAGCTGTATGTTGCGTGAAGCAAATGCGGCAGGCATCAAAGTCCATACTCAAATTTATGGTCTGGATATGAAAGACCTTGAAGGCACAGAGAAAGCCATTATAGATTATTATCATGCTGGTAAAGGCCGCCTAGTTTGCGAACATGGTCATTGGAGCTGGGAAGTTGGGCATGAAGATGCACCACATATCTGTCAAGAAGCCGTTTCAGAATTGATCCGCCAAGAACTTATGGAACCTGCGGCTATTGAAATTTTGAAATTGTGTGAATAGATTTTTGAAGTATATGTATAAGAACCCCGCTACTTTTCAGTAGACGGGGTTTTTTCTTGTTTCTTCACCAATCCACATTTTAGACATTGCCCAATATGGTTACGTTTGCACTTTGCGCGCGTCTGTGGCTTGCAAGGTGGTGTAATGGGCTTGGTAGAAGTGTTTTGTTGCATCTGGAAATCAGCTCTTTTTAACGAACTTCGTCAGGATGACAATTTGTTGTCCATTGACGCGGCCTTCGATTTGATCTGCGTTATCTTGGACTAAGGAAATATTGCGAACAGCGGTTCCGCGCTTTGCAGTAAAACTTGTTCCCTTAACATTAAGGTCTTTAATCAAGACAATCGTGTCACCTGCTTCGATTAAAACACCATTGCTGTCAATATGTTTGATATCAAGACTGTCGTCATCTAGGCTGCCCGTATCAGCTTGGGCTTTTGCTAAAATATCCTCTTCAAGATACAGCATATCTAATTGATCTTGTGCCCAACCTTCACCCGCCAAACTTAGGCGCGATAACATGCGCCATGCCATGATTTGTACAGCGCTTTCAGTACTCCACATGCTGTCATTAAGACAACGCCAATGATGGACATCAACTGTATCTGGTGCCTCTATTTGCCCTTTACAAGTTTCACAAACAAGGACGGCGTCATCAGCACATGCAGGAATTTCATAAGCAGATAATTTTTCAGTTGCCCCGCAGAGCTCACATTTAGAGTCCGCGCGCGCCATCAAGTCTTGTTCTGTGCTCATTGTAAAAGGTCACTTTATCTATAAAAATTAAAGGTGCGTCTTTCTATCAGGTAACATCTTTGTAAAAAACAAAAAAAAGGCCACACCTACAATATG